>Ga0310695_10005561_pt1 | contig 21877 bp, 8 predicted proteins | sample RumenRJG_04DNA_FD_203882 | JGI IMG/M metagenome (GOLD analysis project Ga0310695, IMG submission 203882) | Bovine rumen microbial communities from Lethbridge, Alberta, Canada - RJG_04 (v2) (version 2) | ecosystem: Host-associated > Mammals > Digestive system > Stomach > Rumen | place: Canada...
CACAAAAGGGCCGCCGGGAAATCCCGACGGCCCAATCAGTTCAGCGGAACCGGGCGGTCATACCATGCACAACCTGCCTAGTGTGCGATCAGTCCTCCTCGAACGGATCGAAATCGCGGCGCACACGGCGACGCGGACGCTCATGACGCTCCTCGCGGTCAGCGCGATACTCGTCATAGTGATCATCCGCCGCATACCGCGGGTTACGGTCATCACGACGGCCGCCACGATAGCCGCGACCACCACGGTCGCCACGGTCATCACGATCGGAACGACGACCACGACGCGGACGATCATCATACTCATCATCACGCTCATCACGATCATCACGCGAACGACGGGCAGGACGCTCGTCCTCATAGCGATCTTCACGGTTACGACGGGACGAGCGGCGATCATCGTCATAGCGGTCTTCACGTTCGTCACGATCTTCACGATCGGAACGACGACCACGACGCGGACGATCATCATACTCATCATCACGCTCGTCACGGGAACGACGGCCGCCACGGTAGCCGCGGTCCTCGCCCTCGTCACGACGGCCACGGCCGCCGCCACGACGCTCGTCACGCCCACGGCCGGCAGAACGCGGTGCCGAAGACTCCTGATCCTCAAAGCCCGGAATCGCGAGGGAGATCTTGCCGCGGTCGTCAACGCCCTGCACGACAACCTCGACGGTGTCGCCTTCCTTCAGAACATCTTCGACAGCGTCGATACGCTCGCCGTTGGCAAGATTACGCACCTGGGAGATGTGCAGCAGACCGTCGGTGCCCGGAGTCAGGTTGACGAACGCGCCGAAGCTCGTGGTCTTGACGACTTTGCCGTTGTACACTTCACCCGGTTCAGGGACATGCGGATTGGCGATGGAATCGATGATGCCCTTCGCCTTCTCGGCAGCCGCGCCACCCTCGGAGGAGATGTACACAGTACCGTCGTCCTCGATGGTGATTTCAGCGCCGGTGTCTTCCTGGATCTGGTTGATCATCTTGCCCTTCGGGCCAATGACCTCACCGATCTTCTCGACAGGCACCTTGGTGGTGATGATGCGCGGAGCGAACGGGCTCATCTCAGCCGGGCCGTCGATGCACTCGTTGATCAAGTCGAGAATCGTGGCGCGGGCTTCCTTCGCCTGCTGCAGGGCGGCGGCGAGCACGTCGGCCGGAATGCCGTCGAGCTTGGTGTCCAGCTGCAACGCGGTGATGAACTCAGAAGTGCCAGCCACCTTGAAGTCCATATCGCCGAACGCGTCCTCAGCGCCCAGGATGTCGGTCAGCGTCTTGTAGATGTGCTGGCCGTCAACGTCACCAGAGACCAGGCCCATCGCGATGCCTGCAACCGGGGCCTTCAGCGGCACGCCGGCGGACAGCAGCGACAGAGTGGAGGCGCACACGGAGCCCATGGAGGTGGAACCGTTGGAACCGATGGCCTCGGAGACCTGACGGATGGCGTACGGGAACTCCTCGCGGCTCGGCAACACCGGCACGAGAGCCTTCTCGGCGAGGGCGCCATGGCCGATTTCGCGGCGCTTCGGGGAGCCGACACGGCCGGTTTCGCCGGTCGAATACGGCGGCATCTCGTAGTTGTGCATGTACCGCTTGGACTGCGGGCCGCTCAGCGCGTCGATCTGCTGTTCCATCTTGAGCATGCCGAGCGTGGTGACACCCAGGATCTGGGTTTCGCCGCGCTGGAAGAGGGCGGAGCCGTGCACGCGCGGCACGATGTCCACTTCGGCGGACAGGGTGCGGATGTCGCGCAGGCCGCGGCCGTCGATGCGGTAGTCCTGGGTCAGGATGCGACGGCGCACAATCTGGCGCTGCAGCTCCTTGAACGCGTTGCCGAGTTCCTTTTCCTTCTCGGCGTCGTCCATGTCGGTGAACTCGTTGGCCAGCTGCTCGCGCACCTGTTCCTTGATTTCGTGGATGCGCTCCTGACGAGGCAGCTTTTCCGCGATGGACAGGGCTTCGTCGAGCTGGGAGTGGGCGATCTCGTCGATGCGGTTGTAGAGGTCCTCGGTGTACTCCGGGAACAGCTGGAACTCCTTGGCTGGCTTCGGAGCCTTGGCCTTGAGCTCGTTCTGGGCCTCGCAAATCGCCTTGATGAACGGCTTGGCGGCCTCAAGACCGCCGGCGACGACTTCCTCATCCGGCTTGGTCTGGCCCTCGTCATAGATGAGGTGCCAGGCGTTCTTGCCGGCACCGGCCTCGATCATGGCGATTGCGACATCACCGTTCTCGACCACACGGCCTGCGACGACAATCTCGAAGACCGCGCGCTCACGCTCGCTCCAGCGCGGGAAGGCGACCCACTGGCCGTCAATCAGGGCGAGACGCACGCCGGAAACCGGACCTTCGAACGGCAGACCGGAAATCATGGTGGACGCGGATGCGGCGTTCAGGGCAAGCACATCGTAGGCGTCGTCAGGGTTGACGGCGAGCACGGTCTCCACGACCTGCACTTCGTTGCGCAGCGTGTGCGGGAACAGCGGGCGCAGCGGGCGGTCGATGATACGGCAAGCGAGAATCGCCTCGGAGCTCGGGCGGCCCTCACGGCGGAAGAAGGAGCCCGGGATCTTGCCCGCGGCGTACATCTTCTCTTCCACGTCAACGGTCAGCGGGAAGAAGTCGTAGTTCTCCTTCGGGCTGGAGCCGGCCGTGGTGGTGGACAGGACCATCGAATCATCATCAAGATAGGCGGCCACAGCCCCATCCGCCTGCTGGGCGAGACGACCCGTCTCAAAACGCAACGTGCGCTTGCCAAATGAACCATTGTCGATTACGGCCTCTACGGCCTTGATTTCGGGACCCTCCAAGGGTTCCTCCTTTGTTTGATTATCTATCTACCTAAACCATTACTGACCTGACGCAGGCCTTGCGTGTCACGCGGCATACCTGGCCGCGAATCCTTCGTTTTCCTCGTGTCAGAACGTCAGTTCCATTATTCACTTATTCGTTGACTTTTCGCTTGCGGCATCGCACCCCGTGCATGCCCCGCCGGCCCCTGGTGTTGTCTTGCCTCGAAGGCGGCGACAGGCGCTGCCATGCTGCCTGCCGCCGCCGACATCGGTCCGCCCCCTGTGGGCGGGACGTTTATGAGTTCGAGCGTGATATACGAGCGCCCGCGCACAAGGCACGGGCGTAAGTCTTCTATCGACGCAGGCCGAGACGGTCGATCAGGGAACGGTAACGATTGATGTCCTCGCGCTTGAGATAGTCAAGCAGACGACGACGGTCGCCGACCATGAGCAGCAGACCACGGCGCGAATGATGATCGTGCTTGTGGGTCTTGAGATGCTCGGTCAGATCGGTGATGCGCTTGGTCAGCAGTGCAACCTGGACCTCCGGGGAACCGGTGTCGCCTTCGTGCGTCGCGTACTTGCTGATGATTTCCTGCTTGTCCTGAGCCGTAAGTGCCACGGCTTCCTCCTTGGGTTCTAGCTGCGCGGTGCCACCGGCCCAATGCCGGAGCGCTCTCTATCCGCGGGCGAAACACGCCAAAATATAATTGTAAACCAAGGTATGGAAAACCTATGGCATGGCGACGTCAACGATGCACCGACGTTCAAACCGCCTCGAGCAGGCCGCCGAACATCACGATGCACAACGCGGCCACCTCAATCACAAAGAACATGGTGAGTGAAGCCCAGCTGTGCGTGAGCGCGTTGAGCGGGGAATCCTTTCGGATCGCGACCAGCAGCCCGACGAACACCAGCGCGTAGACCGCCACCGCGGCGCCCGCCGCCATGATCCCGAGGTTCGCGGCGTTCGCCAGCGGTGCGTCCGAACCATACACGACATACGTCGAATACCAGAAATTGAATCGCAACAGGCACATGCCCGCGATGAACTGCTCGGCGATGACCCCGAGCACGAACACCACTCGCCACAGCCAACGGCGCGTGTCGACAATCAACATGCCAAGACCCGTGAACGCGAGCACCGTGACCAGCCAAGAGATGAACATGACCCCTTGCACAGACAGCTTGCTGACCGCGGCGACCAAATCGGAGGTATTGCGCACGGCGATATCACGGCCGATGCCGTACGGCACGATGATGGCCAAGAGCAGCAATATTGCGAACACCGCCCATTGCACCGGATGTGACTTGCTGCGTTCGATATCTGCCAACGACAAATCGCTGTCTGGGATGGTGGGTTCGGGATGTTTGGACACATCCACGTGTTCGACCTTCCCCCGCACGATTTCGGTCGCGGTATTCGATTCGTCCGGAGCGGTGCTGGAATCGGCGGTGGTGGCTTGCGCCGAGGAGGAGACGGCAGAATCGTCTGCGTCGCCAATCGTAGAGGGGACGGCCGCTTTGCCCGCATCGGAGAGGTCAATGACGCGGTCCGACGCCTTGGTCGCATCCATATCGATCACGTCAGTGTTCGCCCCGCCCGCGTTTGCGTTGTTGTGTGGGCTCGTCTCCGCCATCCATTGCCTCACTTGTCCGGACATGCGGCGCGATGGCCACACGCGTTGTTTCGCTATCCACTCTAGTATGCCGCATGCCGGATGGATGCGCACGAATCGGGGCAGGGCATCGTCACATACATCTCCCTTATCGTCAGGCGATCAGGACAGACAAAATCTCAACATCTGCGAGAATCAGCGTGTGCCGGCGAGATATTAAGAGAAAAGTCTCAACATCTCTCATCAACCGTGCTGTTTGCTGATTTTTTTCAGATTTCCCGCGTGGCACACGAGACTGCCGGCATATCGGACCGCGAAGTCGCACAAACACTGGCGACGACAACAGCGCTCCCAGCGTAACCAGTTTGGGGAAGGAGGGCGGCTGCGCGGGAATGGAAAAGCCCCGGGATTCCGGGGCTTGTGGAGCGGATGACGGGAATCGAACCCGCGTAATCAGTTTGGAAGACTGAGGCTCTACCATTGAGCTACATCCGCGTATCGCACCATCTGCAAGCATACGGCGCAACTCGTGTCATTATACACGAAACCGCGACGACGCGCCGCGCGCCGCAGATCTTCCACCGCTGTCATGCGACAGCCGGCTACACAACAGACGGATTGGCGATCGCATCGGCCGCTATGACAAACCGCGTCAGCAGGCCTCGATTTTCCACTCGTACGGCTTGAGCACCACCGTGCGCGGCAGGCTTACGCCCTCAATGCTGTCGAGCGTGGCCGTCGCATTGCGGTTCGCGAAATTGAACACGCCGAGCAGCGTGCGCCCGCCCGCCTGCCGGACCATCGCGAGAACGCCGTCATCATGTGCGTCCCACGTCGTCACCCAAGCGTTGGGGGCGAAGCATGGGTCCGAGCGCATCTGCCGCACATCCGCCATGCCTTCCCATAGCCGGTTCGGCAAGGTTTCAGGGACATCGCGCTTCGCGGCGTTCTTCCAGTTGAACTTGCTGCGGTGCAGATTGCGACTGTCGGCGACACGGTCCGGGTCTTCCTTATAATCCCAGCCGTTGAGCTGACCGATTTCGTCGCCGCAGTTGAGCATCGGGAACCCACACAGGAAGCCCATCGCGTGATGCATAAGCAGGTCACGCTGGATTGAGCGCTCGTACAGCGGCCGGTCATGCGTGACGATCGCCCGTTCGATGCCGCACAGGCTCGCCGTGGTTCCGCAGCTACGCGCATCGCCGGACGCCGGATCGTAGTTGTACAGTTCGCCCATCGACCAGCTGCCAGGCACCATGCCCTCATAGAAGTGGTACAGGAATTCCTTATGCTTAAGCGGGTCGATGCCCAGCTGGCGTTCGACATCCTCGTCCAGGCCCCAGCCGATGTCGTCATGGCAGCGCAGATAGTTGACGAACCAGCAGTTGTCGGGCAGCGCGTCGAGCTTGTCGATCTGGGTTTTCAGCAGCCGGGTATCGCCGTTGGCGAGCGCGCTCCACAAGTTGACCATGACGGACACGTTGTACAGCATGTGGCATTCGGGCTTTTCGGGGGTGCCGAAGTAGGCGGCGAGCTCCTTGGGGGCCATGACGACCTCACCTTTGAACACGACGGCTGGGCAGACGATTTCGGACATGATGCGCATCATGCGCACGATGGTGTGGACCTGCGGCAGGTTGCGGCAGTTGGTGCCGAGCTGCTTCCAGATGTACGGCACCGCGTCGATGCGGAAGACTTCGACGCCGAGATTGGCCAAATGCAGCAGGCTGGACATCATGGCGACGAAGACCTTGGGGTTACGGTAGTTGAGGTCCCATTGGAACGGGTAAAACTGGGTCATGACCCATTTGCCCATCCGCTCGTTCCATGTGAAGTTGCCGGGCGCGGCGGTCGGGAAGACCTGTGGGACGACGGCATCATACTGGTCGGGGATGGTGCGGTCGTCATAGCAGAAGTAGTAGTCCTGATATTCGCGGTCGCCCGCTTGCGCGGCTTTCGCCCAGCGATGGGTGGACGCAGTGTGGTTCATGACGAAATCAAGACACAGGCTGATGCCGGCCTTACGCAGTTTCGCAGTGAGGTCGGCGAGGTCCTGATTGGTGCCGATGGACGGGTCGACGGTGTCGAAATCCTCGATGGCGTAGCCGCCGTCGTTGTCCGGATGCGGCATGGTTAGCAGCGGCATGAGGTGCAGATAGGTCAGATGTTGCTCTTTGAGATAGTCGATATGTTTGGCGAGGTCGGTCAGTTTGCCCGCGAACAGGTCGGTATACATGGTCATGCCGAACATGTCGCCGCGGCGGTACCACTGAGGGTCCTGCTCGCGGGCGACGTCGAGGCTCTTGAGGTCGGCGGGCCGGTCGGCGTGCGCTTTGGCCATAACACGTTCAAAATGCGCGAGTTCCGGCGAATCGCCGTACAGCGAATGGAACAACTCTTCGAGTTCGGCGCGACGCGGCGCGAGACGCTCGGCGAATACGGTATCGATATGCTTGGCAGCCATCTGAAACTCCTATGTCTCTCATCCTGGGACCGGTTCGTTCGGGTCCAGGTGGCTTTCAGTATATCGAACCGGTTCGAGCCGGGCAACGCGACACTCCGGATGCGGCGATATTCCACTGATTCCACGCCGCGGGAGCGGTGCTATCTGCGAACGACCAATATCGCGACCGCCGAGGCGACCGGGCCGTCATGGCTCAGGGAGATATGCCAACGCCAGCGCGGCGCCCCCTCCCCCGGTTGTGCGCCGGCATCCGACGCTGTGGGCACGTCACGTTGGACACCACGCAAGGCCTCGGACAGTGCCCGTGCGTCATCGTCGGCAAGCACCACATGCGGCACCCCACGGGCATCATCAAGAATCTCGATCCGCGCCCACGGGACGTTGTCCACGGTGTACGGAAGCGGGCAGGTCTCCCCCAGCGCCTCGCACCACGCCTTGATTACCGCTTCCTTGCCGGCCCAGCGTGCGGCGAGATGCACAGCGTCACCATCCGCCTTAAGTCGGCCGCGCAAGGCGCTCTGCCGCAGTTCGCGCGGCGAGAACAGCCGGCGCATGCCCCCATCGGGTTCCGCGAGCTGTTCGGCGAAGACGTCCAGTGCCACGACATCATGGCCGAGACCGGCAATACGGTCCCCGGGTTCCTGCCCATCCGTCGCCGTCATCGCCGCCATCGCAACGCTTGACGTCATCGCCGCCTTCGATACCGCCGTGTCGTCCGAATCGCGCATCATCACACCGTAGTAAATCCGGTCACGAACACGAAGAGGAGCGACAACCCGAGGAACACCAGGAACCACGGCGAACTCCAGCACGCCGCAACCGTACCCTGCGGGCTGCGGTTGGCCTTCATGTACCCGCGGATATCCCTGAACCGCAAGACAAGGTACAGCAGGGAACCCACGCCGACCGCGATGTAGAGCCCATAGCCGACGATGTTCTGCGCATTTTCCGGCATCACGGTCAGCAAGCGGGAGAACAGGTCGGAGAAGACGAAATTATTCGTGATATGCAGTGCGATCGACCACACCAGCCCGTATTCGGCGGCGATATAGCCCAAGACCAGTCCGACGAGAATCGCGTAGGTGCCTTGCAACAGATCCGTGTGGAAGAAACCGAACAGGACCGCGCTGGTGACGATTGAGAACACCTTGCCGTACTTGGCGAGCGCGGGCATCACCAGACCACGGAACAGCAACTCCTCCATAATCGGGCCGAAGAATCCGGCGTACAGGACCATGGCGAGCGTGCCCATCGAGGCGTCGATGCTGTCCATCGCCGTGCTGGGCTGGAAGTCGAACAGGCCGGACAGCCAGTCAAGCGCCGGTTCGAGGATGAAGGTGTAGACGTCGGAAGCGCCGAGAATCAGCATGATGGCAAGCAGAAAGACGACAGGCGTCATCTTGCGGTGCGCGCGTTCGCCGCTGCCGGTCAGTTCCAGACGCAGCTCGTGCGGCAAGCCGCGCCATAACGGGTCGTGCGAACGCATGAGGGCCAGGTAGATCGCGCATCCGACGAGGGCAATCAGACTGACGGCGCCGGATATCCGATTGCTGAATGCGTCACTGAACACCTCCGATTCGGGGGTGCCTTGAAGAATCATCACCGTGGCGATGGTCATCTGGGCAACCAGCGCGACAGCCGTCATGACCACGCAATAGAACAGCACAAGCCGCGCCTCGCGGCCGACCGCACGACGCACCTGCTGGGCGTAGGTGAGGAAGCGTCGAGGAATCCATGCAGGCTGTTGGGCCTGTGGCATCGGCTGCGGCGGGTAGGGGGATGGCGGGGCCTGCTGGTAGGGCGGCGCGGCTTGAGGCGGATAAGGGTATGGCTGATATGACTGGGGCGGGACCGCCTGATACTGGTACGGCTGGTACGGGTAGGGCGGCACCTGTATCTGGACCGGATACGCGGGATTCGGGTATGGCGCCGCCGGAGCCGCCGGCTGCGGGAATTGCGGATATGGCTGAGGCTGCGCACTGGCCTGCGCTGGCGGGACCTGCTGATATTCCTGCCGCGCGGTCTGCTGCGGCTGCATCATCGGCGGCTGCTGACCGGTCGGTGCGACATGTTCCGGCCGATTTGTGCAAGTCTTGTCTGCATCATCGCTCTGGTTGCTCATGTGTTCTCTTTCCTGCCGCGCCCCGCGCATGCGAGGCTGCCGTGCGCTGTCGCCATCGTCGTGTTGCCATCATCGCAGTCGCTGCTGACCGTTTCATGGGGATAAAACGCGTGCTGCGTCCGTCGACGCTGAGGAATCGCTCAGTGCCGGCGGACGCAGCAGGAATCAACGCGCCGGACAGGCCGGACTGTCAGGACAATCCGAACCATCCAGACAATCTGGACAGTCCAGACAATCCGGCCTCATGCGTAGGTCAGACCTCGTAGTATCCGTCGGTCCCCAGACGGGCGTTCGGATCGAGCAGCATGGCCTTCTCGACTTCATGCGCGTCATAGCCGTGGCCGTCCTTGTGGAAGTGACGCTCGTCGATGGGCTCGTAGAGCGCGGCATGGCCCATCATGCCTTCTTCCAGACGACGGTGACCGGCGGCCAGACGGCTGTTCGCGCGCTTGCGCCACGCTTGGAGCGCCTCATCGCCCGCGGTGTGCGCGACCGCGGCCTCGAAGGCACCGGGGCTGACAATCGCCACGAAACCGCCGACATGACCGAAGCCGAGGGATGTCGCCAATCCCGCCTTAACCGGACCGACCTTGATCGGGCTGGTCGGCCAGACCATGAAATCGTCGCGCTTGAGCTTCGGATCGACGCAGTCGAGCGCAGCGTTCGCCGGAACGATGCCCGTGCGGAACAGCTGGGTCAGACCGTTGATCTGGAACACGCAGGCGCCGCCCTTCGCGTGGCCCGTCAGGCTCTTCTGGGAGATGACGAGCAGCGGGTTGCCTTCGGTGCGGCCGATGGCGTGCGCGAGCGTGTTGTGCAGCTCGGACTCGTTCGGGTCGTTCGCGTTCGTGGACGTGTCATGTTTGGAGACCACGGCGATATCGTCCGGGGTGACACCGAGCCGCGCCAAATCATGCACGAGCTTGGAATCGCGGCCACCCATGCCGGCGGCGAGCGCACCAAGACCCGGAGCCGGGATTGAGGCGTGCGCGCCATCCGCATAGGAGTGGATGAATCCGACGACGCCCGCGACCGGCAGACCGAGCTTCAACGCGATATCGCCGCGCGTCAGCAGAATCGTGCCGCCGCCCTGCGATTCGACGAAGCCGCCGCGACGACGGTCGTTCGCGCGGGAGAAGAAGCGTGCGTCGATGCCTTTGGCGTACATTTCCTGGGCGTTGGCGGTGGCGTTCATGTTGCCGAAACCGATGACGGATTCGACGCCGATGTCGTCGATTGCGCCGGCGACCACGAAATCGGCCTTGCCGAGGGCAATCTTGTCAGCGCCCTCTTCGACGGAGACCGCGGCGGTCGCGCAGGCGGAGACCGGCTGGATGATATTGCCGTATCCGCCGATATACGACTGCATCACATGGGCGGCGACCACGTTGGGCAGCGCCTCTTGGAGGATGTCGGTCGGGATCTCATGGTTGAGGAAGCGGTCAAGGTACAGCTTGCGCATCGATTGCATGCCGCCGAAGCCGGTACCTTGTGTGTCCGCGACCATGGAGGGGTGCACGGCCTGCAAGATCTCCGTCGGGGTGAAGCCCGCGGACAGGTAGGCGTCCACCGTGGTGACGATGTTCCACAGGGCAATCGGGTCGACAGCGCCGACCATCGAAGCGGGGATGCCCCACTTGAGCGGGTCGAAGCCCTTCGGGAACTGGCCGCCGACCGTGCGGGTCATCGCTGCGCGGCGAGGCACACGGATCATCGAGCCGGCATGGCGGGTGACCACCCATTCTCCGGCTTCGGTATCCTCGCGGATGCTGGTGTGCGCTTCGTCAAGCTTGACGTATTCACGGGCCATGTCCTCGGTGGGCACGGAGAATTCGACGTCGTGGTCGAGGAAGATCTCAGCCTCCTCCTCGTCGTTGCCGCCAGTTTCGCCGTCACGCAGATAGTTGGAGCCCATGCCGTCCTCGAAAGGCCTGATGCCGCTTCGCGCCACGACTTCGTCATGGTAGCGCTCGGCGATATCTTCCTCGGGGACCAGGTTGCCGTCAGTGTCATACCAGCCGGCTTTCGGGCTGTCCTGCCACGTGAGCAGGCCCATATTCCACGCGAGTTCGAGCACGGCGCCTGCGGACAGGTCGACGCTGCCGTCGGCGTGAATGCCGAGCTCCGCCTGGGCGCGGGTACGTCCGGAGCCCCACGGGCCGAGTTCACCGACGGAGACGATCACGATCTCATCTTCAGGGCGCGCGGTGACGTTGGTCCAATCCTTCAAATCAATGTCGGGCTGGCGGGGCACGCGCGGCGTCGGAAGGGCCTTGATGGCGGCCGCAGGGGCAGCTGCCGTGCCCTTGGAGTCGTCGGCAGCTTGCGATTCGGCGCGTTTCGCGTCTTCCATGGCCTCGCGGCGCAGGGCGCTGATATCGATGGGCTCACTGCCCAGGCCACCGGTCAGATCCACGTCGAGCGGCGCCTTCTTGGCTTGTTCGCGGGCTTCCTTCGTGGACAGGTCGAGCAGTTTGACGGCGATCTGCGCGGTCGAGTAGGTCTTCAGCCCGTGGCGTTCGACCACCTCGACGAGCGGGTCGTTGCCGCCCATTAGGCCGGTTCCCCGCACCCAGCCAATCTTCGGATGGGCGAAGGTGACACGGCCGGACCATACGCGTTCGGCGTGTGCACGGTTGACAATCGCATCGAAAGCGCTCTTGACTTCGCCGTAAGCGCCGTCGCCGCCGAAAATACCGCGGTTCGGGGAGCCGGGCAGGATCACGTGGAGCCGGTGCTGCACGTCGGTGTCCGAGCCGATGGCCGCGAATCCGGTGATTGCGCGTTCCACGCCCCACAGCATGAGTCGTGCCTGCGATTCGAACAGTTCACCAGAGTCTGCCATGGTGCCGTGAACCGGCGGAGCGGCGAACGGGAAGAACAACGTGGGCTCGTACGCGGGCTTGATCACCGTGGTCGTGGCTCCAGAGGTCTTCTTCTGCTCGTGGCCGACCCAATCAACCAACGCGTCGACATCACGGTAGCTGGACAAGTTCGCGGGAACAAGCCACAGACGGGCTCCCGTGGCGGCATGCGTGCGGTACGCTTGCTTCGCCCACTGCTTGACGGACGGCTTGAAGCTATGCGAGGTGGCGACGACAGTCGCGCCTCCAGCCAGCAGGCCGCACACGACCTGGGCGGCGATGGAGCGCGGGGCGACGCCCGTGACGACGGCGATATCACCGGCGAAGCGGGATGCCGCAGGGTCGGCCATCGGGTCAGCAAGCGCTTGGGTGGCGATGGTGTCGAAGATCGCGGCGAGGTCGCGGCGATTCTCTTGCTCGGCCTTGGCGGCGAACCACTTGGCCTGCTTGCAGACCGCGTCGCCGGCACCGGTGAAGTCCAGCTCCGCGACCGACCGGTCGTCGTTGTAGTACAAGCGGGCGAGATCCTCGCGGGCAGAAGCCCAGCGGTCGTCGAATTCTATAGCCTTGCGGGCGTCGAAGCGCGGTTCGACCTGCTGGGGCCAATCAGCGCCGAGTTCCGCGGCGACGGTTTGGACAACCGCCTCATCGTCGTCATCTTCAGGCTGGGCAGCCGGGGTGTTCAGGCCGAGCCGGTCGAGCACGTAACGGGCGGTGGAGGCGAGCACGCCAGTGGAACCGGTGACCTGCTGGGCGAAGGCGTCAAGCGCGGCGGAATCGACCACCGCACCCGAGGCGGCGCCGGAAGCGGACGGCAGCGCGACCGTGATATTGCGGCTTGCGGCCACCTGCTGGACAGCGGCATCGATAAGCGCATTGGCGGCGGCTTGGTTCTGGGCGGCTTCGGTACCGAGCGTCGCCAGATCCCCGCCACGCGAGGACGCCCCGTCACGCGTGCCGAGCACGAGCGCGACGAACACATGGGATGCCCAGCCTTCGCCGAGATGCCACGTATCGGTCACCCGCTGTTCTACCTGGGCCTGCTTGATGCCGGCCGCACCGAACAGATGGCGGATGCGGTCGCGCACGATATCGCCAAAGACCTGGCCGAAGGGCTTGTAATTCGGGGCGACCTTGTCAACCAGCTTGCTCAGCGCGGAGACCGGCGCTTCGGCGGCGCCATCGACGCTGGCCACGCCGAGTTCGGAGCTGATATCCATAAGCAGCTGGTTGCGGCGCGAGGAGACGCCGTTGGTGAGCGTGTCGGTCGTGTCGTTGTCGCCGATCTGGTCGGGGCGGATCTTGCCCGCGTAGGCGAGCAGCGCGGCGATTGCGTCGGAGGCACGGAATGGCAGATCAGCTGGGCGTTCGCCGGATGCGGCGGCAGGGGCCGCAGGAGCCGGGGCGGGCGCAACAGCAGCAGGAGCGGCAGGAGCGGCGGCTTGCGCTGCCGGAGCAGCCGGGGCGGTCACCGGAGCGGCGCTGTCCTCCTCAGTGTCGGTTTCGACGAGCGGATCAGTGTCGGTCATGTAGATGCGACCCTCATCACGCCCCACGTTGTACACGGTCACATGGCGGCCGGTGTACTGCGGCAGGCGCAGGGTCTTCGTGCCGAGGTTTGCGAGCGTCGGGGCGTTGCCCAGACCGACCTCGACGTATTCCTCAACGCCGAGCCCGTCATGCGCAGTAGCGCGGAACATGAGGTCCTGCGTCTCAATCCAACGCACCGGGCTGGCGAACTGCCAGGACAGCAGCTCGGTGAGCAGCAGTCTGCCGAGCTTCTGCTCGTCAGCTGCGTAAGAATCCCACACCTTCGGGTCGTCGAGCGCAGCCTTGATGCGTTCGGACGGCACGACGTCGAGGATCTTGCGCGCGAAATCACGCGTCATCTCGAACGGCACTGCCACAAGGTTCGGGATGTACCGGCCGACCAGACGCTGGTAATCGATGTACTGCGGCAGCAGCGCGTCCAGCTTGTCGCGGAATTCGGGCACGCCCTTGCGCAGCAGCCTCGAATGGAACGGCACGTCGATGCCGGGCACGAGCATGAAGGCCGGTTTGCCACCGTATTCCGCCACGCGGCGGGCGGCATCCGCCTTCAAAGCCTTGAGTCCGGCAATCGTACCGGCAATCGCGTACTGCTGGCCGGCGAGGTTGTAGTTGACAATCTGCAGGAACTCGCCGGACTGCTTGGCGATGCTCTCGACGTACTCTTCGACGCCGTCATCGCCGACGCCGAACTGGTTCGGCCTCAGCGCGCCCATCCGGTAGTTGGAACGCCCCTGTTCGTCGCGTTCGATGAGATGGTGCATGGTGGAGCCGCGGTGGAACACGAGCTCAAGCACGGTTTCCAGCGGGATGATACCGGCGAAGGAGCTCAGCGCATTGTACTCGCCGAGCGAATGGCCAGCGAAGTAGGACGGCCACAGGTCGCAGCCGGCTTCGCGCAGGCGTGCAGTCTGGGCGAACGCGACCGTGGCGAGCGCGACCTGCGTGAACTGGGTGAGGTTGAGCAGCCCGTCGGGGTGCCGGTAGGTGACGCCGTTGGCGGTGAGTTCCTTCGGGTTGTCACGCACGACGGCGAGGATCGAGAATCCGAGCTTGCTGCGGGTCAAGGCGTCGGCGCGCTCCCACACCTTGCGGGCAGCCGGGGATTTCGCGCGTTCGTCCAGGACCATGCCCTGCTTCTGGATGCCCTGGCCCGGGTAGACGAAGGCGGACACCGGCGGGCGGGTTGCGGCGGTGCCGCGCGAGACGAGCTGGCCGTCGATGCGGCAGGTCACTTCGAGCAGCAGGCCGCCATGACGGATATGGCCGACGCGTTCGACAGTGATTTCCACCTGGTCGTCCAGTTGGACCATGCCGTACATGTTGTAGGTCCAGCCGGCGATTTCGTAGTGCATGCCCTTGTCATCTGCCGCCTGCACCACATGCTGGGCGGTGGCGGACAGCCACATGCCATGCACGAGTGGGGCGTCGAGGCCGCTGATTGCGGCGCCGCGCACGGAAGTGTGAATCGGGTTGAAATCGCCGGAAGTACGGGCGAAAGCGGTCATCTCGTGCGGGGCGCGGACAGTGACGCGGCGCAGCAGACGACGCGGGGTCGGCTCGGTGAGTTCGCCAGCCTGTTCTTTGGCGTCATCCTCGTTCGGGCTGCGAGACGGATTGTCCCGATAAGTGAGATATTCGCCATAATCGGGGGCTTCGACAGGCAGCTCGTCGCTGTAGGCGCGGCCGCGGATCGCGAAGCGCTCGGTCTCATGCGCAAGCACCGTGCCATCGGCGGCGGTATGCGTCACATGGATGGTAACCACGCGACCGGAGGCGGATTCGGCGTACGGGTCTGCCCAGCTGGTCAGGCTCACCTGCTCGCCGGTATGGCGCAGCAGCTCGCGTTCAGACACTTGCAGTTCGATGAGATGGTCGAGATGGACTGCGTTGAGTAGGCCTTCGATAACCGGATAGCCGTCGACGCTCACCGAACCGAGTGCCGCGTAAATCGCCGGCCACGCAGGTCCGACCAGCGCGTCGGGGGCGATACGCGAGGCGTTGAGACCTTCCGGCAGGATTCCGGCGGTCGCAGCCTCATGGTCAACGCCGAGATTCGCGGACAGCGTGTACTGCGCATGCGCCAGACCGAAGGGGTAGCGCTCAGTGTCATCCGATGGCGTGATTTCAGGCATCGCGACGAGCCTGTCACCGGTGATTGCGGTGTTACCGATGCCGGCGACCGCGGCGAGCATCGCGTACACGTGCTCGGGCAGGCGATCGCGGTCAACGACCGGCAGACGGCCGCAATCCGCGCCGCCCACGATGAGCGGAATCACGATGTCGCGCACCGCATGCTTGCCGAGCCCGCCGTCGGGATCCTTGTCCCAGAAGGTGTCGAGGTGGATGTCAAGGTCGAGCAGGGTCTTGTCGCCATCCGTGCCGACCTGTTCGATGCGGTAGTTCGCATCGTCCGTAGCCGTGCCGTACGCGGGATTGCTGGTCACATGGCCGATCCAAGAGATATTCGGGCAGCTGCGCACATAGGCCTGCACGTCGGTGGCTCCGGCGAGCGTGCCGAGCGCGTCCACAGCCGGTTCGTCCGCCTGCGCGGCCTGGGCTTGGGTGCGTTCCAGCGCGGCGTGTTCGAAGCGGCCAAGAATATCAGCCACCGGTTCGTCGACGGTCGTAATGCCGGCAACCGAAATCGGGCCGGGAATGATGCGCACGGCGTCCGCACTGTAGCGCGGATCCTCGGACTGCCACAGCTGGTCGCGTCCCCACCAACGCAGCAGGTCGTTGTCGATCACCGGGACGAACGGCATTGGCTTGGGGTATTCGTTGACCAGGGTGATGAACCATGCGGCGTCGGTCGGCTCGACCTCAAGCGTGTCGATCTGCGGGTAGTGCTCCCTCAGCCGGTTCAGCGCCTGCTGCGGGTCGGATTCCACGTCGGCGCGCACCGCGAACAACGGCGTGAATTCACCGGATTCCTGGTCGCGCACGCGGGCCTCGATGCGCTGCAACAGGTGCAGATAGCGGTCCGCATAGGTCGGGTCTGCCCACGGGAAGGACAGGTCTGCGAAACGCTGTGCCCACTGGCGGTAGGTCATCGAGGCAACGTCACCGAAATACGGTTTCGCGGTCTTGTCGAGCGCGTCGATGATTTCGGCGCGGCGAGGCTCGATCTGCTCGGGGTGCTTCATCATCTCGACCAGCAGACGGCCGCAGCGCGCGGACGAATTCTCCAATTCGTAGATATCGGCGTGCAGATGGCTCAAGCCGGAGCTCACCCCGCCGACCACCTTGCCGGACGGCACCCAGCGTTCGCCGCGCGGGGCGAACGGGTCGTCACCACCCTGTTCGAGCGTGATGCCGGGGGTTTCGACGAGCATGCGCTTGACTTGCGGGCTGGTGTGCGCCTCCTTAGCGGTCATGACGGCGGTGCCGACAAGCACGCCGTCCACCGGCATATCGGGCTCCCCGTAAGCGCGGGACCATTGGCCGGAGATGTAGTCCGCGGCGCGTTGCGGCGTGCCAATGCCGCCGCCGGCGACCAGCACGAGGTTCTCGCATCCACGCACGTCGGCATAGGTGTTGAGCAGCAGGTCGTCCAACGATTCCCAAGAATGGTGGCCGCCGGCGGAACCGCCTTCGACCTCGGCGATGATGGTGACCGGAGCGACCGCCTTGGCGATACGCACCACCTGGCGGATTTGGTCGACCGTGCCCGGCTTGAACGCCACATACGGCAGACCGTCGGCACGCAGGGAGGCAATGAGCTGCTTGGCTTCGTCGAACTCCGGGATGCCGGCGGAGACGACGACGCCGTCGATTGGGGCGCCGGACGCGCGTTTCTTCAGCACCAGACGCTGCGTGCCGAACTGGAGGTTCCACAGGTAGCGGTCCATGAACATCGCATTGAATTCGACCGTGCGGCCTTCTTCGAGTTCGTCCTCGAGCTCGGTCAGATGCCGGTCAAGCACTTCGGCGGTCACCTGGCCGCCGCCGGCGAGTTCGGCCCAGTATCCGGCGTTCGCCGCGGCCGCGACAATCTGCGGGTCCACGGTGGTCGGGGTCATGCCGGCCAGCAGGATCGGCGGTTTGCCGGTCAGTTCGCTGAATTTCGTGGCAATCCGGTCACCGGCGGGCGTGTGGATGACGCGCGGACGGTACGCCTTCCAATTCTGCAGGCGTTCGGGGTCGCCCGTCAGCGTGGACAGCGCGGCGCGGTCGGCGGTGCTTGCCGCCTCGACCACACCGGCGCCGCTGCCTTGGGCGAGTGCGGCGACCAGCTTGCCAGCCGTGGTGCCCGGGCCCATATCGACAATCCACAATGCGGACGGATCCGTGGACTCAAGCAACTTGTGCACGCGGCCTGTCCAATCCACATGGTTGATAAGCACTTCCTCGGCGAGTTCGCGAGCGCGCAGCCCATCGAAACCGCACGCCTGCGCCCAGACGACCGTCTGATTGACGGCATCGGCCATCAGCGGAGAATGGAACGGCAGCGTCACGTCAAGGTATTCGAGCGTCGGGTCGAACACCGAGCCGCCGCGCACCTTCTGCTCACGCAGACGCGCCTGCTTGCGGTGTTCCTTGCCCGCGGCGAGCGCGAAGAGCGCCAGATCCTCCGGATAGCCAGACAGAACCTGATGGTCGGGGGCGTTTTCGACGGCGATGGAGATCGGTCCACGGGTGGCGGGGACGCGCGCAATCAGGGTTTCGGTCTGCTCGCGGTTGGCACCCTTGACTGACAGCATCGGGGTTGCGCCTTCGAGTTTGGCGTGCAGGCCGAGCAGCCGCGCCTGACGGGTGCCGGCGACGCCGATCAGTCGGGCCACGGCGAGGATTTCCTCAATCGGCTCCTGCGCGGCTTCGAGCGAGCCGGCACGCTGCAGTTCGCGGGCCATATGCACGCCAATGATGCCCTGCGAATGCCCGAGCAGCGCCACCGGCTTCGAAGCGGGGTTGTACCCCAGATGCACGGCGTCGATAATCGCTGCGAGCTGGGTGAGCGCGATGCCTTCGACGCTCACGGACGCATCCGCTGCGGCTCCGAGCGAGGCACCGGACGGCTTGAATCCGAAGATGTCGGTCGGGTGTCCGGTCACCGCGAGCAGGTCGGCGGCCACCGGGGTCAGCAGGCGGTCGGCGGCGAGCACCTGGTCATGCAGATCCGCGGCTAGGGTCGGGTCGTCCATCGCATCGGCGAGCGCTGCGGTCCACGGGGTGGATTGCCCGCCGAACACCACGGCGTGCGGCTCGTTAACAAGCCTGGACAAGAAAGGTGTGGTACTGGTCATCATTGTTCCTTTGCTGGTTTCCATTCGATTCGTGTGTTGTTGATTGGTGTGGTTGACATTGTCGGAAGCATTGCCGGAAGCGCTTACATCGGCTGGTTGCCGTGATGCTTGTCGACCGGCCGGTGGCGGCGTTTGCCGGCGAGCGTGCGCAGGGCTCCGGCGATCGCCTCCCTTGTCTGCTCGGGGTCGATCATCGCGTCAATCTGCCCAGTTTCCATCGCAAGATTCGCGTTGACGGTCGTAGCCTCATAGTCGGCCACGTACTTCGCACGCAGCGCTTCCACGTCCTGCCCGCGTTCCTTGGCTTTCTGCAGATCCTTGCGATGAATGATGTTGACCGCGCCTTGGGCGCCGAGCACCGCGATCTGGCTGGACGGCCAAGCGAGGTTAACGTCCGCGCCAATCGCCTTGGAACCCATGACGATGTAGGCGCCGCCGAAGGCCTTGCGCAGGATCACCGTCACCATCGGCACCTGCGCGTTCGCATACGCGTAAATCACTTTCGCGCCGCGGCGGATGATGCCCGCATGCTCCTGGTCGCTGCCCGGCTTGTATCCGGGGGTGTCCACGAGGGTGATGACCGGCAGGTTGAACGCGTCGCACAAGCGCACGAAACGCGCGACTTTCTCAGAAGATTCCACGTCGAGGATGCCGGCGAGCACATTCGGCTGGTTGGCGACCACACCGACCGGGTGGCCTTCGATGCAGGCGAAGCCGACGACCGCGGATTTCGCGTACAGTTCCTGCACTTGGACGAATTCGCCATAATCGACGATGCCGTGGATGACATCGAGCATGTCGTAGGGCTGACGATCATTATCCGGCACGATGGAGGCGACGCGCGAGGCTGCCGCCTGGTCGGCGTGCGTGGACGCGTAGGCGAATACCGGCGGCTCACACTGGCAGTTCGACGGCAGGTATGCGAGCACCGTACGCGCGTAGTCAATCGCGTCGACCTCGTCTTCGCCGAGATAATGCGCGACGCCGGAGACCACGTTGTGCACGTAGCCGCCGCCCAGATCCGCCATGCTGATCGTCTCGCCGGTGGACGCCTTGACGACGTTCGGCCCGGTGACGAACATGTCGGAGTTCTCACGCGTCATGATGATCAGGTCGGTCAACGCCGGGCAGTACACGGCGCCGCCCGCGCATGGGCCGAGGATGATGGAGATCTGCGGGACAAAACCGCTCGCCTCACAGGTTTTCTTGAAAATCCGACCATACTGGCTCAGCGCCGCAACACCCTCCTGGATGCGTGCGCCACCAGAGTCGATGAGCGCGACAATCGGCACTTTGAGGCTGATCGCCATATCCATGAGATGGCAGATCTTCTCACCCTCGGCCACGCCGAGTGTGCCGCCGCGCACGGAGAAATCCTGCGCGTACACGGCGACCGTGCGGCCATACACTTTGCCGAACCCGGTGATAACGGCCGAACCCGCCACCCCCTTGTTGATGTCGCCGCCGACAAACCGGCCGATTTCCTGGAAGCTGTCCGCGTCGAACAGCAGGTCGAGGCGCTCGCGAGCCGTGCCTTTGCCTTTCGCATGCTGGCGTTCGCGAGCATGCTCTTCGGCGGTGCGCGCAAGTTCGGCGGCCCGTCCCACAGCGGGGCGGATCGGCTGAGTCACGTCATGCGCCGTGGAGTCCACAAGTGTCGTGGAGTCCGCCGGCGCCGTGGTTGTCTGCGCTGCGGTCAGTGTGCTGCTCATTGCCGGTCTCCTTCCGCATCCTTGTCCGTCGATGTCCCGGATGCCTGTGCGCCTTCGGCGGCGTGGATGTCAAGCTCGACAAGCGTCTGCCCGCCTTCGACACCATCCGCCGGGCCGACGCAGATCTTCTTGACCGTACCGTTGACCGGCGCGTACACGTAGTTCTCCATCTTCATGGATTCGAGCACGACCAACAGGTCGCCCTTGGAGACGCTCTGGCCTTCCGCCACGTTGACGCGGGTGACAATCGCCTGCATCGGCGAGGAGATGATGCCGCTTTTCGCGCCGTCATCCACCTTCGGCTTGCCGATATCATGCAATCCTTGACCGCGCAACGGCTGGGTGGCGCGTCGCGCGGACCGTGCGCGGGCGGCACCTGTCAGCCCGTCGACAATCGTCTGGGGGACAGTGAGTTTGACGCGCTTATCATTGACTTCGATGACGAAGGAATCGCTGGCAGTAGCCTTCTCCCCGGCCCCTCCGGCCAAGGATGCAGGCTGTCCGGCCCCCGCTGCCGCCGGTTCACGGTTGAGGTACTTGCGTTCCAGCCATTTGGTGGACACGCTGAACGGATGCTGTTCGGCGGTGAATTCAGGATCGTTGAATATCTGCTCGAACAGGCTCGCCGGTGAAGGCACGCCTTCGATGCGCAGCTCGCCAAGCGCCCGTCGCACACGAGCGACCGCAGTCGCACGGTCCTGTGCGGTGACGACGAGTTTACCCATCAGGGAATCGAACTTCGGGGAGATCGTATCCCCCGCTTTCACACCGGAATCCACGCGGATACCCGGTCCCGCCGGCCATTGCAGGCCGGTGAGCGTGCCGGAGCTCGGGGTCAGGTTCGTCGCCGGATCCTCGCAGGTGATGCGCAGCTCGAAACTATGCCCGCGGATGCCTTCCGGGTGGGTCAGATGCCCGCCTGCGGCGATGGTCAGCTGTTCGCGCACCAAATCCAATCCGCATACCTGCTCACTGACCGTATGCTCGACCTGCAACCGTGGATTGACTTCTAGGAAATACACTTTGCCTTGCTCGGTGAGCATGAACTCGCAGGTGCCGAGCCCAACGTAATTCACGGCTTCGAACAGGCCGCGCGAATACCGTTCCAACGCTTCGAGCGCTTTCGGGGGCAGGAAGGGGGCGGGAGCTTCTTCGACGAGTTTCTGGTTACGGCGTTGCACCGAGCAGTCACGCGTCGAATACACGACGAAATCGCCGTGGCTGTCACGCCCGCACTGTGTTTCCACATGCCGTGCCTTGTCGATGAAGCGTTCGACGAAATACTCGTCGAGGTCTCCGCCTTGCAGCGCATCATGGCTCAGGTAGAAGCTGCGCAGCTCATCATCATTGTGCACAATGGTGATGCCGCGGCCACCGCCGCCATCCGTGCGCTTCATCATAATCGGATAGCCATGCGTCTGTGCGAAATCAAGCAGCTCACGCATATCCTTGACCGGCTCGGATATGCCGGGGACTGGCGGAACCTTTGCCCGCGCGGCGACCCGGCGGGC
>Ga0310695_10005565_pt1 | contig 21869 bp, 20 predicted proteins | sample RumenRJG_04DNA_FD_203882 | JGI IMG/M metagenome (GOLD analysis project Ga0310695, IMG submission 203882) | Bovine rumen microbial communities from Lethbridge, Alberta, Canada - RJG_04 (v2) (version 2) | ecosystem: Host-associated > Mammals > Digestive system > Stomach > Rumen | place: Canada...
ATCTTATAAACTCCCTCTCCTGCTTACCGGTAAGTCTTAATTTATATTTAAAACCTAACCTAATGTGATTACTTGCCACTTAACAACTCTTACCATATTGAAATCAAATTAACTTTTGATTATTGTATAGTTAATCACATTTGATATCTAGTCATAACATTCAAATTTCTACAATTTGTCTGTAAACTAGCTTACAATGCTTAAAACAGTTTACTTTGATGCTCATCACCGCCCTAAAGGGCAGTGTTTTCGCATCCGGTTAGTGGATAAAAAGAAATTTTACGATAGACAGTATGATTCTGATGTAGTGCTCCTAGATCCAACAGCCATCGCTTTGATAAATATAACCAAACAAAAAATTTACACTGAGCAAAGGGTTTATCCTTTCGTAAAGCCTGAGCATCTGCACATGGAGTACGTCCAACATTTAAGAAATCTTGCAAAAAATAATTTAAAAGGCGATAGAAATCATCCTTGGGATAATATTTCTGATGATCTTGCTCTTTTAAAAAGTTTGCAACTCTATACATTTGATTACACTACAGGTGTACAAGGCTTTAATCTAGCAGCCATCATGCTACTTGGTAAACGAGATGTAATAGCAAATGTTGTTCCTGCATACGTTACAGATGCTATTTTTACTAAATTCGACATTGACAGATATGACGACAGAGATGTTGTAAATGTAAATTTGATAGACAGTTATGAAAGGCTAATGCAGTTTGGACTTAAACACACCAATGATAAATTTTGCTTAGAAAATAACATTAGAATAAGTCTTAACAAGATCTTATTAAGAGAGATGATTGCTAATACTTTAATCCATAGAGAGTTTACAAGCCCTCTTAGAGCTAGATTTATAATTGAATCAGATAAGATGTTTGTTGAGAATGCTTGTTGTGCAAGAGCTCATGTATTCATCACACCAGAAAATAATACACCAATTGCTAAAAATCCAATTATTGCAGAAATTTTTAGAAATATTGGTTATGCTGAGCATTTAGGCTCAGGTGTTAGAAATTTATTTAAGTATTCAAAAGCCTACTCCGGCAAAGATCCAATATTTGAGGAAAGTGATATTTTTAGAATTACTGTTCCTATAGATTATTCTTTTGTAAACCATTTTGTTGAGGAAGATAACAAGCAACAAGCTGTTATAGACAAAAATAGGGAATTATCCTTAATCAATCTACTGAAAGAAAATCCTTCAATAAACCAAGATGAAAGCGCAAAACAGTTAGGAGTTTCTTTGAGAGTAGTCAAGAGAATTTTCCAAAGACTCCAGGATAAGGGAATAATTTATAGAGAAGGTTCTAGAAAAAAAGGATTATGGAAATTTAAAGAAGATTAATGAAATTTTACAATTATGGCAAGAAAGAAAATTTGAAAAAATGATATAAAACATTAGTTGAGTTTTAAAGTTCCACGTATAATAAAAATGTCAGTTTAAACGGCACTTTAAAAGAGTAAATAAGCATATTAAGGTCTATTTGAAAATTAAAAAATATAATGGCACTTTAAAAGTGACTATAAAACAATTAGTTGAGTGTTAAAGTGTCATGAGTAGTAAAAACGGCACTTTAAATGGCACTTTAAAAGCTTAAATAAGCATAATAAGCTCTATTTGAGAATTAAAAAAATATAATGGCACTTTAAAAATGATTATAAAACAATTAGTTGAAAGTTAAAATGCCACGAATGGTAAAAATGGCACTTTAAATGGCACTTTAAATATCAAAATTGCACCATAAAATCTTCTAAACAGATATTCTGTTCTACCTCTTAAACTCTCCCATCATCATAATTTTAGTAGTAATGCTCCTAAAGAGATGTACTATCAAGGCTTTTTAAATAGTGTATTTTCTCAACTTTGTGAAGGCTCAAGTATTTATCATGATTACAAATCAAATCTTGAGCTAGGCAAGGGTAGAGCTGATTGCGCTTTTTATATAACCCCTGAAGATATAGAAAAAGACTACAAAGGCATAGTTATTGAGATAAAAGCTGCTACTAGCGATAACAACAAAAAAGACTTCGCTCAAAAAGCTCTATCTCAAATTGAAGATAAAGAATACGCAAAATCATATCTTTTAAGTGATGATTCTTTAGTGTCTGTAAATTACTACGGTATCGCATTCTTTGGTAAAAAGTGCAGTGTTGTAGCAAAAACAATTACTAGGGATGATGACTAGCTTTTAGATGACTCCCCATTAAACCTCTTACTTAAATTTGAACCTAAATGGCGCAAATATCGGCAATTTCTCGATAAATCAAGAATACTTGCTCATTTTTGATACAATGTAGCCACATTGACAACTTTTAGGTTCAAATAATAATGTTTACTACAACTACTACTTTCATTGTTTATATCTTCTCGATGTTAGTTATCGGTATCATCGCAGCAAGATCAACTTCTACTCTTAACGACTACGTATTAGGTGGCAGAAAGTTAGGCCGTGTGATCACAGGTCTTTCTGCTGGTGCTTCTGATATGTCAGGTTGGCTTTTAATGGGCGTACCTGGTGCAGTATTTACCTCAGGTATTGCTGTAGCATGGATGCCAATTGGTCTTACCATCGGTCAGTGGTGCAACTTTAAGTTTGTGGCTGCACGCCTTCGCTCATTTACTCAAAATGCATCTGAAGCTTTAACTCTTCCTGATTACTTTGCAGCTCGTTTTAAAGATAAATACCGTATCACTGCTATCGTATCTTCAATCATTATCTTAATCTTCTTTGTTGTTTACTGTGGTTCAGGCATGGTATCAGGTGCTCGTCTATTTGAGCAAACCTTCCAAATGGACTATCACAACGCTCTTTTAATTGGCGCTGTATCAACCATTCTATACGTTTGTATCGGTGGTTTCTTAGCAGTAAGCTGGACTGATGCAGTTCAAGCAACCTTAATGATTTTTGCTCTTATCATTACTCCAATTATTATCGTAACTGACTGTGGTTCAATTACTGATGCTAATGCTGTAGTTGCTGCAAAATCAGCTGACATGGTTGATATCTTCAAAGGTACATCTATTATCGGTATGATTTCACTTGCTGGTTGGGGCTTAGGCTATGTAGGTCAGCCACACATCTTAGTAAGATTTATGGCTGCAAAATCAGTTCGTGGTATGGGCGGTGCTCGTCGTATTTGTATCTCATGGATGGCTTTATGTCTATTAGGTGCAATGCTAGTAGGTTTCTATGGTGTAGCTTTTGCTGAGCGTCACGGTATTACCGTTGATAATCCAGAGCAGATCTTCATCATCGCTACTCAGACTCTATTTACCCCATGGATTGCAGGTATCTTATTATCAGCAATTCTAGCAGCTGTGATGTCAACTCTATCATGCCAGTTATTAGTAGCATCAACTACCTTAACCGCTGACTTCTATAGAACTGCGCTACGTCCTCATGCAAGCCAAACTGAGCTAGTTTGGGTAGGCCGTGCAATGCTTCTATTAGTTGCTATCATCGCTTACATCATCGCATGGGATCCAAATTCAGGTATTCTAAAGCTTGTTTCATACGCATGGGCAGGTTTTGGTGCTGCATTCGGTCCTACCGTTGTATTCTCAGTATTCTGGCGCAAGATGACATTACCTGCTGCTATTTTAGGTATGATCACAGGTGCAGTAACCGTGATCGTATGGGAAATTGGTGGTTTCTTTGATATGTATTCACTAGTTCCTGGATTTATTCTTTCATCTTTAGTCATTTACGTGGTAAGCTTAGCAACACAGAAAGACAATGCTGGTGTTGAGCAGTTATTCAACCATTTAGAAGCTAAGTTCTGGGAAGAGGTAAAAGAGCACTAATTATTGCTCTTTGCCATAGAGGTTTTAGGAGCACGAATTGAGAAATTTACCACCAAATGTATATCTACATTCTTACTTGCAAAAAGCAGGAGTTAGATTTAATCAAAATTTGGTGGATACTATAGCAAAAAAAGGCTTTGGTTATTCTTTCTACGTGTTCCTTATTCTATTTGCGCTGTTAGTTACTGCCTATCTTACTAACAGCCTTTATCTGTTCCATTCAAATACCAATTTCTACATCTTATCAACATTAGTTGTAGCTTATCTCTTACTCTATATCTATAGGGTTGTTCGCTTTAGATTGATGCGTAAAAAACTACGTGAGGATAATGATCCAATCGTAGTCGAAGCATATGCCATTGTGCTTTTTGATATAAGTCCTACTAATGTGGATAAAATCATCAAGCCAAAGAAGTCAGCTGTTTTATATAAAGAGTCAGGCAGTAAAAAGCCAAGATTCTTCACAGGTGCTGTAAAGTCAGGTATTGAGCATCACTACTATAAAGATCAAATTGCTCGTGTCTTTATTGATAGACGTGATCCTAAATACTACTCAGTTGATGATGATAAGTTCTATAAGACTGTAAGTGAAAAGAAGTTAGAAAAGGGCAGTGCTTATGCCATCGGTAAACTTGTAGGCTCTAAACTTAACAAAGACTATAAATCAATCGGTCAACGACCCACCGCTTAAAGCTACGCTTTTGAAGCGGGGGCTTCACAGCCTAGTTGACTAGACTAAGTGCTTAGAGCACTACGTTATTTGAGAAATTGATATAGGTACCTACAGATGTATCGTCTAGTCTGTAGCACTACGGTAAGTGTTTAAACAGTTTTGATAGGGTAAGAAACAGTGATGCTTGCACATAAACCTCAAATAACATTGTCGAAGGCGACCTAACAGTTAGATATGTACTGATTTACCATATAGAACATATCAAAGAACTTTTGTATTAACTTTTTTTATTTTGGAACACTCTAAGTACTCAACATGGTATATGTACTAGACATAAATGGAAATCCACTAATGCCTACAACTAGGTATGGACACGTCAGACGTTTGTTACGTGATGGCATGGCTAAGGTTGTAAGCACTAGTCCATTTACCATTCAACTTACCTATGAGAGTACAAAGATAACCCAAGATATCAATTTAGGAGTAGATGCGGGCTCTAAGATGATAGGTCTTAGTGCAACTACCAAAGATAAAGTACTATATGAAGCTCAAGTAGAATTAAGAAACGATATTGTTGATTTAATCTCAACTAAAAGAGAGACTAGACGTTCAAGACGTAACCGTAAGACCAGATATAGAGCACCACGCTTTGATAACAGAAGAAGAGCTGAGGATTATTTAGCCCCATCAGTTAAGCAAAAGGTAGATTGTCATCTCCAAGTAGTAGCTAATATCCACAAGATATTACCTATTAGTAAAATCATAGCTGAAGTTGCCTCCTTTGATACTCAAAAGATTAAAAATCCTAATATTAAAGGTACTGAATATCAACAAGGTGAGCAATTAGACTTTTGGAATGTAAGAGAGTATGTACTCTTTAGAGATAACCATACCTGTCAATGTTGCAAAGGTAAGCGTAAAGATGACATTTTAAATGTGCATCACCTAGAATCAAGAAAGACTGGTGGTAATGCTCCAAATAACCTTATCTGTCTATGTGAGACTTGCCATAGATTATTACACCAAGGTCTAATTAAATTACCTAGCACAATTAAGCGCGGTATCATCTTAAAAGATGCAACCTTCATGGGTATTATGAGATGGCACTTCTACAATGAGTTAAAGAAGACTTATAAAGATGTCTCTTTAACCTATGGCTACATTACTAAGCATACAAGAATAACTAACAACTTACCTAAAGACCATCACATTGACGCTAGATGTATTAGTGGTAACCCATTAGCAAAATCTGATGGTACTTACTACTACCAAAAGAAGGTACGTTGTCATAACAGGCAGATTCATAAGTTTAATATCATTAAAGGTGGTATTAGAAAACTAAACCAAGCCCCATATGAGGTTAAAGGATTTAGATTATTTGATAAGGTCTTATATCAAGGCAAAGTTTACTTTGTCTTTGGTAGAAGACAATCAGGTTACTTTGATATCAGAGATTTATCTGGTAACAAGGTCAACAAAGGGAGCATTAGCTTTAAGAAACTACAACTCTTAGAGCGTGCTAAACATTATTTAACAGAAAAAAGGACGGCAATTCCTCCACGACCTACAGAGGTCGTGGTCTCCTTGCCTTAATAAGATGAATCAAAACAATAGGCCTTATTTTTCTAAGACCTATTCAAACTAGTTCGCCTATTTAGTCCAGTCGACAATTTCAAGCTCTTTGATTAGAGGATCTTGAAGTAACTTTTTATTTGGATCAACAGCATATTTATGCTCACAGATCATAAGCATTGGTAAATCATTGATGGTATCACCATAGCCGTAGGAGTCTTCTAATGATAAGTTATGCTCTTTGATAAACTCTTTAATCTTGGTGACCTTGCCTTCTTTATAAGCAGGCATTCCTGCTTGTCGTCCTGTTAGTGCGCCATTTACTTTTTCCATAGGGGAGGCGATAAAGTACTTAATGTTAAGCTGTCTTGCAATGTGCTCGACTAGGTAATCCATAGTTGAGGTTACAATCACTACAACGTCACCACGCTTGTTATGAAAATCGATAGCTCTTTTAGCACCAGGCTTTACTACAGGAATAATGTACTTAGCTACAACTTCATCTAAAAGCTTATAAAGCTCATCTTTATTAAAACGAGTTAATTGACTTGCTGCAAATTGCACAAACTCATCAACGTTAAGCTCGCCTTTATAGAATTGATCTTCATAGGCATTAAGCTTTTTAATTACAGTATCATCAATAATGCCAAGTTTTAAAAAGGCGTCAAAGCTAATGTCATTAGTATCACCACCGATGATGGTGCCATCCATATCAAAAAAGGCTAAGCTCATAGTAATTCCTAGAAAAGTGTTAGCAAAAGCTATATAAAAATCTTTGTATAAGCTTATTCTACTGTGTTTGTAAAGTACTTTCTACAAACAAAAGAGTTAAAACTTAAATAAAGTCACTTATGTAAAGTTTAAGATACAAAAATGAGCAAAAAGACTTAATTGGGAATTGAAAGTAATTACAACTTAATCGTTGTCTTTTAAAGGCTCTTCTATGTCTTCTTTGGTTTCTTTGAAGATATCTAGTGGTAGTACCTTAGTTAAATCACTTGAAGGGCATTGCTCAGTGATTAAATCAAAGGTCTTTTTCATATCAAGATTTGGAAATGAGAAACGATAACGCCAGGTAGTATAACCTTCATCGGTGTTAGCTAAAACATTAGTACGAGTAGCAAAACCTAGCTGAATTAAAAGCGAGCCTAATTGCTTACCTTTTAACTTTCTATCAATTGATTCAGAGAAGAGTGGATCTTGACCGTCTTTATCGTAAAGCCAGTTTAAATCGTCTTTGTGCTGTTTTAGGTATTTACTTAAGAAGGTGTATTTACCAGCACCTGAATATGGCAGCAACAGTCCGTTATTTGCCATTAAGTGTGAAATACAAGCAGGGCACATTACAGGCTGCAAGTTATCTGAAAAGTGAAAACCACCGTAGCACTGTTCAAGTAAGTCTATGTACTCATCAGGGGTGATATTGAGGTTATCAGCAAACTTTGCAATCTTATCAGCAAAAAGTGAGCTTACTTCCTTTCTTGTAAAACCAAACATGGTCTCGTATCTTTCATCATTTGATAGATCATAGATTAAAGGAAGACCTTCAGAGTATTCAGAGGCTAAGGTAAACTTAACGTGACCTGATAATAAAGCCCAACGGACCTTATTTTTTGAATATTTAATCACATTGAGCATATCAAGATAAGCGCATGTAGACTCAATTCTGTTGTCCTCATGCTCCATCATGGCAGCAACTTCTAAAGGAATATCGTAGTTATCAATGAGAATAACCATCGATTCATTATGCCTTTTGTAAAGCTCTTCAATTAAGCGGGCAAAATAAACCTTAGGAGTTAAATATGGATTGATATGACTTTCAATGTGGTGAAACCAAAAGCGCTCTTGTAGGGTATCAATTAGACTATCTTTAAACTCTTTAGGAGTTCTGCCATTTACCTTTTTAAAGTCAATGATAAGAGTATGGCGTTGCTGAATATTATCTAAGATGCCACGATCTTCAATTTTATTGGTAACTTCAGCATCTTTTTTTAAGATCTTATCTAAAGAGGTGGTAAGTAGAGATAAGCCAAAGCCTCTAGGTCTAGTCATTAAAAATGTACTTGGAGTACCGTAAGATTGCATACTCTCTAAGTGCATAATAAAAGACATAATCGTTAAAGATTTATCTTTGTAGATTTGGTCTGTGACGATTAACTCTTGAAGACTAGAATAGGATGGAGACGTTGATTGCATAATCGATTCTATTTTTAGGTGGGGGCTTCAACCACATCGCGGTACCTTGAATAAGAACCCTGGCTGCTTCCTTCCGGACCTGACCTGTTGAACCCTCATCAAGTACGCGAGGACCGAAAACCCCCATAGAGCGAGAGCTATTGTATGTGAAAACTAAAATTAGATCAAGACCTTAACGAAATTTCATCAAAGTGTTTAGAAAAATCTACCCAAAAAGCCTGTATTTAACTTAAAAAAGCGATTTTCTAGAGAATTTGTTAGCTCAAAAATGACTTAATTGATAGAATACTTAAAGTTTTAGCAAGAATATTTTTCTATGAGCACATTACTTCACTTAACTACAAGTCACAATCTAAGTTTAATCTTTGCAATTAAACGCGTGATCTCTAAAGAAGCCTTACTCAAAATTGAGGATGATGGCACTATTGAGTATATGCAAGGTCTTTTAGAAATTCAAAAAGATCATGGCCATGAGAATACTGTAAATTTATACAAAGACAATGTAAGTTTAGAGCATTTAAATAAGCTAGAAAGCCTATTAAATGACAACTATGAGCTTAAGACTATTTGTCCTTGTATCTTAGAGATTGCCAATGTTAATGAAGATGAGCATCAAAGCACTGATACCTCATTACATGTAAAAGGGGAGATCAGCTTTTTTGATATCAAGGCATTTATCTTTAAAGATGAAATCTCCATGCGCCGTACTAAGCACATTTTGAAGATGGAATTACTAGATGGCTTTGAGCTTGTAGATAACTGCAATTTTGTAGTTGATCCAAAGTATTTTGTCCAAGCTGTTTAGAAATTTAAAACTTCTTACATAAAGCAAAACACGAAACCAAAGCAATACCAAACTAGACAATACTAAATATCACCATGACTGATACTATTTTAAATACCGACAATCAAGTAAATCCTCAAGCTAATGGTCATACATTACCTCGTGGCAAGAAGACTAAGGTTAAAAAGGAAATTCCTGATAAATCTCGCCGTGCTCCTAAAAGAGAAATTGACGGTATCTTTTTATTAGATAAGCCATCAGGGATCAGCTCTGCTTTAGCTTTAACTAGAGTGCGTGGTATTTACCGTGCCATTAAAGGCGGTCATACTGGTACTTTAGATCCACTAGCTAGTGGCTTATTACCAATTTGCTTAGGTCAGGCTGCTAAATTTAGCTCTTACTTTTTTGAAGGTAGTAAAAAGTACATTGCAACTGGTAAATTAGGTATTGCCACATCAACAGGTGATGCTGAAGGTGAGGTGATTGCAACTTTCCCTGTAACTAATGAAATTGAGCGCATTGACGAGGCAATCAACTCTTTTATTGGAGAGATAACTCAAGTACCTCCAATGTATTCTGCTATCAAGGTCAATGGTCGCCCTTTATACAAATACGCAAGAGCAGGTCATGATGTTGAAGTGCCAAGCCGAGTCGTGCAAATTATCTACATTAAGCTTTTAGATAAGACTCAAGACACTTTTACCATTGAAGTATATTGCTCAAAGGGTACTTACATTAGAACTTTAGTTGAGGATATTGGTAACTATCTTGGTTGTGGAGCCCACGTAACTGCACTACGTCGCATTGAAGTAGACGGCCTTCCGAAAGGTACCATGCACACCTTAGAGTCTATCCAAGTGCTAGCTGATAAACGTGAAGATTTTACAGATTTTACAGAGCTTGATGCTTTGTTGATCCCAATTGATAAAGTCATGGCCTATTTACCATGCATTGAAATTCCAGAAGAGAAGGCTAAACTTCTGACTATGGGACAAAGACAAAAAGTTGATGAAGCTTGCACTTTTACAAATTGCAACGTAAATTATGAGAGCACAGTCCAAATTCGCACTAATGGCATGTTCATCGGGGTTGGCCATTTGCAAAAAGGTGTGCTAATATCAGATAGAATGATGTCAGACCCTTTACACGCTAATAAAGGCCTGTACAAATAATAAAAAATTTAAGATCTGAAAATTGTTTTGTAAAATACAGGCAAATTTTCAGAAATATACTAAATTAAAAATATAAACCATTTATAAAAAGCTTTTTAAAAATCAAACTATGGATAGGGATGTCGATGCTTTAGTGTCACATCCTTTTGCCGTTTGTGTTTTGAGAATAAAAAATTTTTGTAAATTGTTGTGTAAAACGCACTATATCCTACATATATGACAAATAGAAATAATGCTAAGGAGCAAGAAATGGGTAGTTTTAGCAAATATGCAAAAGCGCGTAAGTTAACCACGCTTTTATCAGCATTTGCTTTAATGTTTTCTCTAAATGCTTGCTCTGATAAATCAATTCCAAGCTCAGAAAACTTAACTGAGGCTATCAATGATGAAATCGTTGATGCTGGCCTTTGGATCCCGGTTGCTGGCTCTTCAGTTATCGAAGGTAGCACCAACGAGCCTTTTGTAATTGTTGATCCTGATAAAAATGAGTTAAGTCAAGCAGGAAAGTCTAATGCTCAATACTTACGTGGCTTGATTGCTTATGCTAAGGTTTTAGAGCAATCAGGTGCGATTTCTTTAAAAGGTGGGCAGTTCCAAACCTATCTTCCATTTGAAGGTTTAGTTGAGCGCAAAGGATATTTTGTAAGCTATAACGACGATTTATCACGTACTCTAAAAGCAACTCCATATTTAGGCATTATGGCTGCAAAAGTAGCTAATCTTGAGGTCAATAACTTTGTAAAGACCACAGCTCCTTATGAGTTAGATGGTCAAGAGTGGGTGGATATCACGGTTACCTTAAAGTACAGCCAAGTTCTAGATTGCATCAACACCGACGTACTACGTGCAAGCTATGCTATGGATGAGGTTAACAACACCGAGATTAAGTTCCACCTTTATTTAGATGACAATGCTAAGCGTTGGAAAGTTGATAACAAGATTGATTTACCATTAGATCCAGTTAAAAAGTTCTACACTAGCTTAGTTTCAAAGCAAAATCGAAATTAAGTTTTGTAAAGATTTCGAAAAAAGCCTCAAAAACTGCTCAAATTACGGAGCAATCAAGTTTTTGAGGTTTTTTGTATGTGATAATAACAAGTGTTTTTAAAGAAAAGAATCTAAAGTAACAAGATCCAAAAAGAAATTCAAAAGTAATAAGATATGTCATTGATTGATAAGATTTGGTACGAGAAGGTAAATTGCAAGAATATTGCTGCAATTGTGCCTTTAATGCCTTTTAACCTCCTGTTTAAAGCCATTTCTCATACTCGTCGTGAGCTCTATAAAAAGGGAATTTCTAAAAGCGTAAAGCTTAATATCCCTGTAATTGTCGTAGGTGGCATTGCTGTTGGTGGCACTGGTAAAACTCCATTGTGCATTGCACTAGTTAATTATTTAGCACACGTTGGTTACAAAGTAGGTTTAATCTCAAGAGGATATAAAGGTACTGCTAAAAGCTATCCTTTAACCGTACTTGAGACTACCGATCCAAAAGAATGTGGTGATGAGCCTTATTTAATTAAAGCTTGCGTTGGAGATAATGCAGTAGTCGCTGTTGATCCAGTGCGTGAGCGTGGTGCTAAGTATCTAGAAGATTTAGGCTGCGAGGTGATTGTAACTGATGATGGTTTGCAACACTATTCACTGCAGCGCGACATTGAAATTATTGTTATCGATGGCAAACGCGGATTAGGTAATGGTCTTTTAATGCCAGCAGGACCTCTTCGTGAAGGTAAATGGCATCTAGATAAAGCGGACTGCGTGGTCGTAAATGGAGTAAGTTCTGATACTCGCTACAAGAGCATGACCTTAAGCCCACAAAAGGTTGTCTCTATTGCTTCATTTTGTAAAAAAGATAGCACCATTGATTACTTGCAAGCACCTTGCAAGGTGGCAGCTCTAGCTGGTATTGGCAATCCTAAACGCTTTTATGACACCTTAAAAGACAGTGGTTTTGAGATTGTTAAAACTATTGATGTAGGCGATCATAAAAGAGTGGATGTAGAGGTTCTAAAATCAGTATCAAAAACAACTCCAATAGTGATGACCTCAAAGGATGCTGTAAAGTACGCTAATTTAGCAATGGATAACTTATACGTCTTAAATGTTGAAGCGATACTTCCACAAAGCTTCTATCATTTAATCTTAGATAAGCTTAACAAGCTTATTCATGACAAGCAAGGTATCAAGACTGATGATGACACTGAACAAGAGAGTACACAGCTGTAGTACAATTGCTAAGATTATATTAACGGTCTAAATTAACAGTCTTAAATTAGCAGTCATAAGTTAAGAATTAGAATTCAAGAAAGGTTTTATATGTCAGATTATATTGTTGCAATTCCAGCACGTTTTGCTTCTACTCGTTTTCCTGGTAAGCCACTTGTTTTAGTAGGTGGCATTCCTATGATTAAACGTGTGTGCATGCAAGCTTTAAAATCAGATGCAACTAAAGTTGTAGCATGTATTGATGATGAGCGTGTTGAGTCAGTATTAGATGGTCTTGATAAAGTTGAAGTTTGTATGACCTCTCAAGATTGTGCTTGCGGTACTGACAGACTTGCTCAAATGATTGAAAAGCTAAATATTGCACCTGAGACTGTCATTGTAAACGTGCAAGGTGATGAGCCTTTAATTAACCCAGAGCACATCAAGCAAGTAGCTAATCTTCTACAAACTAGTGGCTGTGACATGGCAACACTTTGCTTTAGGATTGATAACATCAAAGATGTCTTTGATCCTAACTGTGTCAAAGTAGTCTTTGATAAAGATCATAAAGCTTTATACTTTAGCCGTGCGCCAATTCCATATGAGCGTGATAACTTCAAAAAAGAGTGTATTGATGATTTAGAGTTTGATCACTACCACCACATCGGTATCTATGCTTACAAAGCAGGTACTATCTTAAAATACTCAAAGATGGCTCAAACTACACTTGAAAAGGCTGAGTCATTAGAGCAGTTAAGACTTATGGAAAATGGTATGTCAATTGCTGTTGATGTAACTTTAAATCCTCCTGAGACTGGTGTGGATACCCAAGAGGACTTAGATAGGATCAATAAGATCTTAGAAGGCAAATAATCTAAGCATTCAAAGCACTACTTAACTTTGGTTTTATTACTTTGGTATTTCTGTCGTTTGGTAGTGCTTTTAATTAAGTTTCTTAATCTCCACTTGATGCTCTTTAGTCTTGCTGTCATAGTTAATGCCAACTAAGAGCACCTTCCTTTTCTCATTTAAAAACTTCTCAGCATAGCCTTTGTCAATGATTTGTTGCATTGCATCACTTGCAGACTTATCCCATTTAAGTTCAATAATGATGTAAGGTTTGTTATGGCCAAATTGAGGCTTTGGAATGTACACAACATCTGCGATTCCTTTGCCACTTGGTAATTCATCAAATGGTGGTAAATAGTATTTTTGAAGGCCAAACAAGGTGTCTTTTACTACATATCTTAAGGCAACTTCGTTGTTGTAGTCCTTGTAGGAAATCTTTTGATTGTGCACAGCATCAATAGCATTAGATAGCTCATTAGCATCTTCATTTAAAAGGGCATTAGAGGCTTTGTAAGTGAGATCAAAGTAATCTTCAAGACCAGTAAAAATACTGTCATCATATTAAGGCAAGGAGACCACGACCTCTGTAGGTCGTGGAGGAATTGCCGTCCTTTTTTCTGTTAAATAATGTTTAGCACGCTCTAAGAGTTGTAGTTTCTTACAGCTAATACTACCTTTGTTGACTTTGTTACCAGATAAATCTCTGATATCAAAGGTAAGAGCCCCAAAACCCCAGTTTTTATAAAAATTGCTGATCAGTAAAATAGATCCTGCATTCAGACAGAAGTGTTTAGGTCTGCTTTTGAGCTTAAGCTGCAGATTTAGTGATAACAACTACCATCGAGTTGGGAGCTGGTTTAAACACTAATGAATGGATCGCAAAGGTCTCTGATAATGAGGTGTGATTTATTTTGCATGATGGCTCACCAGGCTGACGGTGGCAGCACTGGTGATAAAGTTGAGGTTAATTAAATGGTAAGAACTTCTTAAAGTCGAAATCTTTAGATAAAGCTTCAAAGTCCCAATGGCGAATTTGCTTATTGATATCTTTGCAACCTCTTAATTCGATTTCATAGCCTTTTTCGAGGCAGTGATAGTAGAGGGCGTTGCTGTATCTAATTAGGAATTTTTCCGCATCAATATCATTTCTCTTTAAGGTCTGCATCACAGTGTAGATTGCACATAGGTCATGCATGCCCCAATCAGCGTTCTTTTGATAGATATTCTTTCTTAAAATAGTAAGAGGTCTAATTTGGCCTTCAATTACATTAGTATCAGGCGGAATAATAGTGCTATTTAGGAACTCTTTTAAAGTCTGCTCTTGATTTAAGAAGTAAACACAAGCGCCAGCTAATTTATCATTTGCATCTAATCTTGAGTATTTACCACTCTTATCTTGTTTTACTTTACCTTGGGATAAGCTTCTAACTAATGAGCTTACAAAGTCCATGAGTTCACGCTGCTTATTACGGCATTGCATAATGAAAGCACGGTTACGTTCACTTTGGTCTTGGTAATCAACTTGCTCTTCAATTTGATAAATCTTAGAGATGGCACTAAATAGACCTAATAAGTTAGATGGTATGACTAAACAACCATCTAAATTCATATTTACTACGTTATAAGGTTGAGTTACAGTTGCATTATTAGTACAATTCATTTTGAGCCTTTTGTTAGATTGTTTCTTGATAACTCAATTATAACATGAGGCTCTTTTTGTATGATCTCAGGCTCCTAGATCACACAAAATTCTACGTTGAACCAAAAACAATCACATATACTTCTGACTTTGCTCTTTAGCAATTTCATACCACACATTTTGCTCATCTGTTAATTGCTTTATCTTGCCAGTTTTTAACGCATTTTCAAGATTGTGCATGGTATTAACATATTCAATAGCGTGCTTGTCTACAGTTGGCATTAGACTTTTAATAAAACTCTCACGACCGCCTTGTTTTAACATCTCTTCATCTGAGACATTAGTAATTTTTTGTGTAACTGGTAAAAATCTTGTGGCACAAAGATGGCGGTATTTATCATTTAACTTCTTGCCTTTTAAAAGCTGCGCTGCGCATGGGGCAAAGGCTTTTAAAGTTGCAATGACAATGAGGTTTTGTTGTTCACTTTGTGACATTCCAAAGTAATCTTCATCAAGACCTAATTCAATGCGTAAGTTATTAAGCTCAAGCTTGGTTTTATCTTGTGTTAAAAGATCATTTTCACGGTGCACTGTAGCATCGTTTTGTGCTATTTCAGTTGCTAAAACACGTGACTTTTCCTCACTAATAAGAGGGGATAGAACATCATAATCATCTTTTAAAATTTCTTTTATCTCAGCAGTTGAGGGAATTTTAAGGCAAGTTTTGACAATAGAGTTATCAATCTTACTTAAAAGGCTATCAAAAGACTTTTGATGCTTTTCTAAATTGTTATCGGATTGGCTTTTGATAAAGAGCTCATGGCGTAGAGCTTGAAGATTGATGAGGTGATCTTTAGCAGTTAGTAGATCAAGTGTTTGAGTGTGGTTTAAGCCTTGTAGCTTGTCACTTAGAATTTGTAGATAGTCGTGAGTTTTACTAACAGGATTTTTAGAGATCTTTAAATCTTGCTTTTTGTCTTGTAATACCTTTAAGGGAGTTTTGCCATCCTCATGCCGGGGATAGCTCCTATCAAGTGTGTGACTTGAAGCAACACTGTAATATTGAGCGCTATTATGGGTATCAAGTGTCTGTGCCTTTGCATACATAAAGTTAGTTGCAAAGTACATTACTATCAAGGTGAAAAGCACATACCATAAAAGTGCTGTAATCGTTCTGATAATAGCCATAATGGCCTCTTGTATTACTAAGCTGTAGTTCTTAATTATTTTTGTTCTTTGATATTAGACGACTTAACTTTTCTCCTGCAAAAAGTTAAGTCCTTGTCTAATTTATTTTATTATCGACAGTCTTTTGAAAACTTTAAGTCTTGATTTAGTTAAAAGTTTAAAAATTTAAAAAATTTATCCCTTGTAATTGCAAAGACAAAGTTTGATAATGCCTAAAACTGCTTGTCGGAGTGCCATTTGGCTGAGATTGCAATTGCAAAATCCGCAAACCTGATCTAGTTAGTACTAGCGTAGGGAACAAGGTTCATTTCGGCACGCATATAAGAATTCATCCACAACTTATAAGAAGACGTGCCTATGCCACACACCAAAGACAATTACATCTTCAAACCAGATATTGAGCGTATTAGTGTTCAAGGTTCAAAAGACACTATTAAAGTTCCTTTTAATAAGATTAACTTATCAAATGGCGACAGTGTTTTAGTATCAACTGTTGAAGGTCCTGATGTTAATGCTAAAACCTTACCTAAGGTAAATGAAGGTTACACTCCATACATTATTGATGGTGATAAAAAGAAGGTTAAAAAGACTCAATTAGACTTTGCTAAAGAGGGCAAGGTAACTGACTACATGGAATATGTAGCTATCCGTGAGTCTTTTAAATCAGGTGAGAACATGCCTTTTACCCCAGAGGATGTATGCTCGCAAATGGCAAAAGGTGTTGCTGTAATTCCATCTAATATTAACCACGAAGAGTGTGAGCCTATGATCATAGGTAAACATTTCTCTGTTAAGGTAAATGCTAATATTGGTGCCTCATCACTTTCATCTAACTTTGATGAAGAGATTAAAAAGCTAAGACTATCTCTACGCTTTGGCGCTGATACTGTGATGGATTTATCAACAGGTATTAAAGATTTAGGTGGCCTTCGTAATGCTATCTTACGCGCATCTCCTGTACCTATTGGCACAGTACCAGTTTATGAAGCCCTAGACAGAGCTCATGGTGATGTAAATTTACTTACTTGGGAACTCTTCCGTGACACCGTAATTGATCAAGCAAGACAAGGTGTTGATTACTTTACAATTCACGCAGGTTTAACTAAAGACTTACTTCCACATGCTGCTAAGCGTATCCTAGGCATTGTCTCACGTGGTGGCTCGATTATGGCTTCACAAATGCTCCGTCATGAGTGTGAGAACATGGCCTATGAGCACTTTGATGAGTTAATTGAAATTTGCCATGATTATGATGTAGCACTATCACTAGGTGATGGTTTACGTCCTGGCTGTATTTCTGATGCTTGCGACAAGGCTCAGTATGGCGAGCTTGAGAACATCGGCAAACTTGCTAAACGCTGCTTTGAGGCAGGTGTCCAATGCTTTATTGAAGGCCCAGGCCACGTACCTATGGATAAAGTCAAGGAAAACCAAGAGCTACAAGAGAAGTTCTGTAACTACGCTCCTTTCTACACCTTAGGACCATTAGTAACTGATATTGCTCCAGGTTATGATCACATTACATCTGCAATCGGTGGCTCAATGATCGCATCCTACGGTACTGCTATGCTTTGCTATGTAACCCCTGCTGAGCACTTAGCACTTCCTACAGAAAATGATGTAAAAGTAGGTTTAATTACCTATAAACTAGCAGCGCATTCAGCTGACCTTGCTAAAGGCCTACCAGGTGCAAAACTTCGAGATGATGCTATGGCTTTAGCCCGTGCTGATTTTAGATGGTATGACCAGTTTGCACTATCTTTAGATCCACAAAACGCTTACGACGTATGGCGTGCCCAAATGCCAGAAGAGTGTGCTAAATCTCATGAGCCAGCATTCTGCTCAATGTGTGGCCCACGTTTCTGCCCAATTCGTCTAAACCGCAAACTTCAAGAAAAGTTTAATAAGTAAGGCTTACTATGCTTAAAAAAGAAAGACCTTTAGTATTACTTGTAGCAGGACTTGATAGTGGCGGTGGCGCTGGTGTAACCGCTGACTGCATGACTGTCTATGACAATGAAGCTTTCCCACTGCCATGTGTGACAGCACTTACTTGTCAGTCTTTAAAGAATATTACTAAGGTAACAAATACTGATGATGAGACTTTTAAAGAGACTTTAGAAATTGCTCATCGTGACTGGGAGGGTATTGATGCAATTAAGGTTGGCTTAGTATCTAAACAGTCTCATTTAGAGATTTTACTTGATAAGCTAAACACAGACTTTAAAGGCGTACCTGTAGTTTGGGATCCTGTTTTATGTGGCACGGCAGGAGATTTAAACTCTGTTGATCTAAAGCAAAGTTTAGACAAGATTTTACCTACTGTTACCATCTTTACTCCAAATCTTCCAGAGGCTTTAACCTTAGCTGCTTGGTCTAAAGATGATCTTGAGAAAAATGGTGTAGAAGCACTAGCAGATGTCTTTTTACAAAAAGGATGTCAGTCAGTCATTATTAAAGGCGGGCACAATCAAGGTAATGATAGTGTCGACTTTTTCAAATCTGACTATGTAAGCTTTACCATGGAAAATCCTCGTGTAGAAGGTGAGGGGGCTCATGGTGGTGGCTGTGCTTTATCATCATGTTTGGCAGCGCTTTTAGCAAGTCGCTTTGCACTGCATGATGCAGCAGTAGTTGCTAAAGCTTATGTTTATCAAGGTATTGTAAATCCTGCCTTAAAGGCATTAAGCAGCTTTGATAACACTAAAACTTACCGTCCACCTGTAGGTCATTTAGGACTTGTCAAAGACTTAAAGTACATGCCAAGCGTGCATCAAAAAGGATTTCCAATTGAAAATAAAGCCTTTCCACAATGCCCACTGCATATGGGATTATACCCAGTTGTAGATTCTGTTGAGTGGATCAAGCGCCTTGTCAACTTAGGTGTGCGCACCATTCAGCTACGTATCAAAGATAAATCTGATCCAAAGCTTTATGACAAGATTGTAGAGTCTGTAAAGTTTTGTAAAGAGCACAAGGCAAGATTATTTATCGATGATTACTATGAGCTAGCAATTAAAGCAGGTGCCTATGGCGTGCATTTAGGTATGGAAGATTTACTTGAGGCTGATGTAGAGAAAATCAAACAAAGTGGTCTTCATTTAGGTGTATCTACCCATGGTGCGTATGAGACCTTAAAAGCTTTGCAGTTAAATCCAAGCTATATAGCCCTAGGTCATATCTTTGAGACGCAATCTAAAGTTATGCCATCAAAACCACAAGGTTGCTTTAAGCTCTCTGTCTTACAAGATTTAATTAAAGATAAAGTGCCTACTGTCGCAATTGGCGGTATCAAGCTTTATAACGTTGAAGAAGTACTCTCAACAGGGGTAGGCTCTGTTGCCTTAATTACTGGTATTACCAAGGCAGAGAACCCTGATGAGACTTGCAAAAAGTGGCTTAACTTATGTGGCACTGGAGGCGATGAGATATGGTAATTCATTACAATCAAGAAAAGGATATTGAATTAAAAGAGAACACCACTTTAAAAGAGTTTTTAGAGTCTAAAGGCTTAAATAAAGACGGTGTAGCCGTAGCTGTTGATGAGAAGATCATCAAAAAAGTTGATTTTGACAGCTTTGTACTTAAAGACGGTATGGCAGTTGATGTTTATAACATGGTATCAGGAGGTTAGGATGACTGAAATTATTGATGGAAAAGTGAAGTTTGAAGATAAGTTAGTGTTAGCAGGTAAAGAGTTTACTAACCGCTTAATTATTGGTACTGGTAAGTACGCCTCAGGTGAAGTGTTAACAAAGTCAGCACAAGCTTCTGGTGCGCAAATTGCAACTATGGCTGTAAAGCGTGTCGATACTAAAAATCACACCGATGAGATTGTAAAGCCTTTAACTGATTTAGGTGTTACCTTAATGCCTAACACCTCTGGTGCTAAGAACGCAAAAGAGGCTATCTTTGCAGCTCAGCTTGCAAGGGAAGCATTAGGTACTAACTGGGTTAAAGTTGAAATCCACCCAGATGTTCGCTACTTACTACCTGATCCTGTAGAGACCCTTAAAGCTTGTGAAGAGTTAGTAAAAGATGGCTTTGCAGTATTTCCATATATCCAGGCAGATCCTGTTTTAGCTCGCCGTTTAGAGGATGTTGGTTGCTCTGCTGTTATGCCTTTAGGATCACCTATTGGTTCTGCTAACGGCCTACAAACAAGAGCTATGCTTGAGATCATCATCGCGCAGTCACACGTACCTGTAATCGTAGATGCAGGTATCGGTGCTCCATCAGATGCAGCTTTAGCTTTTGAGCTAGGTGCAGACTCGGTAATGGCAAATACTGCAATTGCAGCTTCTGCTGATCCAATCTTAATGTCACATGCTTTCAAACTTGCTCAAGAAGCAGGTCGTGCTGCCTACATCGCAGGTTTAGCTCGTAAGGCAACCACTGCGGTTGCTACCTCTCCTATGGAAGAGTTTTTAAAGGAGGCTATGAAGTAAATGAGCTTTTTTGATGAGATTTCTAAGGTTGATGTAGATAAATTTACAGCTTTAGTTGACTCTCGCACCGATGCTGATGTTGAAAGAGCCATTTATAAAAAAGGTCCAAAAACTGTTGAGGACTTTGCTGCCTTAATTAGTGAAAATGCGCGTAAGCACTATTTAAATGTAATGGTACAAGAGGCCATGCAGTTAACTCGTAAGAGATTTGGTCGCTGCGTTAACATGTATTTACCATTGTATTTAACTAACCTTTGCAATAACAAGTGTGCTTATTGTGGATTCTCTGTAATGAATAAGTTCAAGCGTGTAGTTTTAACTTTAGAAGAGATTGAAGAAGAACTACAAGCTATGAATGATATGGGATATTCAAATATCCTGTTAGTCTCTGGTGAGAATGCCCACAAAGCTGGTATGCCTTATTTTAGACAAGTACTACCAATTGCTAAAAAGCATGCTGAATACTTACAGTTGGAAGTACAGCCACTTGATACTGAGGAGTATGCTGAGCTTAAAACCTTAGGTTTAGATGCTGTATCTGTTTATCAAGAAACCTACCACCCAGGTTGCTATAAAAAGGTTCACCTAGGCGGTAAGAAAGCTGACATGCGCTATCGTATGGAAACACCTGATAGACTAGGACAGGCTGGTATTGATAAAGTAGGTATGGGCGCATTACTAGGCCTTTATGATTGGAAGGTAGATTTATGTGCTTTAGCAATGCATGTTCTTTACATGAGAGATCATTATTGGAAGACTAATCTATCTATCTCTTTCCCTCGTTTACGCCCAGCAACCGGTGGCTATGAGCCTCATTTACCTGTAAATGACGCGAAGATGGTACAGATCATCTGTGCATGGCGTATCTTTGATAATGAGCTAGATTTAACTATCTCAACCCGTGAGTCAGCTCAGTTTAGAGATTTAGTCCTACCAATTGGTATTACTGCTGTATCTGCCGGTTCTTCTACTGAACCTGGTGGTTATGCTCACAAGGGTAAGAATCTAGAGCAGTGGACTATCAATGATGATAGAACTGTAGAGCAGGTAGTAAATGCTATGGAGAGCTTAGGCTTTGATGCTGTGTTCCATAACGCATCAACAACTTACTTTAGAAATGTAGGTGCGGTTTAGTACTTAAATTTTGCAGTGTGATTTAAAGGCATGGTTTTTAAAGACCGTGCCTTTTTGCTTTGAAATAAATTAAATCTCTACTTTGGCAGTTCGCAAAAACTAGCCAAAGTGCATAACAACACGGTCTAGCACCATGTTTGCTCTTTAAATTTATATTTCTTATAAAATGGAACGTTTTTTGTTGTCAAACAGCGA
>Ga0310695_10005566_pt1 | contig 21867 bp, 20 predicted proteins | sample RumenRJG_04DNA_FD_203882 | JGI IMG/M metagenome (GOLD analysis project Ga0310695, IMG submission 203882) | Bovine rumen microbial communities from Lethbridge, Alberta, Canada - RJG_04 (v2) (version 2) | ecosystem: Host-associated > Mammals > Digestive system > Stomach > Rumen | place: Canada...
AACTGGTTCATGCCCGCGTTCGTGAACATGAGCGTCGGGTCGTCATGCGGAACCACCGGCGAAGAACGCACAAAGAGGTGGCCCTTGGATTCAAAGAACTTGATGAAAGATTCGCGCACCTGCGCTGAAGTCATAGTAGGCATAATGTGTCCCTTTTAATTTTTTCGGGGAACAATATAGAAAAATGCCGACTATATCACCTTCGCCTTTTTAGGGTTGGTGAGGTTTTTCACCTCTTTCAGAAGCTTTTCAGGCCCCACTTTCTTGTACGCCAGTTTAAGGATTTCGGCAGCGGCCATCGCATCATCCAACGCACGATGATGGTTAAATTCAGGCAACTCCAGCGACTGCGTTAATTTGTGCAAACTATAGCTCGGGAGCCCCGGAAAAAACCGACGCGACACCTTCACGGTGCAAAGTCTCGGAGGGTCAATCTTGATACAGCAACGGCGAAGTTCCGTACGCATGAACTTGATATCGTACTGCACATTATGTGCCACGAAAATACGGTCCTGCAGGAGCTCCGACACTTCTTCGGCAATCGAGGCAAACTGTGGCTTTCCATGGACCATTTCATCCGTGATGCCCGTCAGGTTCTGCACGAAGGGCTGAATCGGCATACCGGGATCAATCAAAGCCGAATAAGTCTTCACGACTTCGCAATCGTCGAGCAAGACAATGCCGACTTCAGTGATACGCCCTTCTTCGGCCGTACCACCCGTCGTTTCAAGATCTACAACCGCGAATTTCATTTTACCGGGATATCAAACTCCAGAGTCTGCTTGGCTGATTCGCTTACAACCTTAGCCTTGAGCACCTTTGACTTGGGCTTTGCATACAGCGGCACCACCATCAAGTTTGACACCTTACTGCTTTCGACAGTCGGCTTGGCCTCGCTATCGCGCGCCGTCTGCGAAAAAATCGGCTTTTTGCCCTTGTCATAAATGTAATAAGTCAGCTCTCGCGTAAAGCCTGGCTTAATCTGGCTCGTGGGCACCTGGAAGTACACAACACCACCCTTGGGAACCTTGCGCAAACTGTCCCGAATTTCCTCTTCGGTCGCAAGTTCGCCTTCAAGCATCATACGGACATCTTTCTTAATCTTATCGACACTTTCGTACTGGATTGTAATCTGGAACTTGGCGTCTTCGGGAATAGCGCTCGGGCGCACATCGCGGATTTTGGCGTTATTTTGGTAGTATTCCCAGCGGCCGTTATCGTGCAAAAGCACCGTCGAGCCATTCGACGTTGTCGCGATAATATCTTCGGCAAAGGAATTCGTTGCGGACAACAATAAAATGATGCCCAAAACCCACAAAAAGCCGAGTCCACCACAAAGCCAATAGTTTAACTTCATTAAAACCTCAATCCTATCGTCCATAATATATACGAATCACCTTTAAAAAGATAAAATGCAAGAAAAAAAGAGTATTTTATAAGAAACACCCCGGCTCCCTATAAGGAGTCGGGGTTGTTTTTAGAACTGGATCCTTCGACTACGTCACTACGTGACTTCGCTCAGGATGACACCTTACTTCTTCAGGAATTCGTTGATGCCGGCTGCAGCACGACGACCTTCGCCCATGGCGAGGATCACGGTTGCAGCGCCGAGCACGATGTCGCCACCTGCGTAGACCTTTTCCATGAAAGTCTTGTTGGCGGTTGCATCTTCGAGAAGGATGTGACCCTTCTTGTCGACGGAGAGTTCCGGAGTGGTGTTGCTGATAAGCGGGTTGGAACCGTTACCGATAGCAACGAGCACGGTGTCGCATTCGATTTCGAAGCTTGCTCCTTCGACCTTGACCGGACGCGGACGGCCCTTTTCATCGGGTTCACCGAGTTCGTACTTGTCGACGAGCATGCCGCGCACGTGGCCGGCTTCATCGCCAAGAATCTTGGCCGGGTTCTGCAAGACGCAGAATTCGACACCCTCTTCCTGGGCATGGAGAACTTCTTCCTTACGGGCCGGAAGTTCGTTCATGCTGCGACGGTAAACGATGCGGACCTTTTCGGCACCGAGACGGAGAGCCATACGGGCAGCGTCCATAGCGACGTTACCACCACCGAGAACGACCACGTTCTTACCGGGCCACATCGGAGTATCGGCATGTTCCTTGTCGTAGGCGCGCATGAGGTTAGCGCGGGTCAGGTATTCGTTAGCGGCGAACACACCGACCAGGTTTTCACCTTCAATGTTCATGAAGAGCGGGAGGCCTGCACCGGTACCGACAAACACGGCATCGAAGCCATCCTTTTCAATGAGGTCTTTGAGCTTACGGGTACGGCCGATGACAAAATTTGTCTCGAACTTCACGCCCATGGCAGCGAGGGATTCAATTTCGTTGTCCACGATCTTCTTCGGCAGACGGAATTCAGGAATACCGTAGCGGACCACACCACCGAGCTTGTGGAAAGCTTCGAAGATGGTCACGTCGTGGCCTTCGCGGCGGACGTCAGCAGCGACAACCAGGCCGGCAGGACCGGAACCGATCACGGCAACCTTCTTGCCAGTAGCGGGCTTCACGGCCGGAACCGTAGCGCCACCGTTGTTGCGTTCGTAGTCGGCAGCAAAGCGTTCCAGACGACCGATAGCGACAGCCTGGTTCACGTCCTTATGCATCTTGCCCATGGTGCAGTTCATCTGGCACTGGCGTTCCTGCGGGCAAACGCGGCCGCAGATTGCCGGGAGCAAGCTGGTTTCCTTAATCTTGGCGATAGCGGCCTTGAAGTCACCTTCGGCGATCTTCGCGATGAAGGCCGGAATGTCGATGTGCACCGGGCAGCTTTCGACGCAAGGCTGGTTCTTACAAGCGAGGCAGCGGTTAGCTTCCACGATAGCCTGAGCTTCGGTGTAACCCTGAGCCACTTCTTCCATCACGCGGGCGCGGTAGGAGGGTTCGAGCTGCGGCATCGGCTGTGCCGGAATGGCAGTCTTGTCCTTGGGCTTCAAGGGCTTCGGGAGGGCGTTAATCTTTTCAAGTTCCACCTTGGCGGCGGCGTCCAACTGTTCACGAGTCAAATGTTCAGACATTACTTGCTCTCCTTGGCCTTTGCGTCAGCCATCTTGTCAATGTTGCACTTGTGGCCATCGTTTGCACCGAAGCGGTGCAGAGATTCCTGTTCCTGGGGCTTGAAGGCGCCCATACGCTGGAGCATGTTGTTCCAGTCGACTTCGTGACCGTCGAATTCCGGACCGTCGACGCAGACGAACTTGGTCTTGCCACCGATCGTGACGCGGCAGCCACCGCACATGCCGGTTCCGTCCACCATGATGCTGTTGAGGCTAACCACGGTCTTGACTTCGTAGGGCTTGGTGGTGAGGGCGCAGAACTTCATCATGATCGGAGGACCGATAGCGATCACCATGTCGGGCTTGCCCTTGGTGTCTTCGCAGAGTTCCTTAAGCGGTTCGGTCACGAGACCCTTGCGGCCATAAGAACCGTCGTCGGTCATGAAGATGATGTTGTCAGCGAGAGCAGTCATTTCGTCCTTCATGAGGAACAGGCTTTCGTTACGGGCACCCATGATGATGGTGACCTTGTTGCCTGCAGCCTTGAGGGCCTGAACGATCGGGTGCATCGGGGCGATACCCACGCCACCGCACACGCAAACCACGTGGCCAAAATTCTCGATGTGGGTCGGAGAGCCGAGCGGGCCCACGAGCACGGGAATATCGTCACCGACTTCGAACTTGGAAAGTTCGGTGGTGGTCTTGCCAACCGTCTGGAAAATCAGGGTGATAGAGCCTTCAGTCGTGTCGGCATCGGCGATGGTGAGAGGCACGCGTTCGCCGTTGTCCTTGTTCGTCTGGAGGATGATAAACTGGCCGGCCTTACGCTCTTGAGCGATCAGCGGGGCCTCGACGCGGAACATGTAGACCGCGGAAGACATTTGTTTTTTAAAGAGAATTTTTGCCATAGTGGCACAAAATTAGAAAAAAGGCACCCCAAACGAGGTTACCTTTTTAGTAAAAAGATGTTCCAAAACGGGCAAAAACAGCCCGACTAGGCAATTAGAAGTAGATGAATCCGCCGAAGCTCACGAACACGCCTTCGCCATTGAAGATGGACTTGGTATCGGTAAAGAAGGAATCGCCAAAGGCAAATTCGCAGGCGGCCCAATTCTTATACTGGTAACGGAAGCCCATAGAGGCATCCACCTTATCCGAGACGCTCTTCTTGATTTCGACATCGTCGTAAGGAGTCTTGCTGTCCACATAGCGGAAAGCTTCCCAAGTGTAGCTAGCTTCACCAAAGAGCATCAAGGATTCCGTCAAAAGGACCTCACCCAAGATATTCGGGGTCAAGCTCAGGCCCACGGTCTTCAAAGACACTTCCTTGAGTTTGCCAGAAGTCGTATCGCGCATATCGGCCTTGTCAAAAATGGTGATAGGCAATGCAGAATTCACGCCCATGTAGACATTGGCATAACTTGCACGGAGCACCGGGACACCATAGTTGAACACCGGAACAATCGTGATGTTAGAAGACAAGGAATCGCCAACCAGCGTTTCTCCAACTTCCATTTCATCTTCGTGGCGATTAAAAGCAACACCGGCAGACCAGAAATGCTTCTGAGCAGAGGGACCATCCGTCACAATCAAAGATGCATCCAGGTCGCGGTAACGCTGTTCAACTTCGGGGCCTTTCTTAGGATCTGTACTGGTTTCGTTAGCAAAGGTAGTCCAATCGCCAGCCAAGGTCACCGAGTAGCCACCAAGCGTTGCAGAAAGGGTGAGTCCCCAATCATCGCCTTCGATAGTTTCCTTGACTTCAGCGTTCTTGGTATCGGTCTTAATTTGTCCTAAGCCAATGCGAGCCTCAACGGCAAACACCGGTGTCGCGTAACCGAGAGTTGCACGGCCCAATTGACCGGAAATATCCATGGCACCAAAGAAGCCGCCAAGCGACACAACGCCCATCTCACCCGAAGGTTCAATGTAGAAGAACTTGTTGAAAGCCATCTTGGTCAGGCTCTTGCTCAGCAAGCCATTTACGTTGTCGCCAGCAGCTTCGTTTTCGACACGATTGTAAGCATTACCATGCAACACGGTAAAAGGAGTTTTGGGCGGGCCCATACGGACAGCGCCTTCTGGTGCGGGAGCCGCATTTTCGGGAGCGGGCGCTACAGCCACCTCTGCGGGAGCGGCAGGAGCAACAGACTCAGCAGGAGCTTCAGTCTTTGCCTCAGGAGCCTGGGCAACAGGTTCTGCTGCCTGGGGCTGTTCTGCAGGCTGCGCAACCTCGGCAGGTTTAGCCTCGGCAGTCTGTACAGTCTCTTGGGCAGGCTGAGCAACTTCAGCAGCGGCAGGAGCCGCAGAACTTTTCTCAACGTTCTGAGCTTCGGCAGCGGGCTGTGCTGTAGCCGGTTCGGCAGCGGCAGCAGGGGCTGCTGCAGGTTGTTCCTGGGCCATAGCAAAAGCTACGGACACGAGAGTCATTGCAATTGTTTTCTTCAGATTCATACCGTCCTCACTGAATACTTTCTTTTGCAATTATAACCTAAAAACCTGCCAAAAGCAAGCATTTTTTTACAAAAGCGGATTTTTTAGCGCAACATATCGCAGATTTCAGGGCCAATGACCCCGTTCTGGATAGTCGTTACCAACAAACGTTGTTCGATTTCACTGGGAGGATTCTGCACGCCCTTGAAAGGATTTGCCTTTTCGGCGCATTCCTGCAACAGGCGTTCGCCCAAAGCAGCATGCAATGCGAGGCTCGTATCTATATACTTGAGATGAGTGGGTTCATCCAGCACAAAATTCAAGGGGGATTTTTCGTTCAGCACTCTTGTATTGGGAACATGTTCGCCAAATTCATCTTCCACACCCATATTGGCCACAACGGCCTTAGTATTTGCGAGAATCGCCGATACGGCAGACAAGGTAAGCGCATTTTTAAGACCGGTGGCCGTCACCACGAAATCTGCGTGGGTAACCACATCCGCCACCATGTCATCATCCAGGAAATCCTCGATGCGAACGTCGTTGTTCAACAATACGCTGCTGAAATTCGAGTTAGAATCGACATTACGGGTATTAGTGACCGTACAGACCTTCATGCCACGGCGCACACCGTGCAAGGCAATGCCACAACCCACTTTGCCACTACCGAAAACCACCAGCGATTTACCTTCAAAGTCACCATAACCCAAAGATTCAAGCCCACGGAAATAACCGTCGCCCGTACCGAGTACCGTTTCAATGCGCTTGACGATTCCGCTATCGGCCACATACACCGGGTATTCCGATTTTTCAAAGAACTGCACTCCACTGCGGGTGAGTTCCACAAAACCCTTTTTAGGGTGGCAAAAGGCAAACTGACCGGCACAATCCAGAATCAGGTCAAAATCATCGGCAACTTTACCGCTCTTGATATCTTCGTCCGTAACGACGGGAACATCTTTTTCTTTCAGGAATTCGACGATTTTCTTGTCGCAAGGCATGGCCGCCCCCGACGCTCCAACGGAATAGCCCACATACAAGCTCGCCCCGCCGGCCATTAGCGCGCGGTATTCTACCAGCGTGTTCCTGAAAATCGGTGTCGCCACCAAGACCTTACATCCCCAAAACGGGCGTGTCTGCAACCATTCATCTGAAAGCTGGGCCAGCGCCGGATATTCCCTCGGTTCGTAAGATTCTTTGATGATCTCGGAAAAAAGCATGGCGCCGAATTTAGAAAAAAATTTTTCGGATAATGTGACCTAGTCACAGATAAGCGGGCGCACATTAGGTAAAATATAGGTGTAAACAAGAATAAAAATAAAGAGAGGTAAAAATGAACGAAATGAACATCACCAAGGAAAACTTTGAAGCTGAAGTCATGAGCTCCGACAGGCCCGTTCTGATTGACTTTTGGGCACCCTGGTGCGGGCCCTGCCGCATGCTTTCACCCACCATCTCCGAAATCGCCGAAGAGTACGGAGACAAAGTGAAGGTCTGCAAGGTAAACGTCGACGAACAAGGCGAACTGGCATCCACCTTCGGCGTCATGAGCATTCCCACGCTCGTCGTCATCAAGGAAGGCAAGATCGTGAATTCCGTGACCGGAGTTCGCCCGAAAGACCAGATTGTAAGCATGTTCAGCTAAACATACGTTCCACTTAACTATACTCCTTGAGGCGATGCACCTTTTTTGTATATTGCAAGGAAGGTGCATCTTTTATGAGCTTAGGTCCATTCAGTCACTTCCTTCCGAATCTGCCCTTTTGGCAGAATCTTTCGCCCGAAGAAAAAGCGATGGTTTCGGACCGTTGCGTTACAAAGCGCTTCGGCAAGAACCAGATGATTCACAACAGCAAGACCTCTTGCCTCGGGATTATCTTTATCTTGAGCGGAGGGATTCGCGTCGGGCTCATCTCTGACGAAGGTCGTGAAATCACCCTGTACCGCGCTCACGCAAACGAGTTTTGCGTTTCGACGGCCTCTTGCGTGATTCACCAGCTAACCTTCGAGACCCAAGTCACCGCCGAAGAAGACACGACCGCATTGGTGATTCCGGCGGCTCTGTGCGCCAAGCTGATGGATACGAATATTCATGTGCGGGCTTTCATTTTTGAAAAAGAGACCGAGCGTTATTCGCAGACCATTTGGGCGATTCAGCTCATGCTGTTCAAACGGTTCGACCAGCGTCTGGCTTCTTACCTGATTTCGGCTTTTGAAAGCACCGGCAAAGACGAAGTCAAGAAAACGCAGGAAGAAATCGCCCGCGACGTGAATTCTGCCCGCGAAGTGGTGGCCCGCATGCTTCAGGAATTCGCCGCCAAGGGCCTTGTCGAAATCAAGAGGGGCAGAATCCTGCTCCGCGACATCGACGGACTGAAGAAAATCCTGTAAAAAAATGCTATCTTTGCGCGCGAACGACGCAAGTTGCGCCGAAATAACTAACCGGAGGCTTAAAATGGCACTTCAATTCTACAACACTGCATCGCGTAAGAAAGAGATTTTCACACTTCCTGAAGGCGTTCCCGCCGTGCGCATGTACTGTTGCGGCCCGACGGTGTACCATTTCGCCCACATTGGCAACCTCCGCACCTACATTTTCGAAGACTTTTTGGTGCGTACGCTGAAGTACTACGGCTACAAGGTGAATCACATCGTGAACATCACCGACGTGGGCCACTTGACCAGCGACGCTGACTCCGGCGACGACAAAATGGAAAAGGGCGCCGCCCGCGAAGGCAAGTCCGTGTGGGATATCGCTAAGTTCTATACCGACGCTTTCATGGCCGACTGGCACCGCCTCAACATCCAGGAACCGACCCGCTGGACTCCCGCCACGCAGCACATCCAGGAACAGATTGACCTGGTGAAGACCCTAGAAGAAAAGGGTTACACCTACCGCACATCCGACGGCATCTACTTCGACAGCCTTAAGTTCCCACGCTACGCCGACTTCGCACGCCTCGATGTGGAAAATCTGCGCAAAGGTAGCCGCATCGACATGGGCGAAAAGAAGAACGCCACTGACTTTGCCCTGTGGAAGTTCAGCCCGAAGGACAAGAAGCGCGCCATGGAATGGGACAGCCCGTGGGGCGTTGGTTTCCCCGGCTGGCACATCGAATGCTCCGCCATGGCCATGAAGTACAACGGCCCGACGCTCGACATCCACTGCGGCGGTACGGACCACATCCGCGTGCACCACACAAACGAAATTGCCCAGAGCGAATGCGCCAACGGCGTACAGTTCGCCCGTTTCTGGATGCACGGCGAATTCCTGCGCACCGCTAGCGAAGAAAAGTTGGAAGACGGTACGACCGAACAGAAGTTCGGCAAGATGAGTAAGTCCAGCGGCGAATTCCTGACGGTTTCGCTCCTGATGGACCGCGGCTTCAACCCGCTTGACTACCGATTCTTCGCCATTGGCAGCCACTACCGCAACTACCTGAACTTCACGTGGGAAGCCCTGGAAGGCGCGAAGGAAGGCCTCAAGAGTTTGCACAAGAAGACGGACCCGCTGATTGGCAAGGCTACCGCGATTACGAGCGATGCCGCCAAGGCTTTCCAGAACGAGTTCAAGGAAGCCATCGGCGACGACCTGAACATGCCGCGTGCCCTCGGTATCATGAACACGATGCTCAAGAGCGAAATTGACGACGGCGAGAAGGCCGCCCTCGTAGCCGACTTCGACAAGATTTTCGGCTTGAAGCTCGACCAGCCTCGTGAAGAATACGCCAAGAAGGGTGCCAACGACGGCGTGGATGTCGCCAAGATCGAAGCGCTGATTGCCGCCCGTAAGGAAGCCCGTGCCGCCAAGAACTGGGCCGAAAGTGACCGCATCCGCGACGAACTCGCCGCGATGAACGTGGTCATCAAGGACAGCAAGGAAGGCACGACTTGGGAAATCAAGGCGTAGTAAACAGTGACACAAAGGTGTCATCCTGAGCGAAATCACGAAGTGATGGAGTCGATATACGAAACTTAGAACTTTAGTTCTGTAGTTGAGTTAGGTTCGAAGGAGCAGGATCTCTAGCAAAACATTATCATGCCCGCCATCGTGCGGGCATTTCCTTTTTTATATTAAAGCGAAATGAATCTAAAGGCTTTTACATTCAATCCCTTTGGCGTGAACGGTTTCGTTTTAAGCAACGACGCCGGCGATGCGATTCTCATTGACCCGAGTGTCAGCAACGAGCGCGAAGAAGCGGCGTTGGCGAACTATATTGCCACAAACAACCTGACCGTGCGCCACCTGCTGAACACGCACCTGCACCTGGACCACGTGCTGGGCAACGCGTTTGTCGCCCGCAAGTACGGTGTGCAGCCCGAGGCGCACAAAGAAGACGCATTCATGTTGGATTTGCAAGAAGAACAGAGTGAAATGTTCGGACTCCCGTTGCGCGAACCGTCGCCCGGACTCGGCAACTACCTTGCCGAGGGCGATGCCGTCGAGGTGCCCGGCATCCGCTTGCAGGTGATTCATGTGGCCGGGCACTCCCCCGGCGGCATCGCGTTTTTCTGCGAAAACCCGGGCGAAGTCAACGGTCAAGCGAATGTTCCGCCGCTGCTGTTCCCCGGCGACATTCTATTCGCAGGCAGCCGCGGGCGCAGCGATTTATTCGGCGGCGATGACCACGCACTCGTCACAGGCATCAAAAACAAACTGCTCACTCTCCCGAAAGAAACCGTCGTATTCCCCGGACACGGGCCGATGACGACCATCGGCGATGAATCGAGATGGTATTAAGAAACCAGACACGAATCGGGTGGATTGACGAATTCAAGGGATTCGTGTTGTTGCTCGTATGCCTATACCATGTGGAGCAATCGTTTTCGTACGCAAACATGGGAATGCTGCACCTGAGTGCGCTACGCATGTCGGCATTTTTCTTCATTTCGGGAATGCTTTTCAGCACCAGGCGCTTTCCCAATTTCAAAACCTACTTCATTCACAAAAGCAAAGTTCTGCTACTCCCCTACATATTGCTTTCGCTGTTGTTCTTGGCGCTGGATCCGGTCGTATACAACTTCGACTTATTCCCGAAAGCGCCACGCATGACGGTGATGAACATCCGGCCCGAAATCGCAAGCGTGTGGGATTACATCTACTGGAACCTCGCAAAAATTTTTGTGGCCGGAAAATCTTCCATTGGCTCGGGGCCGCTGTGGTTTGTGTTTACGCTGTACTCAGTGAGTTTGATGTTTTATGGCGTGCAGAAGTTTGCGAGCCGCTTAAAGGCCCCGCGGGCAGCGACCATAATCATCGCCATTGCAAGCCTCGCCGGCGGTTGGCTCCTGTACAGACATCATATCCGGCTGCCTCTGGGAATCGAGCGTGATTTGACAGTGCTATTCTTCTTTACTTGCGGCTGGCTGAGCAGGGAACCTATTCGCAACACACTCTGTGGGAAAGGGAAAAAAGGGATTCCTTGGAGCCTTGTGGTAGCCAGTTCCGTCACGGCATTCATTCTCTATGCCGCATTCGAAATTCCAGATCCGAATTTCAGCATCATGAACAACGACCTCGGAAAATCCCTCCCGATATTCGTAGCCAGCTCCTTCTTCGGTATCGCAGGGCTTGTAACCGCCTTTGTCGCAGCCGACAAGATTCCAAACATCGGTCCCATTCGCATACTCAAGGGAATCCTCCGCAACATTTCAAGAAATGCGCTCGTGATTCTCGCCGTACACTGGTACATTCTGCTGGTGATGCGTCTGCTCTTCCGCGCCACCTTCAATAAACCAGGTGTCGCATACATCTCTATCGCCATCGTAGCAGCAGGCGTTATCGCCGCCATACCGCTATTCCGTTGCAAGCTCTACAAGCTGCTCGGTAAGCAGCCCGCTAGCGTGCGCGAAAGTTTGAACATTCGCGATTAAATTTCCAAGAACGCCTTCAAGTCATCCAAGCGCTTTTTCGCCATTTCTACACCGTGTTCGTAAGATTCATTCATCTTATCCATATTGGTGTCAAACTGGTCGCAAAGATCGATGACAGGACGAATCAGGAACAGACGTCCTTCTTTTTCAAGCTGTTCTATCCGCACAAACATCTTCTCATAACGCTTGAGGCGAATCATGAGCGCACGGAATAAATCCGGATACTTGCGTTTGTACATCGGATTCAAAATCGCACGATACTTGCGGAAGTCCGTCACCGTTTCGCCCGGATAATGGGTCGAAATGGCAACCACCTTGTCGCAGCCCTTTTCAAACGCACGTTCAAACGGAATCGGCGCAGTAATGCATCCGTCGGCATAATGCTTGCCATCGAGTTCTGCCATCGGGAAAATCATAGGCAGGGCGCAACTGGCACTAATCAAGTCAAGCAGACGCTTCTTGTCGTTCTTTTCGCTCTTGAATTCGGCGCGGCCCGTTTCGCAACAAGTGAGACCGATTTCGCATTCGATTTTAGAATTATGGTAAGCTTCAAAGTCAAGCGGCATTTCGCCATCGGCAGCCAGATAGTTCAAAGCATGGAATTCCTTTTGAATCCCGATGAACTTACTCGCCCACTTTTTGCCTTTCTGCAATCGCGTCGGAAGAACAATAAAACGCAGGCGACCTTGCTGACGCGTAATGAAATTCACCGCCGCATGGGCTCCGGCAGAAACACCTGCCACATAATTGAAATCAATCCCTTCATCGAGCCAAGTGTCAATCACACCTGCACTGAACATGGTCTGACGAGAACCGCCCTCTAACACCAACCCAGTCTTCATGCCTCAACCTCTTCGGGCGTTTCAGCCGCAATCGGAAGCGGGGCAACTTCAGTCTTACCCAGCGCTTGCTGTTTTAAGCCCCAAACTTTTTGCCTAAAGTATTCACTGCGTTCGGCCAAATGTTTCGAAGAAGGAATTCCCTTCACACGTTCAATCTTTTCAGGTTCACTGATTACAATCTGCGTGCGATGACCACGCTTATAAATACCATCGATACCCACCGAAAGCACCGGAGCGCCGGTACTGCGGGCAAGGAAAGCGAATCCCGTCTTGAATTCATTCAGCAAGCCATCATAGCGGCACTTGCCTTCGGGGAAGATAATGACGTTGTTTCCCTTTTCCAGTTCACGTTTGGCAAGCAAGGCCCATTCGGTGTCCATGTTAAAGCGGTCGCAAGGAATCACGCACTTCACGCGGGTCAGCGCCCAGCTAAAATGCGGGTCTTCAATCTGGTCTTTCGCCACCACGATGCTTTTGTGATGAAAAAAGATTGCGAGCATCATGAGGGGATCCCACATACTCGTATGGTTTGCAATAATCACCGAGGGCGTCTTCAAGCGCGGAGACTTCACCGTCTCTCCAAGAAAGGTAACCTTCGGGCGGTACCAAACAAGCAAATAGACTCGCACGGTGTAGATGACTATCACCATGACAAGTTGCATAAAAAGTTCGAACAGCGGATTCTTTTTCTTTACGTCAGACATCTACCTTACTTCCCTAAGGATTCCTTCGGGATGCTCGTAAAGGTCAGGGCGCCCTTGGCATGAACGTTGCCGTTCACTTTCACGATGCAGTCAAAGCCGACCAGCACGCCGCCTTCCTTCGTCTTCTTGACAGAGATTTCAAGCTGGTCCCCCGGAATCACCGGCTTCACAAACTTGAATCCGTCAATCTTCAAAAGCACATAAAGATTCTTTTCGAGATCTTCGGCAGGCTTTTCTATCACGAGCGAGCAAAGCTGAGCGCAGCTTTCCACAATGAGCACGCCCGGCATAATGGGAGTGCCCGGGAAGTGCCCCGTAAAATACGGTTCATTCACGCTTACGTTCTTGATGCCTACTGCAGATTCATTCGGCACGAGTTCCGTGACCTTTTCGATCATCTGGAACGGCGGACGCTGAGCAATCTTTTCGCTGATTTCGTAAATGTTCATCATAGAGAAAGTCCTCCATCGAGCACGAACACCTGGCCGGTCACATAGGCGAACTGGTCAGAGGCCAAAGCTGACACAATGTTTGCAACTTCGTCGGCAGAACCAAAGCGCTTCAGAGGAATCTTTTCGAGATAGCCCTTACGGGTTTCTTCGGGAATAGCTTCAATCATTTCGGTAGCGATAAAACCCGGAGCCACGGCATTCACGCGAATACCGAAACCGCCAAGTTCCTTAGCCAGCGTCTGGGTCAAGGAATTAACGGCACCCTTGGTAGCGCTATAAACAGCCTGACCAGCAAGAGCAAACTTCGAAGACACGGAGCTCATGTTGATAATCACGCCGGACTTCTGCTTGTACATTTTCACAGCTACCTGCTGCGCACAGTAGAAGTAACCCTTCACGTTCAGGTCGAAGCACTTGTCCAAGGTTTCGGGATTCATCATCATCAGGTATTCATCGCGAACGATGCCGGCGTTGTTCACCAACACATCGATACGGCCGTAAGCCTTAAAGACTTCACGGATCATGACTTTCACCTGAGAAAGGTCGGCGACATTCGCCTTGTAAATCATGCCGTCGCCACCTTCGGACTTGATCTGATCCAAGGTCTGCTGGGCAGCCTCGTCGGAACTGGAGTAGTTCACCACGACGGTATAGCCATCGCGGGCAAGGCGCAAGGCGCAAGCCTTGCCGATTCCCTTAGAAGCACCTGTTACCAAAGCTACTTTCATATTCTAGCTCCTTCTACCTAAACACTATTTTCCGAACACGACTGCGCTGTAAGAGCCACCCGTCGCATAAGAGATAACCAAAATTTTCTTGAGATTTGCCGATTCAGCCGTCTTTGCAGAAACAGAACCATCTGCAGCCACATAGTAAGCGTTATCGTTAGCCATTTCACCGCTCAAAAGCAAAGCAGCTTCGGCAGCGGCAAGGGCAGCAGACCCCGCACGGCCTTCACCGGTGCGTTCCTTGACTTCAAAGAGCGGCATCGTAGCAAGCTTTTCGCCGAACACGCGCTGGAGAGCTCCCTTTTCGATGTCGTCAATTTTCTTGCAACCGTTTGCAAAACCGCAGACGGCATCCACATCGGCAGCCGCAATACCGGCATCGGCCAAAGCATCGGCAATAGCCTTGTCCAAGGCTTCATCAGAACCGACGAGCTTACCGAACTTCACATTCTTACGACCATGACCGAAACCGAGTGCGTAGCAGTAAACCTTGGCACCGCGGGCCTTGGCGTATTCTTCTTCTTCGAGCAAAATCGACACCGAGCCATCGCCCACCACAAAGCCTTCGGCGTTTGCATAAGGAGCAACCACATCGTTTGCAGCCACGCCAAGCTTCTGGGCGAATTCCGTGATAATGGGCAGGTTTTCGTCGGTACCGGTAGCCATCATGGCCTGTTCCTGACCGTCGTGAATTACGTTCATGGAATAGCCGATGCTATCAAGACCAGAAAGAGGACCGGTGGTAACGGTAACACCGTAACCCTTGATGCCCGAGCAAATGGAGAGGTAACCGCCAGCCGCATTGTAAACGGTGTGCGGGAACTTGAAGGCGGAACCGCCGGCATTGCCGAGTTCAGCAATCAGTTCTTCAAAATCGTAAGTAGCGCCGAGGCCACCTTCGCTGGTACCCACGATAATACCGATATCCATAGCATTCTCGTCAGACACCTTGAAATTCGCATCTTGCAGCGCGCGCATGCCCGAAACGGTCTGGAGCTGCCCCAGGTTGTCGAGCTTGCGGTAGAAAGCCATCTTGATGCCGAGTTCCTTGTAGTCGTCGAGTGCAATTGTCGAATGCACCGAGGCCGATTCCGGCTTTTTGTCAGCATTCACGGCATCAAGGTAAGCAGACTTGCTATTACCGAGCGGAGACACAATGCCAAGTCCGGTCACGGCAATCTTCTTGCTTGCTGCACTCTGGGCAGTCACATTTCCCGGTTCCTTCGAGAAAACGATAGCCGCATTCGTACCGCCGAAAGCAACGTTGTTGCTCAGCACGCACTTCAAATCCTTGTGGCGGGCGTTGTTCTGCACAAAGTCCATATCGCCCACCTTTTCCTTGAGGGCAGCAGACTGTTCTTCGCTGTACGGGAAAGTGGGGAGCACGGTATCGGTGGTAAGAGCCTTGATGCTGAACACAGCTTCAATGGCACCGGCAGCACCCAGGCAGTGGCCCGTAAGCACCTTGGTCGAACTCACGCTCACCGTCGGATTTTCTTCGCCAAAGTAAGCCTTGAAGGCCGTCATTTCAGCGTTGTCGTTCTTGCCCGTACCCGTTCCGTGAGCATTGATATAACCTATATCGGTCTTTGCAATGCCGGAATTCTTGACCGAACGATTGATCGCTTCCTTAAGGCAAAGGCCATCTTCACGGGGAGCGGTAATGTGGTTCGCATCGCTCGTGACGCCAGAGCCCAGCACTTCGCAGTACTGCTTGGCAGCACGCTTCTGTGCATGCTCGTAAGATTCAACAATCACGATGCCGGCGCCTTCGCCGAGCGTAATGCCGTTGCAACGGTTAAACGGAGAGCATCCGTTTTCGTCGAGGGCATGCAAAGAAAGGAATCCGGAATACGGAACCGAGGCAAAAGAATCGGCGCCGCCCGCAATGACCACGTCCGCTTTGCCGGCGCGAATCAAATCGCAAGCCACCGCAATGGAAATCGTGCCGGCAGCGCAAGCATTAGCCACGTTCGTCACGATGCCACCGGCACCGCAAGTTTCGGCCACCTGAGAAGCAATAGAAGCGATAGGCATCTTGGCAATTTCAGAAGCGTCGCGACCATGCTGATGATACTGTTCAATCGAAAGAACTCCACCCACGCAACTTCCGATAACCACGCTCACGCGCTGGTCATCGCCAAAGTTCTTGAGCCCTGCATCGGCCAAAGCTTCGTTGGCAGCCTTGATGCAAAGTTTCGAGACGCGGTCCTTTTCTTCGGGAGCGTCAATTTCATCGAGGGTATCGCACTTGACTTCGGCAGCCAAGTCCGCATAGCAGTTCACTGTATCAACAGAAGTTGTCTTATGAATGCCGGAAACGGATTCCAAGGCATTCTTCCAAGTTTCTTCGACATTGTTACCGACGGCACAAATGACGCCTAAACCTGTAACTACACAACGCTTGTCATTAGGGGTCATAATTATTCCAAAGAGCTAATGGCCCCTATCGCTCGTTCCAAAATGACAATTATGACAGGGACCAAGATACCAAAGATAAAGATAGCCGAGGGATACCCCCTCGGCCTAATTTTTTAAGCCTTGTGAGCTTCGATGTATGCGGCGATTGTATCGATGCTCTGGAAGTTTTCCTTTGCAACGCCCGTCATGGACACGCCAAAGTTGCTGTCAACAAAGGAGATGATTTCGAGAGAATCAACGGAATCGAGGCCGATTTCTTCACCAAAAAGCGGGGTATCGAACTGGAGCACGTCGCCATCGACACCGAGATCAGACATAAAGAAGGCCTTGAGTTTTTCTTTCATTTCGTTCATGTTTTTACCTCATAACATTTTTGGCGCAAAGATAGAAAATAATTACAATCTTATTGTTAAATATCTTACAAAAGCGACATATAGACATAAATCAAAGATGAAATGCATAGACGCTTGCCGTTTTTTGCAAAAAAACGGCATTAGAACGCCTGACGAACATAGAACGACAGGCCTAAATGGTCAAAATCGACCCACGAAAAATCGGCACGGGCAAACAAGTTTTGCTTAAGATTCAGTCCCAAAAGAGCTCCTACACCAATGGACCGGTGCCAGTCGTTGCGAACAAGTTCGCTGAAATACCGCCCCGCCTTTCCACCTTCGAAAAACAGATGGCTCCCCAGGCGCCACCAAATAAGTTGGCGAACCTCGGCCTGCATAATCACGGCCTGGTTATCGCCAAAATACAGGCTTTCCACCCCACGAAAGCGACAAATTCCGTCGGGGCCAGCCAACATGTCAAAGGGAACATCGCCGTCAGCACGCTGCCACAGGAATCCGAGAGCCATGGTTGTCGTCGGGGTAACGGTCGAATAACCACGCATATCCAGCATTTCTACATCAAAAGTGTAATCCCCTAAACGGTCACTGTAAAACATTTGCTGCCACTGCACCAAATATCCGTGATGGGTCCAGTTGATGTTATCACGGGTATCAAGGCCGACCAAGTACCCTGCTCCATTGCGCCAGCCAGAATGGTCATCAGGAAGATCCGTAACCTCGCCCTTTTCAAAGTCTATTTCCGTATACTCCGCATGGACTTCGACACCATACTTGAACGATTTCGGGAGCCCGATTCTAGATTCAATTTTAGTGCCATACTGGAATTTTTTTCGATTGAAGTTGGTGAACACATCAATGTCGGGATTATTGCCTCGGCCATAGTAACCCGCCACCCAGTCCTGGTATTTGAGCAAGCCCCAAATACTGATCTGATCGTGGAACATGTAGTAGTAAGGTTCCAAAGCGACCTGCAACTGGCCACGGGTCGATCCATACGCCGTAAGGCCGATTTCAGGAACATTGCCACCTTTCTCTCCAGGCCTTAAAAAGAATAGTGACATTACACCTATCTGGAATTCCGTTTCTTCGGTGTAGCCAAGAATGGGCACTACGGAATACCGTTGAAAATCATCTTCGGGCGTATCTTCAGTTGCCGCAGCGACAAACGCCACGAAGACAATCAAGAGCAGCCCTATTTTTTTCAACAATTCCATTACATGCCAAATATAAAATTAAAACGAAACCTTTTATTTATTGTTAATTTTTCATCGTTCATTATTCTTATATCACATGGCCCGCGCACGCAAGACAATTACACCAGACCCGTATGCAAAACCGATAGCGAAACCGCTACCGCCCGAACAAAGTTTGCCAGGGCACCTCAAACAATTCCAGTCGCCGACCCGCGCGAACTTCGAACTCGTGAGCCCTTACGGTGCAGCGGGCGACCAGCCGAAAGCCATCGAGGAACTTACTCGAGGTTTCGAGAACGGGGAACAGTTCCAGACGCTGCTTGGCGTGACCGGCTCCGGCAAGACCTTCACGATGGCAAACGTCATCAAGAATGTGGGCAAGCCAACGCTGATCTTGACGCACAACAAGACGCTCGCAGCCCAGCTTTACCAGGAATTCAAGGCGTTCTTCCCCCACAATGCGGTGGAATACTTCGTCAGCTACTACGACTACTTCCAGCCCGAAGCCTACATTCCGCACACGGACACGTTCATTGAGAAAGACGCGAGCATCAACGACGAGATCGACAAGCTCCGCCTGCGCGCGACCGCGAACTTGCTCACCCGCCGCGACGTAATTATCGTCGCCTCCGTGAGCTGCATCTACGGTTTGGGCAGCCCGAGCGAATATTTCGACTTGATGGTGCGCATCAAGAAAGGCGACATTTACGACCGCGACAAGATTCTGCATGACCTAGTACGTATCCAGTACACGCGAAACGACTTTAGCTTGGAACGCGGAACCTTCCGAGTCCACGGCGATGTCATTGAAATCCAGCCCAGCTACGACGAAGAAGGCCTGCGCATTGAGCTTTTCGGCGATGAAGTCGACAGGCTCGTTCGCTTCAACATCATTACCGGCGAAGTCACGCAGGAAATGGACGAGATGACCATCGCTCCGGCAAAGCACTTCGTGACCAAGGAAGAAGGCCGTGCGGGAATCTTGCAACGCATGCAGATGGAACTCACCGAGCGTCTTGCGGAACTGGACAAGGAAGGCAAGGTGCTGGAATCAGCCCGTCTTTCGAGCCGTACCCGCTACGACATGGAAATGATCCGCGAAACCGGCATGTGCAGCGGCATCGAAAACTACTCACGCATTATCGAAAACCGAGCTCCGGGGACGCGCCCCTTTACGCTGATTGATTACTTCGGCGACGACTGGCTTTTGATGGTGGACGAATCCCACGTGAGCATTCCGCAGGTGGGCGGCATGGCCGAAGGCGATAAGAGCCGCAAGACCACGCTGGTGCAGTACGGGTTCCGCCTCCCCTGTGCCCTGGACAACCGCCCCATGAACTTCGCTGAATTCGAGTATATGTACCCGAAGCAGGTGCTTTTCGTGAGCGCCACCCCCGGCGATTACGAGCTTATCAAGACAGGCGGCGTCGTTACCGAACAAATCAACAGACCCACCGGACTTCTGGATCCGAAAATCGAGATGTTCCCCATCAAGGGCCAGATGGACGTGCTCCTGTACCGCATCGAGGAAGTTGTCAAAAAGGGCGACCGAGTGCTCGTCACGACGCTTACCAAGAAGATGGCGCAGGACCTCACCGACTTCTTCGTGGAAGCGGGCATCCGCGCGCGTTACCTGCACAGCGACATCAAGACACTCGAACGCCACGAACTGATTCGCGGACTCCGTACCGGGGAATTCGACGTACTGGTAGGCATCAACTTGTTGCGTGAAGGCCTCGACCTGCCCGAAGTGAGCATGGTCGCGATTCTCGATGCCGACAAGGAAGGCTTCTTACGCAACTACAGGAGCCTTATCCAGACGATGGGCCGCGCGAGCCGTAACGTGAACGGCACGGTACTCCTTTTCGCCGACAACATGACCGACAGTTTGGAAAAAGCCGTCACCGAAACAGCCCGCCGCCGCAGCGTTCAGGAAGAATTCAACAAGGAACACGGCATCACGCCGAAATCCGTAACCCGCAAGTTGGAAGACGACCTGAGGATCAACGACCCGCTCGGGGATATCGGCGACGATTCCGTCAATGAGGACTACGAAGACGACGGCACCGGCATCCGCCCGATGGAACCGTTGCAACCCTCAAGCAAGACCAAGAAGAATGGCGCACGCGGATCCAAGCGCAGCAAACCATCACCGCTTACCGCAAACAATTCCCGTATCGAAGAACTGGAACGCCAAATGAAAGAGGCTGCCGCCCGCCTGGATTTCGAGGAAGCGGCACGACTTCGCGACATTATTCGCGGCATGGAATAGATTTATATCACTAAAAACCGCTTTTTTGAGCAAAAAAACGTGTTTTTTGCCCCGTTTTAGCCAAAATTTACACTTTTTTAATTGCATTTCGGGCTATTTTTGTTTATTTTCAAGAAAAACATTCTAAAAAGGATAAATCATGACTTTTGCAAAGAAACTTTTCATGGGTTCCGTTTTTGCTATAAGCACTTTCGGACTCATTGCATGCGGAAGCGACAGCAGCTCTTCTTCTGAACCCGATCCGAACGAACCGGGTGCTCCCGTGGAAATTCCCACCCAGCAGGACGCAAACATCACTTTGAGCAGCGAACTTGTTGGCGAAGGCCTGCTGACCAACTCCAGACTTTCTGGCGACGACATGCGTTTCAAGGGTCGTTTTGGTCTTGACATCACTCAGGACTCCTCCGAAAACGATATAAACATTCAGTTCACCAACACTGAATACAAGGTTCTCGATGCAGAAAACAGGAATGTCGCCGTAAACATTGTTTATAACAATGTCACCCCGACTCAGAACGACATTGACCTGAACTCGATAAATTCAGCAGGCGTAAAAGTCAACATGAAAGACACGGGCTTTACCGCATGCGGCAACTACAAGCTTATGGTCACCGTGACGGCAAACAACGGCGTCAATGACTTCAAGAGCACCGTAGTCATTCCGTTCGAACGTGAAGCAGCAGAATACTGCCGCGATCAGAATCCGGAACCGCCCCCGCAGCCCCAAGTTCAGGAAATTCCGATGAAGTTCTGCGAAGTCACCGTTTCCACGAACCAGAATCCGGGTCTTGATTTCGCAAGCTGCACACCCGTTCCGGCACCTGCCACTACTGCAGACATCATCTTCAGCAAAGCCGGCACAAGAGACAATCCGGAAATCACCGCCACTAGCGGCAACGGCACCCAGTTCGCTCCGATCAGCAACGGCGACCTCTTGCCTTCCGATGACGACTACGAAGTGAACATGTGGCCCGAAGACATGAATCCAGACCGTGTCCCGGCAACTGCCTATGTCAGCGACTTCAAGTATAAGGTCCTCGGCGCTACGCTTTCGGATATGATTGAAAACTCCAACCAGATCTATGTTGCTGCAACCACCGCATACAACAAGGATACTGGCGCAGGTTTCTACGCATTCGCCATTACCGACCCGAGCCAGGGTAACAACGGAGACTACACCTTGACCCTCAAGGTCTACAAGGTAGAGTAATCCAGTAATCGGCTTAAAATCCCAAAAGGCTCCCCTAAAGGGAGCCTTTTTTATATAGTGACCAACAACTAACGAGCACTTCAAAAGGATGTTTTTTCTATCTTTACGCCCGTAATTTAACAGGAGTAAACTATGCTCAAGAAGCTTTCCAATTTCCCCGGCATCAAGGGACCGGTCGTGACCATCGTGATGGATGGTTTTGGTATCACCGATAAGGTCGAAGGCAACGCCATCAAGGCAGCCCGCACCCCGACTCTCGACAACCTCTTCAAGATGTACCCGAACGTGCTCCTGAAGGCTCACGGCCGCGCCGTGGGTATGCCGACCAACGAAGACATGGGTAACTCCGAAGTGGGCCACAACGCTATCGGTGCC
>Ga0310695_10005571_pt1 | contig 21861 bp, 13 predicted proteins | sample RumenRJG_04DNA_FD_203882 | JGI IMG/M metagenome (GOLD analysis project Ga0310695, IMG submission 203882) | Bovine rumen microbial communities from Lethbridge, Alberta, Canada - RJG_04 (v2) (version 2) | ecosystem: Host-associated > Mammals > Digestive system > Stomach > Rumen | place: Canada...
CACTTTCACTTACAAGGTCTTCAATAGACACAGAAGCGGCTTCTTCTGCTGCTGCAGAAAGCATTGCATCCTTAATTACCGGAGCAATAGGCTCAAACGGCACTGTAGCAGTTAAGCTTACAAGAGAAACAGCCGCTGCCACCGCTTTTTTGACTTTTCTTTTTGTTTCATCCATATAAATTTCCTCCTTAGTTAAGCTACTAAATAGCCTACTCGTAATACTTTCGACGAAATATACAATCAGTATGATTGGTATTAATTCGTCTTAAGCCTGTAAAATCTCCGAAATCATAACAAAACAACCATATTTTCGTCACGGCTCCGTCAATTTATGTGTATTGTATCATCTTTATAACAATTTGTCAAGAAATCGCATCACATCATTTTAGTTCTCCATTACATTATATTACTTTCGCAAATTACAAATGGTATATTTTTTATATGGGTAAAGTAATTTTTATATGGATATTTTTAACAATTTGTTTCAACATTTTTGTCGCTTTAGATATGCGCTCACATTTCTCACAAAATCATATTCTTCATTTAGGTCGTTTTTCACAAAGTTTTACGTTACTTACACGAAACATTTGATAATTTAACTCGAAAATACCTATTTTTAGGCATATATCCATATTATATCTCGCAATAAAAAGTCGATATATTATTTTCTTTTAACTAATAGTGTACTGACATTTCACAATATTTTTTATATTAAATAAAAAATGTAGCAAACAACCTGTCACACAGATGTTTGCTACACGTTATTGATATTATATTTAAACGTCTAAGTCAATTCAAAATATTTTTACTTTTTATTATCGGGTCTTTTCTTTTTCTTTGGCTTGTCGAGCTTCGGAACAGCGTAAATCGGCTTGACTGGCTTCTGGTCGTTCTTGAACAGAACATAAGAATAAATGCAGATGAGGATATAGATAGAGCATAGAACGATTGCCACGACGAGTGATTTTACAAACCAGTCGGTCTTCGGGAACTGCTTTATCGCATAGAGATTATACTTTGAAGCAGAACGCTTAACGTCTGAGACTGCAACAAGCTCAACAGTTGCGAGCTGTTCGCCTGAATACTCAAGTGTAACCGTTCCGAGCGACTCACCTTTTCTTACAGGAGCTTTCAGCGAATCAGTCTTCCATGTGATATTATCGCGGCTGATAAGCGAAATGTCAACATCGTCGTACCAAAGAAGGGTCACTTCCTCCTTAGGTCTTGCGAGGACGTAATTATTGCCGTCAGCGAGCGAGACCGGTATTTCTCCAAGCTCAGTAGACTCCGGCAGAACGGTCTGATAGGAAAAATTTTTAAAAGCCCAGTTAAAGAGCGTAGTCGCGTCGTTTATGTGGGAAAAAGTGGGGTCACCCTCACCGTTGCTGAGCGGAGCTTTCAGACATACAGCGAGGTAGTTATTGCCGTCCTTGCTTGCAGTAGCGACGATATTTCTGCCGCCGAGTTCGAGGTTAGCAGTCTTGACACCGCGGCACCCCGGGTAACTGTTTTCGTTTTCGGCGTCCATCATGATGTTTGAATGGAACCACACCCACGAGTCACGGTCTTTATGTCTTTCGAGGTTGGGTACTACCGGAGTATACGAATAGGTAGAAGCGATTTCCTCGAAATGAGGAACTTTGAGCGCATACTGCGTAAGCACAGCCATATCACGTGCAGTAGTATACTGCTCGGGGTCATACATACCGGTGGGGTTGGTGAAATTAGTATCTTTCAGACCAATCTCTGCCGCTTTTGAATTCATCTTCTCAACGAACTTCTGAATACTTTCGCCGCCGATATTGTATGCTATAGTTGACGAAGCCTCGACCGATGACGTAAGCATCATTGCGTAAAGCAGGTCGGTATAGGTCAGCACATCTTCGTCAAGGATATCAGCAAAACGTAGGTCATCGGGGTAATCGGTAACATAGAGGTCGGAGAAAACGTCCTCATCGACTGTTACCTCAGCACTGAGGTCCTGACACTCCTCAAGACAGACAACAGCGGTCATGATATTAACGAGAGGACCGGGCATTTGTTTAGCGTCGGCATTTTTCTCATGTATCACGGTATCGCAGTCGAGATTGACGAGTATCGCAGACTCGCTCTGAAGCGGAGTTTTCAGCGTAAAATTGATAGCTCCTGCACTCGGTATCTGTATAAATGGAATCAGCATCAGCGAAGCCGTAAGTCCGGCTATGAGCTTATTTTTCATTACTGCACCTTTCTTTCATTTTAAAAATCACACTATTGAATTTATTATAACACATTCGCTCACCGATGTCAAACAGACCGGAGCATTTTCACGACCAAATTAGAAATTGCCAAAATAAAGCAATATTTGCCTTGTAATTTTATACTTAATGTGCTATAATATGATATATCGTAACAGATTATATTATATACAAAAAGCATTATTTTACACTCAAAGGAGACATTTATGAAAATCAACGACGGCTTCTGGATGACCGAATCAGGCTATAATATCACCTATGCTACGCAGATATGCTCCGCATCCGATACCGGTGACAGCTTCACGCTCATCGCTTCCGGACGCTGGATACATAACCGCGGCATGACACTTGAAGGTCCGCTCATCGCTGTGACATACAGCTCGCCGCGTGAAAACTGCATAAAGGTCAGTATCGAACACTTTCGCGGTGTGCCCGAAACGCTCCCTCGCTTTGAGATAAAGTCCGACAGTTCATTCACTCCGACTCTTCGCAGAACCGAAAACGGCGGATATGAGCTGATTTCAGGCAGAACAAAAGTTACATCCGGCGCAGTTGGTGCGGAGTGGAACGTGGTGTTCACTTACGGAGAAAAACTGCTGACAAAGTGTGGCTGGCGCTCGACCTCAATGATAACCGAGAACTCCTGCCATGCGGCTGTCAGGCGAAATTTCGAGCAGAACAGGCAGTTCTTTGCTAAAGCTGACAACGGCACCGACACATATATGCGCGAAATGCTCGGACTCAGTACCGGCGAGTACATCTACGGCTTCGGCGAAAAATTCACTCCTTTTGTCAAGAACGGTCAGACCGTTAAAATATGGAACAACGACGGCGGTACGTGCACTGAACAGAGCTATAAATCTGTACCTTTCTGCGTATCCTCAAGGGGTTACGGAGTATTTGCGGCTCACCCCGAACTTACCGAATTTGAAGTTGCTACTGAAAATGTCTCAAAGCTTGCGTTCAGCGTTCAGGGCGAAAGGCTCGAATACTACATTTTCGGCGGCGAAACTGTTGCCGACGTTATCTCAGGCTATACTGCCCTCACCGGCAGACCTGCCCTCCCCCCTGCCTACACCTTCGGACTTTGGCTGTCCACCTCGTTTACCACCAACTACGACGAGGCTACAGTAACAAGCTTTATTGACGAAATGGAAAAACGCGAACTGCCGCTTGACGTGTTCCACTTCGACTGCTTCTGGATGAAGGAATTTCAATGGTGCGGATTTGAGTGGGACAGGGATATGTTCCCCGACCCGAAAGCGATGATTCAGCGTCTCAAAGCCCGCGGACTGAAAATATGCCTGTGGATAAATCCGTATATCAGTCAGCAGGCATCATGCTTTGAGGAGTGCCGTAATAATGGTTACTTTATCCGCAAAAAAGACGGAAGCATTTTCCAGTGTGATATGTGGCAGCCCGGACTTGCTATCATCGACTTTACCAATCCGTCCGCACGTGAGTGGTATGCTTCAAAAATCAAACAGCTCGCCGCAGACGGTATCGACACATTCAAAACAGACTTTGGTGAGCGTATCCCCACCGATGTCGTGTATTCCGACGGCTCTGACCCCTTCAAAATGCACAACTACTACTCATACCTCTACAATAAGACCGTTTTCGACGCTGTAAAAGAGGCAAATGGTGACGGAAACGCCTGCGTATTTGCGCGTTCAGCGACGACAGGCTGTCAGCAGTTTCCTGTACACTGGGGCGGCGACTGCTTCTCAAACTATGAGTCAATGTACGAGACTCTCCGCGGCGGACTGTCACTGTGCCTGACGGGATTCGGCTTCTTCTCCCATGATATTTCCGGCTTCGAGGCTACCGGTTCACCCGACCTGTACAAGCGTTGGACTGCTTTTGGTCTCATGTCCACCCACTCACGCTACCACGGAAGCAGTTCATACCGTGTACCGTGGAATTTTGACGAGGAAAGCTGTGATGTCGCACGTCACTTCATAAACCTCAAAGGCAGACTTATGCCCTATCTCTGGCGAAACGCGATACTCACTCATGAGACCGGTGTTCCCATGATGAGGGCAATGGTAGTCGATTACGGATTCGACCGCTCTGCTCTCACTGTTGATACTCAGTATATGCTTGGCGACGGTTTACTTGTCGCTCCGGTGTTCAGTCCCGACGGCGACTGCGGATTCTATCTCCCCGACTGCGGCACATGGACCGATATTCAGTCCGGTGAGGAGCTTGAAGGCGGTAAATGGTACTCAAAACCCTACGACTATTTCGGTATGCCGCTCTACGCAAAGCCGGACTCCATTATCGTCTACGGAAATTTCAAAAACTCCGCTGACTACGACTACACTGACAATATGCACATTGTTATATACGGTCTGCGCGACGGTGCAGCCGCCGAAACGACGGTCTATTCTCCTGACTGCAAGCTTGCCGCTCTGATCAAAGCTGTACGCTCCGGCGGCACCGTAAATGTATCCGTCTGCGGAACAGATAAACCGTTTACAGTCGAGTCCGCTCAGGGACTTGATATCGTAATCGCATGACCTGAAATTTGCCTGCTGATTCTTCAGCAGGCAATTTCCTTATACTATTATAATAGTATAGGAGATGCGCATAATCCCACAGAATAAAAATTCATAGTTTTTTCGGCTCTATATCGTGAAAAATGCCATAGTGACAAAGTGAAACTTTTATGCTATAATATTAAAGCAACATTCAGACATTATTTCCCGAGGAGGAATTTATTTGGAACTAAAGGCTAACTGCGGCGTATGGGGCAGTATGTTCGGCGTGCCCTGCATCGTTGCCGATAATTTCCTAAAACTCGCTACCGGCGAGCAGATAAAGGTTCTCATGTACATTCTCAGAAATTCCGGCAGAGAACTTACTACCGACGAAATCGCCCTGAATACCGGCGTTACACCTCAACAGGCTGAGGACGCTGTTATGTTCTGGCAGCAGGTAAACGTTCTTACTCCCGAACAAAGCGCCGCTGTTCCGCGCAGTATCATGACTCCGCCTGAGCAGATAGCTCCGCAGACTGAACCGGTACAAAAAGAAGTTCCGGCACCGAGACGAAGAGAAGTACTGAAGCCATCGGAAATTTCCGAGATAATGAACGATTCACCCAATATCGCTGAACTCTTCAAGGCGGCGGAAGCTACTCTCGGAAGTATCAATCATACTATGCAGAATTCGCTCATATGGATGACCAACTACCTCGGTCTCAAAGCCGAAGTCATCATGACTCTGCTCGTGTACTGCGAAAAAATAGAGAAGACCAATGCCGGCTACATCGAGAAAATCGCTATTAGCTGGGCAGAAAAGGACATCAATACTCTCGATTCAGCTCAGGAAGAAATAGAACGTCTCTCGCGTTCTCACGACTACATAGCAAATATCATGAAAATGTTCGAGATGAAACGACGTCCGACTGCTAAACAGCTCGAAATAATCGACCAGTGGCGTACTGCCGGATATAGCTCAGAATTGATACACTACGCCTATGAAAAAACTATCGAACAGATAGACAAGCTCTCATTCGAGTATATAAACAAGATACTCATTTCATGGAGCGGCAGTGGATATAGAACCGTAAACGACGTAAAACAGGCTGAAAACGACTTCAAAAAGAATAAGAAGCCGTCTCAGAACAGCTCAGACGATTTCGACGCTGACAAATACAGCTTCGTAATCAATAACTTCTAAAGAGGTACTACTTTGGATAACGAAATACTTGAAAAAGCGCAGGCTATCCTCACTCAGCGGCGCATGAGCGCTATCGACGAAAACGACAGGCGCATACAGGAAATCAACTCGAAAATCCCCGAAATCAAGGAGATAAACGACGCTCTCTTCAACTCCGGAAAAGAGCTTATCAATACGATAATCAAGTCTAAGGGCAAGGATATTACTCAGGAAATCGAAAAGATACGCACCCTTAACCTCAGTGCACAGGATATGTGCAGGAATATGCTCGTCTCAAACGGCTACCCAGCCGACTACCTTGAAGTAAAATTCACCTGCCCCAAGTGCTCCGACACCGGCAGTGACGGATGCAGAATGTGCTCATGTATGAAACAGCTGTGCGGTAAACTCATGGCTGAAGAGCTCAACTCAAACGCTCAGCTCACTCTGTCATCGTTTGATTCGTTTAAACTCAGTTACTATTCAGGCGACGATTACTTCGTAATGGAGCGTATTTTAGCCTTTACAAGACAATATGCCGCAAATTTCAAGTCAGACTCTGAGAGTATTCTGATGTTCGGCAGGACAGGTCTCGGCAAAACTCACCTTTCTCTCGCCATTGCAAACGAAGTTCTCGCTAAGGGGTACGGAGTCATCTACGACTCTATCATCAATATTCTCGGCAGGATAGAGAATGAAAAATTCAGCTACAGCCACTCAACTGAGACCCTCGACCTCGTTATGGACACCGAACTCCTCATTCTCGATGACCTCGGTACTGAATACGAGTCGAAATTCTACAACTCTACTATTTATAATATAATAAACACACGCCTCAACCGCGGTATGCCAACTATTATAAGTACAAATATGGACTTCCGACAGATAGCTGAACGCTACGATGAGCGTGTTGTATCGCGTCTGACCTCGATGTACACCTGCCTTGAATTCAAAGGCAATGATGTCAGATTGCAGATAAAAGAGCAAAATATGCACCAGAGGTAGCAAAAACGACACTATTATTACATATTTGAAGGGGCAGCCTTTAAAGGCTGCTCTTTTTAAGTTTCAAAAACAGCATATAGACTTCATATACCGGTATATTTTGACCGTATTTCAACATTCACGTTATTTACAACAAATTTGAGACAATTAGCTACGAATAATTATCATTTGTGCACAAGTATAAGACAGTTAAATTTGTAAATAAGTAAAAAAGGCTATTTTAAGCCACTTTTTATCTTTATTCATTCTGCCAATGCCGCCTTTGATTTTCTGACAAAAATCGACTGAAATTGTAACAATTTGATATCCTGACTATCAAACCCAATATATTACGTCCGGTACACGATTCCGCCCGATTTTGCGTAGTTCTGCACAAGTAATCGATTACTAAATTATGCATATTGCACATCAAATCATCAAATTCTACATTCTGTAGAACTGTTAATTCTATCAAACGGTTACAGAAGTGTAACATTTAGTTGTTAACTTGTTTAGTTTGTTCACTGTTTATTCATTCCATAGACATAATTAAGACATATAATGTGTGGCATTTTGACTGAAATCATCTTATTCTCTTGAACAGTTTTGTTTGTTAAATGGAAAAGTTTTTCAAACTGTTGCCTTTTTCCGCAAGATATGGTAACATTATCACAGTCCAAAAGACGGACAAATAACGAAATGCTTTTCGAGGAAAGGATGAGTTGATGAGAAAAGCTAAAGTTGCAGCCCTTATAGCCGGAGGTGTTTCCACTTGTTTATTCGGCGGACTTCTTGGTGTGTACGCTACCTCACCTGTTGTAAGTTCAGTCGCTCCGGAAAACGATGCCAATAAAGTTTATGACCTTGATAACGAAGAATTGGCAAACATCGCTGCAGTAACTTCTATCAGTACAACAGCCGTCACCACAACAAGCAGATCAACAACAACCACTACTACTACTTCTGCTACAACTACTATGGCAGAAACAACTACTGAGGCTATCGTCGTTACTACCGAAGCTGCTACCATAGGGGGTTCAGCAGAGGCAGTTCAGGCAGAAGCTGCGTTTATTGAGGAACCTACCGAAGTTTACGAAGCTCCGGTATATGTAGAACCCGAGACAGAAGCTCCTACAGAGCCTGTAGTCGAGGAAATCGCCGAAGCTCCCGCTGAGGAGAACAGCAATATTCACGTTGAGGAAATCACAGAGCCTGTTATCCCTACAGATATCCCTGTCGATACCCCCGACGCTCTCCCTATCTCAGATATTGATTACGTTATGCTTTGCAACGCAGTCGGTAATGAGGCAGGCAGTCAGTGGATAAGCGTTACTGAAAAAGCTTATGTCGTTGAAGTCATCATGAACCGCGTTTACAGTTCTGAGTACCCCGATGATATCAGAAGTGTACTCCTCCAGCGTAACCAGTTCTCAGGTGCAAACGGATACATTAATTACCGTTCATTCACCAACCGCGTTACTGACGCTGTTGAAGAAGCCGTTAAACTCTATTTCAGCAATCCTGAACTCTTTGAACAGGGTTACATGAGATTCTACGGCGACGGACAGAGAAACCATTTCTCATAAAAAGATAGAAGAATAGAAAACAATTATATAGAAAAGTTGGACTCCATGTTGCAGTTGGTGATACTGCCGTGGGAGTCCTTTTTCATTTTGCGCTGACAGTGTTTTCACATAGATTTCAGAATTATCACATTTTTCCGGTTGTATTTTTCGCGAATATATGTTATAATTTTGTCATGTCATCGAAAAGGAGTTGTTTCAATGAAAGATGATAAGAATTATATTAAGCAAATACTCGGATTTATCATTATCTCAATGATTGGTCTGCTTCTGCTGAACGCCTTTATTATGCCGAAACTCACCAGTGCAAGGGTCAAGGAAACTAACTACAGCTTCTTCCTTAAGCAGGTGGACGAAGGCAACGTCTCTCAGGTCAAGATTGAAAAGGACGAGATACGCTTCGAGGTCGTCAACGAGGACGGAAGCAAGCAAATATACTCAACAGGCAAAATGGACGACCCCGACCTCGTCGAGCGTCTCCACAAAAAAGGCAACATTATCTTCACCGAAAGCTTTCAGGAAACCAATGTATTTTTCAATTTTCTCGTCAGCTGGGTACTGCCGATAATCATTTTCATGCTTCTGTGGAATATTCTCTTCAAGGGCATGGCTAAACGAATGGGCGGTAACGCAATGTCGTTCGGCAAGAGCAATGCCAAGATTTACGTTAAGGCACAGACTGGCAAAACCTTCGGCGACGTAGCAGGTCAGGACGAGGCTAAAGAAGCTCTCGAAGAAATCGTTGACTTCCTTCACAACCCCCAAAAGTACGCCGATATCGGTGCAGACCTCCCAAAAGGTGCACTCCTTGTAGGACCTCCCGGTACCGGAAAAACCCTCCTCGCGCAGGCTGTAGCCGGTGAGGCAGATGTCCCATTCTTCTCGATATCGGGTTCAGAGTTCGTTGAGATGTTCGTCGGAATGGGCGCGGCAAAGGTTCGTGACCTCTTCAAGCAGGCTAACGAGAAGGCTCCGTGCATCGTTTTCATCGACGAGATTGACACCATAGGCAAAAAGCGTGACGGCAACTTCAGCGGCAATGACGAACGTGAACAGACCCTCAATCAGCTATTGACCGAAATGGACGGCTTCGACGGCAAAAAAGGTGTTGTTATACTTGCCGCAACTAACCGTCCTGAGTCGCTCGACCCTGCCCTTCTGCGTCCCGGCAGATTCGACAGACGTATACCCGCTGAACTCCCCGACCTCGGCGGCAGAGAGGCTATTCTGAAAGTACACGCAAAAAAGATAAAGACAGAAGAAAATATCGACTACAACGCTATCGCGAGAGCTACCGCCGGCGCTTCCGGCGCAGAGCTTGCCAATATAATCAACGAGGCTGCCCTCAGAGCCGTCAGAAACGGCAGAGGCCTTGTGAACCAGTCTGACCTTGAGGAGAGCGTAGAAGTCGTTATAGCAGGCTATCAGCGCAAGAACGCAGTCATATCTCAGAAGGAGAAGGAAATCATCGCCTACCACGAGATAGGTCACGCACTCGTTGCCGCTAAACAAAAAGACTCCGCCCCTGTACATAAGATAACTATTATCCCACGTACAAGCGGTGCTCTTGGCTACACCATGCAAGTCGACGAGGGAGAAAAGTTCCTGCTCACTAAGGAGGAGGCTCTCGCACGCATCGCTACCCTCACAGGCGGACGTTCCGCTGAGGAGCTCATATTTAACAGCTGTACGTCCGGAGCGTCCAACGACATTGAACAGGCTACCAAGCTCGCACGCGCTATGGTAACGCGCTACGGCATGAGCAGCAGCTTCGACATGATCGCTCTCGAAACCGTGTCCAATCAGTACCTCGGAGGCGACACATCTCTCGCCTGCTCACCTGAGACCGCTTCAAGAATCGACGACGAGGTCAATTCTATCGTCAAGCAGTCACACGAGAAGGCGGTACGCATACTCTCCGAGAACATCGACAAGCTCCACGAACTCGCTCATTTCCTGCTCGAACGCGAAACTATCACAGGTGAGGAATTCATGGATATCCTCAACAAAGAACCGGCTCCTGCTATTTAAGCTGACACTGTAAAACTCCGCAATATTATTCAGTCCCCATTGAGAATGGGGACTTTTTTTGCCAAAATGCTTGACTATTTCCCAAAGATATGAGATAATAGAAAAGATGACGTTTTTATGAAAGGATTTTTACTATGAGAGAACTCACTGAAACTATGACTACGTGGCTCGCTGACCACGGTATTCCCGAATGGCTGATTCCATTCATCGTTTCAATGTTCCCAATTGTCGAGCTCAGAGGCGGTATTATCGCCGCGCGACTGCTTGATATGGAGCTTTGGAAGGCAATATGGGTATGCATGATAGGCAATATTATTCCTATACCGTTTATTCTTCTTTTTATCGACAAGATTTTCGCATTCATAAAGAAGCACAATATACCTCTTCTCTGCAAATTCGTGACATTCCTCGAAAACAAAGCACTCAACAAGAGTGAAAAAATGGAGAAGGGCGAATTCTTTTTCCTGCTTTTCTTTGTAGGCATTCCTCTCCCGGGTACCGGTGCGTGGACAGGCTCCCTCATCGCCGTCCTGAGACGTATTCCTCTAAAGAAGAGCGTGCCCGCGATATTCCTCGGACTCTGCCTTGCATCAACGATAATGTGCGTACTTTGCTACGGCTTCCCCGGTGTATTTGCAAAGATGTTCGGTTAATATGTAATGATTGCCCTTATTTCACTTATTAGTACAATGCGCAGAAATATATTTCCTGCGCATTTTTCTTTTGCAATACCACTATAAAACAAAAGGCACCACGTCGCTGACGTGGTGCCTTTCTTCGCATATAAGCGTTAATTATGCAATTTTAAGGGGAAGGTCGCTCTCGCTGTAGATTCCAGCGTCAACCTTCATGATTGTGAGTGCGTCGTTAGCTGTTACACCAGCAACACCGTCAACGTCTGCATTCTTTCTGCCGTCTTCTGTAAGCGGATACTTGTCCTTGTTACCAATAGACTGGAGAATTGCTACAGCGTCTGCAACTGATACTGCACCGTCTTCATTAACGTCACCGGGGTGCTTAGCACCGGAAGTTCCGCTTGAAGAAACAGTTGTTGTCTCAGTAGCTATTGTAGTAGTCTCAGAGATAGTTGTAGTTGTCTCTGTTGTTGTAGCAGATGTAGTGGTTGTGGTTGTCTCTGTTGTAGTTGTAGCAGTTGTTGTAGTAGTTGTCTCTACAGCACCCTGACCGAAGTTGTAGCCGTCGAAGTCTACAAGCTCAGGCTGATACCAGATCTGAGCCTCAGCTGATGTGATACCAGCAGGGAACTTGCTTACAGGGATAGAAACTGTGAGGTTACCGTTTGCATCTGTCTTGCCTTCCCACTCGATCTGCTCCCAGCCGTTACCGTTGAAGCCAACGCAGCCGTTAGTATCTGTAAGGGGTTCACCCTTGATCTTGATGAGGAGGTTATCGCCCGGCTGAGCGTTAGAGAAGTCGATAGATGTCTTCTTTGTCTTATCCTCGGGGATATCGATAGCTACATCAGGAGCATCGATGATAACGATCTTTTCGATGTTTGTCTTGCCGGGTGTTCTTGCCTGCATATGGTTGATAGTTGAAAGGTCGCCTGAGTAAGCCTTAGGAACCTGCTGATCTACGAGATAGTAAGCAATGCCCTTCTCTTCGTCAACTGTATAAGCGGACATTTCTGACCAGCCCTTGTAATCCTTATCGGAAACTGCGAGAACAGGTGTATCGCCTGTGTACTTGATAGCAACTTCCTTGCCCTTGAGGTCATCCCATGAGATCTCCTTGCCGGGAGTAGAGTTGCCATATGTATCAGTAAGTGCTACGTCGATAGAAGTGTCAGTAAGGAATACCTTACCTGTTGAGAGATCCTTGTGGTCATATGTAGGCATCTTGCCTTCGCTGCCCCAAACGATCGAGCTGTCGTTCATGATCTCCATCATCTTGTTGATAACGGGGAGGCTTGTCTGATACCACTCACCTGTCTCACGGTTGATGTAACCGTGGCACTCGCCGGGAGCATCAGGGTTTGTCTCGATGTTGTTATCCCAGAGACAGCAAGGAATACCGTACTTCTTAGTTGTTGTGAAGTACTGAGTTGTCCAGTCTACACGAGCCTGAGTATTTCCGAAGTTGGAAGTACCCATTTCACCGATAACTACCGGAACGCCCTTGTTTATGAACATATCGCGGAAGTTTTGGAGGTTATAAGCGAGGTCGTTGCTGAACTCGGTAGTGAATGTATCGTGGTAAGCGCCTTCCTCTACGTTTGTATTCATTGTGAAGTTGTAAGGAGTGTAAGCGTGGATAGAAACTGCAAGGTAATCGTCATCGGGAAGAACGATCTGGTTGAGGAATGTCTTATCCGAGCTTGCTACATAACCGGGAAGCATAAGGAGACGAGTCTTAGCGTAAGGACCGTCCATACCTCTGATGAGCTTTACGAAGTCAGCTTCGAGCTTGTTGATAACGTCAGCCTCAGCAACAGGAGTTGCAGACCACCACTCATAAGGTTTACCAACAGCACGGGGCTCGTTCATGCACTCGAAGATGAGGTGCTGATCGTAGTCCTTGAACTCTGTAGCTACCTGTGTCCAGATCTTCATGAGTCTGGGCTGGATATCGTTATAAGCTGTGAGAAGGTCAGGTCTGTTGATCCAGTTCTCGTGGTGAACGTTGATGATAACGTACATATCGTTCTTGTAAGCATAGTCAACTACCTCGTGAACACGTGCGAGCCACTGGGGATCAATATTATCGTTTTCATCGAGGTGCTGGAACCAGGTTGTAGGGATACGAACTGTGTTGAAGCCCTTTGCCTTGAGAGCCTTGAACAGTGTTTCGTTTGCCTTGGGGCAGCCCCATGATGTCTCTGTCTCGAGACCGGCGTGATCGTAATCACCGTTATCATCGCCAGCCTTGGCGTCCAAGGTGTTACCGAGATTCCAGCCGACCTTCATGTTTTCTGTGATCTCAAATGCAGTCATAACGTCTGCAGCGTCAGCATCTGTTACATTGTAAACAGGAGCTGAAACGGAGAATGTGAACGACATAACTGCCGCAGCAGCAACGCTCACGAGTCTTGTGATAGACTTGTTCATTGGTAAAAACCCTCCATTTGTAATGTGTATATATTTTCCTCACGGCAGTCCAGTGCAGTAAACTGCCATACAGGATAATCCTGTAATTTGATTATAGCACACTGTGATGTATAAGTCAAGGGATTCCGGCTATATTACGCGGAAAATGCAGTGAGAATTATGCTCAGACCTTTTAGTCATATTGCACAATGAAAAGAAGTCAAAGTTGTTCAAAGAGTATACATATGTTTCTAAATGATTAATTTGTAAAAATAAATAAGCAGGTATCACTTGACACCTGCTTATTTTTATTGTAGTATAATAATTACCTTTTTGATTTTTTCAGCCCTTCTTGTTTCCCGACTTTTTCTTGCCCGTCGGAAGCTTTGCATCGTATGAGATTCCGGTACCCGGAAGGCTCGCAGTCACCTTTTTCTTGCTGACCGTAACCTTTGCTTTCTTTCCACCGAGACTGAGTCCGCCGAAACTGATACTCGGTCCGGACTTGTTAGCATTTATTTTGATATTGTCGGTAAGCTTGATACTCTTTCTTATTTTAAGTCCCATTATAACACCTCATCACGTCGTGCTTATGCACAAATTTTATACTTTAATTATACATTACCTGCAATTTTTTGTCAAGTCAGTTATTTAAGGATTCTTTAATAATTTCTGTGCTACGATATAGTCACGGAAGGAGATGAACTTTATGTTCCTGAATATTTTAAAAAACGACCTCCGGCGTAAGAAGACGATAAATCTCATTATCCTTGTTTTCGTCGTTCTCTCGTCAATGTTCTTTTCATCAAGTATGAACAATATCCTGTCGGTACTCGGCGGTGTTGACCCTTTCCTCGATATGGCAGGCATGAAAGACTATTTTGTTCTTGTTTCTGAACCCAACGACGGCACTCCGTTCGGTGATATTCTCGACAAGTCCGATGGTATCAACGGCTATACAAGAGAAACTTTCCTGATGTGCAATTCCGAAACGCTCAGACATAATGGTGCACCTATGAAAGGGGCAAGTTCAAACGGAATGATAGTCTCGACTGACGATGTAGCTGTAAGGTGCTTCGATAAGAATAATAAACCTATCACATCAGTGGAAAAAGGCAAGGTCATGATAACCTCAAGCTTCGCTTTAAAGGCAGGTTTGTCGGAAGGTGACACCATTACTATTAATATGTACGGCACTTCCCTCGACCTCGAAATGGCAGGTATCTGCAAGGACGCAATCCTCGGAAGCAATACCACTGATTCCCCACGCTTTATCCTCTCTCCCGAAGACTTCAATACCCTTTACAGCAACGATACTATCCGCTCTGTTCTGCGTTGCGCAACTTATATCATCGATACCGATTCCAATGAAGTAATGTCAGATATACTGCAAAGCTACGACGGATGTATGTTCAACGGTTCAAGAAGTCTCATCAAATTGATATACATTATAACTATTTCGATTTCGGCTATCCTCATGGTAGTCAGCATTTTCCTCATAGTTATCTCGTTTGCGGCACTCAGTTTTACAATCCGTTTCACTATTCAGGAGGAATTCCGTGAAATTGGTGTTATGAAGGCTATCGGTATCAGGAATCGTTCAGTAAGAGGTTTATATCTCGTAAAGTACCTTGGTATCGCCATTATCGGCTCTGTTATCGGTTTCTTTGCCGCTATCCCATTCGGAAAAATGATGCTCAGCTCCATAAGCATCGACATGGTACTCGGTAACGACAGTCCCATTCTCATCGGTATTATCAGCTCTGCCGCAGTAGTCGCACTCATCATGCTCTTCTGCTGGAGCTGTACTTCCAAAATAAAGAAGCTTTCCCCTATCGGCGCTGTAAGATGCGGTCAGACCGGTGAACGCTTTCATAAGCACCGCTTGCTCAGTCTCAGAAAAAGCAGACTCAGTGCAAACAGCTTCATATCACTTAACGATGTTCTCAGCAACCCGAAACAGTCTGCAATTCTCACAGCCGTTTTCACTCTCAGCACTCTCCTCGTCATGATTCTTTCAAGTACCTCTCAGACCCTTTCAAGTGATAAACTCCTCTACATCGTCGGCACTTCTGCAAGCGATGTTTTCATCGACACATCTCTGGCTACAAACGAAGTCAAGAGCGGTCTCAAAACGCTCCGTGAAGCCGAGGCTGAAATGGAAAAAACTCTCGCAGAAAACGATATGCCCGGAAAGGTTTTTGTCGAAACTTTTTACACGGTATCTACAGAGTTAAACGGCAAAATTTCTAACGGAAGATTCCTGCTTTGCCGTGACACAAAGTGCTCCGACTATGTCTACACAGAGGGTACGCCCCCTCAGTACGCAAATGAAGTCGCACTCGGCACGCTTACCGCTCAGGAAATCGGTGCTGATATCGGCGACACTGTGGATATTACCGTTAACGGCAGGAAAAGCAAGTTCGTAGTGACCGCTCTTATGGATTCAATGAACAATGTCGGCAAATGCGGACGTTTCCACGAATCGTTTGAACTTCCCGACAACTGTATGCTCGGCACTATGGCTTATCAGGTCAACTTCGACGATAACCCCGACGATAAAACTATAAACGAACGTATCGAAAAACTCAAGGACATTTTCTCGACTGAAAAAGTTTACGATAAAGCCGGATACGTCAACGACTGTACTAAGGCTTCCGACGCAATTTCCGGTGTAAAGAACCTGACAATGCTCGTTACGATAATAATTATAGCTCTAATGAGTATGCTATTTGAAAAGTCGTTCATCTCGAATGAAAAGTCGGAAATAGCACTCGAAAAGGCACTCGGCTTCAGAAACAGTTCAGTCATAGCCACACACCTGCTCAGATTCCTTATAATCGCTGTTTTATCAGTTATTATAGCAGGTCTGTTGAGTGTACCTTCAACTAAGCTGATTATGGACCCCCTTATGTCAGCATTAGGTGCAGTCAAGGGTCTGGAATACACTCACGACCCCATAGAATCCTACATCTTCTACCCTGCTGTCGTTTTAGCCACGGTAACTGCCGCTACTTTCTTCATGGCACTAAGCACTAACCGCATCAATGCTTCCGACACTTCTAACATCGAATAATGGAGGTAAATATCATGTCTGAAAAATACATTCTTGAGGTAACCGACCTCTGCAAGACCTACATCATAAATAAGCGTCAGAACAACGTTCTCCGCAACGTAAACTTTCATATCTCCGAGGGCGAAATGGTCGCTGTCATGGGACCCTCCGGTTCAGGTAAGTCTACCCTGCTTTACACAGTCTCCGGTATGGACAGAATGACCGCCGGAAAGGTTTTATTCTGCGGTACCGACATCAGTTCGCTCTCCGATAATGCACTCGCTAAAATCCGCCTTGACGATATGGGTTTCATCTTTCAGCAGATGTACATGATGAAGAACCTCTCGGTCATCGACAATATAATACTGCCTGCTGTAAAGTCCGACAAGATAAAAGAATCACGAAGCGAAACTGTCTCCCGCGCACGTTCACTCATGAAAAAACTTGGCATCAGCGACATCGCTGACAACGATATCAACGAAGTGTCCGGCGGTCAGCTTCAGCGTGCCTGCATTTGCAGAAGCATGATAAACCGTCCGCAGATGCTGTTTGCCGACGAACCGACCGGTGCACTGAACCGTACAGCGTCAGACGAGGTAATGTCAGAGCTTGAAAAAATCAATAACGAAGGCACTACAGTAATGCTCGTAACTCACGATTCTAAAGTTGCCGCAAAGTGTACAAGAGTGCTCTACATAGTTGACGGAAACATCAGAGGCGAGTATAATATAAACAAGGATAACCCTCTCCGCGACCGCGAACGTGCACTCAATAACTGGCTGCTCGAAATGGGTTGGTAACGCGGACTTTGCATTCAACACCCCCTGCAACATTTTTCATGGAGGCTTTTATGGTCGATATTCTTATAGTTGAGGACAATAATGAACTCTGCGGTCTGCTGTGCGAATTTCTCCGCGCGGAAGGATACGTCGTAAGTTCGGCTGATAACGGCGAAAAAGCCTTGTCACTGTACGAGAAATACGGTGCAAAGCTCGTTCTGCTTGATATTAATCTGCCCGGAATAGACGGGTTTGCAGTCTGCAAGAAGATACGTGCAAGGGATAATACTCCCATAATAATTCTGACTGCAAGGTGCGATAAGGAAGACAAACTCGCCGGAATCGTCCTCGGTGCCGACGACTACATCGAAAAACCGTACGACATCGATATTCTCGTCGCCAAGATAAAAGGCATATTTCGTCGCAGACTCGCTATCGACACCCTCACCGACGGCGATATCACTCTCGATATCGCTCACGGTACTGCCGCAAGAAACGGCACTCCGCTGAATCTGACTGCTAAAGAGTTCGAGCTTCTGCATCTTCTTATAGCTAACAAGGGGCAGACCCTGACAAAGCAGATGCTCTTCGACCGGATATGGGGAAGTGACAGCGAATCCGAGCCGCAGACCCTGACAGTACACATCAAGTGGCTGAGAGAAAAAACCGAACCCGACCCCAAAAATCCGTCGCGTATTATCACGGTATGGGGCAAGGGATACCGGTGGGAGGGCTGACATGAAGCGATTCGACCGCCTGCTCGTCATTATACCTGTCCTGATACTTCTCACTATCGCCGCCGCTGACACGGCACTCACTCGAAAAAAAGACACTGCCAGACAGTACCTTGTCGATGCTAACCGCATTGAGCAGTCTATCATGCGCGGTGAAACTCCCTCACCCGACGACTTTCCCTCTGTTACTGCGATAACCGCATACGACGGCAGTTCTGCTTTTTACAGCTCCGGCAGTGAGTACCTCATTCGCGAAATAAACGGCACTATCTACCGTATCGACTACGAAGATACTCACGACGAGAAAAATAATAAAGCTATCGTAATCATCAATTCCACTCTCCTTGCACTTCTCGCCGTCATTATGACCGTACTAATTTACATAAGACAGAATGTACTCAGACAGTTCACACATCTCAGAGACGTTCCATATCAGCTTGCAAAGGGTAATCTTTCAGAGCCGCTTAAAGAGAATAAAAGCCGGTATTTCGGCAAGTTTGTATGGGGGCTCGATATGCTCCGAGGTGAACTTGAACGTTCAAAATCAACCGGGCTTGAACGTGTCCGCAAAGAGAAGACCTTGCTTCTCTCACTCTCGCACGATATCAAAACCCCTCTCGCCGCAATAAAACTCTATTCAAAAGGACTCTCAAAAGGTCTGTTCACTACTCCGGAAAAGCAGTCTGAGGCAGCCGTAAACATAGGTACAAAAGCCGACGAGATCGAGTCCTACCTTGGAAAAATCATCGAAAGTCTCAACACCGACTTTATGAGCTTCGAGGTAAATGTCACCGACTTCTACCTCTCCGACGTTATTGATCGTATAACTGTGTATTACAAGGATAAACTCTCTGTTACCGGTACTTCTTTAAGCGTCGCTGACTACTCCGACTGCATGATTTCCGGTGACCCCGACAGGCTTGAGGAAGCCTTGCAGAATGTCTTTGAGAATGCCATTAAATACGGCGACGGCAGACTTGTCTCGCTCAGCTTCTCAGAAGAAGAGGACTGCCGTCTCGTCACGGTCTCAAATACCGGCTGCACTCTCCCTGAATACGAACTTGACCACGTTTTCGACAGTTTCTGGCGCGGTTCAAATGCCGGAAAAAATCAGGGAAGCGGTCTCGGACTTTACATCTGTCAGCGGCTTATGCACGAAATGGGAGGCGATATATTCGCTCAAATCGATAATGATATGATGCGTGTCACCCTCGTTTGCCGCAAATGCTCATGACACATAAAAGCGCCCACGGTTTTACACCGCAGGCGCTTTATTTTTATCATCAGCCGAGATTCCAGCTGTCCATTGAGATATTGTTGTTGAATACGAAATAGAGGTCGTTCTTACCGCTGAGATTCAGTACCGGAGCTGTTATCTCCTGCATTGAACCGCCTGACGGTACCTCGATGTAAGCTACAGGTGTTCCGGACGCACTGCCTGTGCAGACCTTGATTATACCGCCGCTCTGTGCTGATGCCTTAACGGTGATAGAGGACGCTGACTTGCAGTCTACACCTGAAACGCGGAACCAGTCACCTTTTTCTGCCTTGACGGTAGAATTACCGCTTCCGTTTATCTCGATTCCGCCCTGATGCGAGAACGTTGCCGCACGTACAGTTGTGTACGGGTCAAGTGCCTTTATCTGGTCAATACCGGTCTTTGTACCCTTGACCTGCTGCATTGTGCCGTCGGAATTCATAGTTATCTTGTCAATGTGAGTGCTTCTGTAGCCGCAGCCATTCAAGCCCATATTGTCCTGGAGATACTGTGCATGATAGAACAGGTACCACTGGTCCTTGAACTTCATAATTGTGTGATGGTTGTTACCGGTCGTGCCGAAGAAGTTGCCGATGTTCTTGAACACCTCACCCTTATGAGTGAAGGGTCCGAGAGGACTGTCGCTGACCATGTAGTCGATAGCCGCGGTAGAAAGACCATACTTGTTGCCGTTTGTGTTCCAGTTGGTGCAGTAGCTGTAGTAGTATTTGCCGTTGTACTTGTGAATACCGTTGTCCTCGAACATATAAGGAGCGTCGATAGTAACAGGTGTGCCGACGATAGATGTCATATTATCGCTGAGCTGAACGCAGCGTGAAGACTTAGGATGGTCAGACGGCTTACCTTCTGTACCGCCTCCGAAATAGAGGTATCCCTTGCCGTCATCGTCAACGAGAACCGCAGGGTCAAATACCCACGGAACATCTGTACAGTTTGCAGTCTTGCGGTCTATCATTGCATGACCGTTCGGGTCAGACCACGGACCTGTCGGACTGTCAGAAGTAAGAACACCGATGCCGTTTGCGTTATTCGCAAAATAGAGGAAGAACTTCTCCTTGCCGTTTATCTTCTTATGAGCGGCAGTAGGTGCCCATGAGTTGCCTGCCCATTTAGCGATACCGTTCTGACCAGCAGCGTTGATAAGACCGTGGTCAGTCCAGTTTACGAGGTCGTCGGAAGAAATACAGCGCAGGCAGTTGATTGTGCTGTAAGTTTCCTTTGTAACCTGTCCGTTGCTGTAGAGAAGGTGGTCGTCAGTCATGTAGATGTAGACTCTGCCATTGTACTCCATTACACCGGGGTCTGCACCGAAATACTGCGAGATAAGGGGGTTATGCTCATTTGAACCCTTGTATGACTTTGCAATATTGACACTGCCGAATTTCTGTGCCATCTGAGTGAAATCTACCTGCGGAACAGGCTTTTCAGCTATCGGGAACTCCTTTATCTTACCGAGAAGGAAGTCACTGATAAGAGTGAGGTCTTCCTCATTGTATTCACCGCTCTGGTCAACGTCAGCCGCCTTAGAAGCGTTCTTGTCTGCGAATCCGCCTGATATACCCTGTCTCGCAAGAACAAGGTCAAATGCGGTTATTGCACCGTCGAAGTCGATATCGCCGGGGATTATCGTAACTGCCTTGGGACCGCTGATAGTTGTTCCTGCCTTGGCAACTATAGCCTCGTCGATGTAGAAGTTGTCAGTACCTTCCTCTGTCTCGACATAGAGCTTGAAGTTTGAGCCTTCGGGAAGCTTATAATTAGGATTTGCAAGCTGTACGTATGTATCTGTTACAGACTGTGCCTCAGCAATGTGTGCATACTGAGTAGTGCCTGATGCATCAGTGTACTCGAGTGAGAGCATCATGTTTGCTGACGAACCTGCTGTAGCCGCGATAACACTGAAGCTGTACTCCTCTCCGCTCTTGAATGTAAGCGGGTCAAGTGTCTTCTGGAGACCGCGCCATGCACTCTCTCTGTCCTGACAAAGTAGTGCTTCCTTGTCAGCGTATGGGATACGTCCGCTGAGAGTTGGTGTTGCACCGCCTCTGCCTTCCCAGTCGCAGGTATCGCCCTCGAATGTGTCGTGGTAGTAGTAGCCGTTTGCGTCGGGAGTTATGGGTTCTCTTGTTGTCGAACCTGAGTCAGGCGGAAGTTCCTTGCCGTCGCTTTCGAGTGTGATGACGTAAGTTGATACGCTGTTTGCGGGAAGCTGTGAGAAGAACGATGAGCCGTTAGCTTCCATTCCCTTTGTAGCGGCGAGATTCTCGCTTCCGGAAGTTCTGTAGCGGTTGACATTCTTGATTGTTCTGCCGTTCAGATTGAACTCCTGTGTCACGTCGCTGTTACCCTTGTTTATTGCTACGACTTCGACCTGTGTGTCGCTGTGCTTGTACGCGGAAACAAGTATATTGCTGTTAGGCTGTTCTGTAGCGTCGATTCGCACGTCGCCGGGACGTATGTATTTCG
>Ga0310695_10005572_pt1 | contig 21860 bp, 19 predicted proteins | sample RumenRJG_04DNA_FD_203882 | JGI IMG/M metagenome (GOLD analysis project Ga0310695, IMG submission 203882) | Bovine rumen microbial communities from Lethbridge, Alberta, Canada - RJG_04 (v2) (version 2) | ecosystem: Host-associated > Mammals > Digestive system > Stomach > Rumen | place: Canada...
GGGTATACGACAATGTGGTCAAAACCGTACGATTGTCCGTGATGCCTTCATCGATGGCATGGATTGCGGATTCGATGATATCCAGTTTCTGATATATGGATCCCGTCGACATCTCATCAAGAATGGACACCCGGGAGATAAACTCTTCTGTCATGGTTCAATACCTCCTACGTTCGTTATAGTGATGTCGAATCGGAAGAAGAAACGCAAAGAACCGAGCCGTGTTACCGGCTCGGTTCCTTCATTATTGCATGGATCAGAACTAGTTCTGATCCGGCGTTCTCTGGGCACCGCGATATGCGACGAACATGTTAACACATCTCATATAGTCGGCGCACATCTGCTGAATCAAACTGATGTTCAGGGAGTTAGCCTTGCCCATCAGCGATTCATAGTACTCCGTCATCTTGACCGTGTACTGCTGGGACAGTCTAATGGCGTTGCTGATCGCATCGGTTCCGGAGATTTCACCGTTTGCCATCAGGCTCTCCGCCTCGTCCAGCTCACCCTTCACGGTGCTTGCAAACTCGTGAAGTTCCTTGGCATGGGACTCGTAGGTCTGGCGTACATTGTCCACCAGCTTAGAGCTGTTGATCAATGTGGCCATGATCTTATCGATGTCCCGACCAAAGGTATATCCGGGCTCACGGGCATCGCCGTGTGCCTTGATCGTGATGGCAGCCATGAGCTCATCCACATCGTTGGCAGACAGGCCAAACGCCTGGGCGCACGCCTCGATTGCGGTCTCATCCACGCTGGAGATGGCGTACTCGATCTGGTCCACCCGATCGGACAGGAACTCGTCGATACTATCCTTGTGGGATTTCACTTCACGAAGGATGGACTCCAGGGTTTCGGATGCAACCACCTGGGTGTTCCAAGACATGTGAAGCTTCCGAATGCCGTTGCCGATGCCAGACTCCAGGAACATGGGATTCCAGGGGTAGATGTCGGCATGGAGACTTTCCCAGCCGGCATGCCTCTTGGCCGCCTCGATCCTGGGTTGCACGGCACGGACATATTCCTCTGTCTTGCCTGACAGCTTCAGACCGAACTCCTTGAGTCTCGCGACAACCGCGCGGGAAACCTGTTCGCATCTGCCGAGGAACTTGATGGTCATCTGTTTGACCGCATCGAGGGCCGACTCCTGGATCAGCTGATAGTTCGGATTGTCGGCAGCCTCCGACAGGATCTGGCTGGCCGCATGCTGATATTCCAGGCAGGAGGCCGCTTCCATGAGGATCATGTGCATGCCCTCGGTGATGACACCGTTGATGCTATGGGACGTGGGTTGCCATTCCGACATGCTCATGCGAACACCTCCTCTCCTGTGTAGCTATCGTTCACGAGATCCTTGCCGCCGTTGACAAGCTTGACAAGCATGGAGACGGCCTGGTGGTGCATGTCCGTGTGGAAGCTCACCTTGAGGGACTTCAGTCTCGTGGCAGCGTTGAGGGCATCGCTAACACATCCGATGTACACGTTGTAGTATCTGGCAATCATGGATTGGGCACTGAGATTGCCGGGCAGGTTCAGCGTATCCGTTGTGGCGTAGAACTCGTCCCACAGGTCAGCCAGCTCGCCCTTCAGTCTGCCGCGGTAGTCCTGGATGGCGCGTTCCAACCTGCGATAGCCTTCCATGCACTCTCCGAGTGCGTCGTCCTTCAGGACCTTGCCGATCACACGGGGAATGAACATGTCGGTACCGTAGTTGATCGGGCCCTTTTCACCCCAGCATCTGCTGCGAAGGTCATCTTCCCAACCATCGACCATGGCGCGGCCGGAAAGGACGGACGCCATCGCCGTTGTGCGCTCCTCATGGGTCAGATCCGTGATGCGATCGATTCCATCGTTGATCTCATCCACCACGTCTTTGCTGATCGTCTGTCCCTCGGGAACCTTCCTGGCGAGACCCTTCATCCGAATGCCGAATTCGTGGGGTAACATAACATGCTGGATGCCGAGTCTATGGAGTCCGTTCTTCACGAGGTCTTCGATGTTGGCATCGAAGCTGTCCTTGATGTCGTAGATGATCTTGGACCCCGCGGCAAATCTATAGCCATTGAACGTAATGCCATAGTAGTCGGAATCCTTGCCGAGCTTGTCGACATACTTCTTGAACAGCTCTTCGCCGGTCAGGTTGATCCGGTCGATGTGGACCTTCAGCTTGGCGATGATGGATCGAACCCATTTCAGCATGCGCTGGAAGAATGCCTCGACCTTGTCCTTCAGGGTTCCGAGGGCGGATTCGTTGATGCTCTGCATGGCAGCCTCGGACAGGTTCGTTCTGACGGGTCTACCAACCGACATCATGTTGATCTGTTCCTCGACGACAATGCAGGGGAGCTGTGATGTCGCTTCGGTCAATGTCAGATGGGGCAGCCGGTCCACATATTCCGCACCGAGGAAGCCCCTGTGCATGCCGGACGCTTCCATAAGAGTTTTAATATCTGTCATGTGCGAACAATACCTCCTTTCATAGGATAGGACGGACGCCCGGATGATTTCACATCGGGGCGCCCGTTCCTTGATTGCTTAGAGCTTACCGCCGTGTTCCTTGATGGTATCCAACAGCAGTTTTGTGTATTCCTCGCAGCCCTTCTGGATCGCAATGGCGCGCCGCAGGCAGGTGGCGAAGTAGCAACCGACAGCAATGCCGACGCCAAACACGTTCGTGACCTTGATGACCAGCGGACGGATCTGCTTCTCGTAGTCCTCGGGCGCAATCGTATTGTCAACCAGGTTAACCTGGATGTCATAGGTCGCACGAGCAACCTCACGAAGCGTGGACGACAACAGACCAAAGTATTTTACCAGCATGCTCTGGTTGTCCTTTTGGATAAAGTCATTCGCCACCTGGCAGTCGGTCATGAGATCCTGGAACGACAGGGTGCGGTCAACGCTGGCGGACAGCCGCTCCAGTCTGGCATGGTCCTTGAAGATGCACTGCATCATGTCAACGAAACCATTAAAATTGCGACTAAGGCCGTCGGCATTGCTTCCGCTCAGAGCATTGAGTTCAGGCTCATAGATCATCTCACGGAGAACGTCGGGCTTAGACGAGACCACATCCACCAGCATGCCAACCTGCCAGGGGACACCGAACACCGGAACCTCTTTCCAGGTTACCTTGTAGGACTCGATCCCCTGCCGCTTGATCATGGCAGCGTTTTTCATGAACGTGCCGGCATGGGAGTTGAAGGCCTCTTTGGCCAGGTTTTCCGTGATGCCGCCACAGGCGATGCCGGCAAGCTTGGCCAGCTTGATGCGCATGACGTTGAAGATCGTGCTGGTGTCGAAGGCGAGCTTCTCGCACGCGTCGATGGCCTGCTGGGGAGTCTCGAAGGAGAAGTCCATGTTCAGCATGGGATCCACGACGTCGTCATAAAGAACGGACATGCGATCTGCAAACTTCTCCAGTGGATCGGTGTCGGCCATGCGGACGATTTCAACCTTGGCGACCTCAACGTTGGCGGCCGGCGCGTCATAGTTCGTGTCGAACTCAGACGCATCCTCGCACAGCATGACGGCGCCATCCTTGCGGAGCGTAAACGGAGGATAAATCATGGTGTCTCTTCCTCCTTTCTTAGAGCATCAGGTCGCCGGCGGCGAACGCGCCGGGTTCCTGCATGAGCGGGCTGGTTTTATCCAGCTTCAGCTTCTGGTTCTCCACACGCTTCTGGCTGTTGACTGCCACGGCGTTGTTGTCGATCTTGACGGCAATGATGTTCTGCCACTTGGTCAGCTTGTCGGCGATCTTGCGCTGGCGAGCGATGACCTTCTTGGATCCACGACCCGCATCGAGGCTCTCGATGTTGGTGTTGATCAGGTCAGCCTGGACGCCGAGCATGTCGGAGACCTTCACACGCATGTAGTAGATGCTGTAGATGATCTCACGGATCAGAACGATCAGCTTCGGCAGCATATAGATGGCCAGACCAGCGGCGGCGATGCCTGCGATGATCGGATGCGCGGCGGCAACGTTGCCAGCGGCGGTGGTGACGACCTTGGCGGCACCGGAAATACCACCGGTGGCATAGGCCTTGGCCAGTGCGCTCTTCATCGCCGCAAGGGTAATCGACTCCTGCATGGCACGGCTGTTCTGCGGCTTGTCATAGAACGTGACCAGCTTGTGGAAGTCCTCCAGACTATCGTTGGCCGCAAGAATATTCTTGATGTGGATATTCTTGATCGTACCCGGGATCTCGTCGTAGAGAACCTGGCAGTCGGTCTCCTGCTCGGTGGTCACGAAGCGAATCGTGTTGGCCACCAGGATGCCAAGGCTGTATATGCAACCTGCAACCAGAGACGTATACATCATCTGGATAATACCGTTGCCAGCCTTGTACTGGTTGGAGATCTGCATACGATGGGATTCCAGGAAGAGCAGCACGTTGTCGATGGCGTTGATGACCTCGACGTAGTTTTTCGCACCAGTATCCGGAGACTCCTGGTAGATGGTCCTCAGGGTTTCGGCGTTCTGCTTCAGCATGCCGGTGTACTTGAACTTGGCAATATCGCCGGCGGACTTCTCGATCTCCTTGAAATCGATGGCATTGTACTTGTCCGAGATGAACTTGAGCATTCCCGTGAGCACATCGTCGGTGACGGCGAGCTGGTTGGCCTCGTCCAGGGTCTGGAAGTCGGCGAACGAGACTTCGATTCCGCATTCGGTAAGAACGTTATACAGATTACTCATATCGGTCGACCTCCTTTCTTAGTTTCTGCTCAGGGAACGATACAACTCCCTGATAGCCCGATCAGACTGCTGACCATCCGAGCGCTCAAGGGCCGCATACGTGTACTGCTGGAACGTATCGGAGCCGTCGTAGCACACGTGTACGATCTCGTTGCTCTGGTCGAGCACCACGAAGCCGAGCAGGAAGCTCTGCTCCATCAGCATCTTCACATGGTCGGGACGCATGATGTCAACACCGTATTCACTCTTGATGAAGTTCACCTCGTTCATGGTGATCACGACAGTACCATTCGGAGTGTAGTTCTTCATGAGGAACGGGATCGCCATCTTGGACAGGCGCTTGCGACGACGGAACGCCGGGAGCCAACGGCCGATGCCGGGCTTGCTGGTGTTGTTCGCGTCGAGCTTCAGTTCCTTGATGCCGAACATGAGATCAGCGAGGCTCACGGACTCGCCGGAGATCCACTTGACGAACTGCAGGAACTTGCGCTTGTTGATGATCGAATTATAGATGTCGGAGATCAGATCCATGGACGTGGCCCTGTGGATCCACACCTTAACACCCACCAGAACATCACGCGACACAACCTGCTCGGTTTCGTCGACGATGAAGCCGATGGTCGCCTTGGCGAACGTCGGAATGGCTTCGTTGGCCTTCTTCATGTCCATGTTGGTGAACACTTCCTTGTCGAAGACCTTGTGTCCCTCGTAGCCCTTGATTTCCTGGGCGTTGGCGGCAGCCGCGACGTTGATGCCGGAGCGCTGACGGTTGTTCTGATAGTAGAGCGGCATGTCCTTCGGATCCGACTTCTTCGGTTCCTTGCCGAACCGCATCTTATCCCTCTCGGCCGCGTTCTTACGCTCGTTATCAATGATGTCATAGACATCCTTGACAGCGCCGGTGGCCTTCTTGATGTTACCGATGAACTCCATGTCCTTGTTGGTGGGCTGAGTGCCAGCCTCATCCAGAAGAGCATCGTCATCGATCAGCCTGTTGACAACAGACTCGTTGAACAGTCTGTTCGAATGCTTGCCCTCGTTCTTTGCCTTGCGAAGGGCCGTGCGCAGATCGGATTCAAGCTCCTCAAGACGACCGACAAACGAGTTGCGGGTTGCATACTTGGTGAACTGGATGATCCGATAGCGGTTATCGCTGCCGGAGAGAGCGTTGGCAAGGTTAATGAGAATAAGCAGCGGATGCCGGAACTGTTCGGCGAACGTGTGGGCAACCCACTCGGCGGGGTTATCACGCGGGATGTTCTGATAGGCATAGACCTTGATCTTGCCCGCAAGATCAACCGCCTCCTCAAGCATGGCGATCCTGTCCTCGGTATTCTTGGTCTTCTTGTACTGGGATTTCAGCTCCATGAGTCTCTTGTACTCCTGGCTCTGTTTAATCTCATGCTTCGCCGCAAAGGACGCTTCGTCGATCGCGTTGGAGTTGTCCTCATTGTTGATGCCCATCTTCTTGACCGCGCGACTCAGGATATCAGGAGCGACGCTGCTGTAGCTGGGCTGGGACACTATCTTCGGCTCGGCGACGAGGCTAGGCTTCGCGGATTTTTCGACCTTGTTGTGGTTCTTCCCGATAGATGTGAGGAAGTTCTCGTCAACGATGACATCGAAGACCTCCTCGTCCGGAGCATCAACCATCTTGCTGGCCTCGGAGATGCAGTAGTCGATCGCCTGGAGATCCATGTCGGTGATGGTGGCGAACTGGGACTCGTCAACGGGTTTGCCGATGTCGGGGGCCAACGCCTTCTTACGACGGCGGATCATCTCGATGCGAGCATTGATCTCACGAATATAGTCACCGTACTGGAGCATGAACGCCTTCGGATCACCGATGGTCGCGTTGTGCAGCTTGACGGCAACGCTGTTCCCCTTCTTTTCCTCCTGCTGTGCTTTACGCTTATAGCGGTTCAGGTAGGAGGTGTAGCGGGAACGAAGTGTCTTGAGCTTCGCGTCCAGCTTGTTGAGCTGGGAGATGGACTTGCATCCGTTGATCTTCTCCGCGGAGACGGACTGGAGCGAATATTTAATGGATTCGACGGCCTGGCCCATGGTTGCGGCCTCGTTGGCAACGGGCTGTCCATTGTAGGCAACCTGCTGCTGGGACGGGGCCTTGGTGACGGGCTCAGCAGCCTCGAGCGCCTTGTTGGCATCGTCCTTGGCCTTCTTCGCAGCAATCTGGATTGGACTCTTGGGTTCGTTGCGGGTGGGTTCAGGTTTCTGCTGGGCAAGGGCCTCCTGGTTTTGCTCAAGCTGATTATCAACGGCGGCCTGGGCAGCGGATACCCGCTCACGGGACTCGTTGTTATCCCTGGCCTGCTGGAGTTTCAGCTTGGCCGCATCAAGCTTCGCCTTGAGCATGGCGGAACCGGCAGCCTCCTGTTGGGGCTCCTGCTGGGCCTGCATGGCCATCTGGAGCTCCTGCTGTTTGCGCTGCTCCTTGGCCTCCGCCGTTGCTGCCTTCTGGGCTTCGACGGCGGTGCGACGATCCGCGGCCGCAACGCGTCTGGCAGCGGCCTCTTCGGCCCGATGTCGATTCTGGTCGGCCTTAATCTGCTGATTCTGGCGGTCGAGAGCACCGCTGTTTTCATCGGCATAGCCTTCCCTGATGATCTGCTTGTCGATCGCATCCTTGGCCTTATCGTCCAACTTCTCAGCCTCGGACTTCATGACCTTGGGTGCGCCGTTCTTGATCCTGTCGCCGAGATCCTTGGTCTTCTGGACAGCCACCTCTTTGGCCTGGCTGGCCTTCTCCTTGATCTTGGCAAACTGTTCGTTCGCATATGCAACAGCGTCGGAGTTGGACATGGTCTCCTTCGCCTTCTTGTAAAGGTCTTCCCAGGACGTCTCGAGCATGGCATCGAGTTCGGGATACTCGTCTTCGATGTCGTCATCGTCCAGGTCGTCGATGGTCGACCCATCATAGGGATTCATGACAGCCGCAAGCTCATCATCGCTCAGGCTCTCCATATCATCCCAGAGGTTCATGTCCGTAGAGGCTTCGCCCAGGAACCCCCACGTGTCGAGTTCATGAAGCGTAGCCTTGTAGGCCTCCTGTAACGTTCTGGTAACCGGATCGATCGCGTCCTTGGAAAACTTGTCGTTCAGCGATACGATGGATTCGTTCACAACGTTGATGTAGTCGGTGCATGTGGCACGGGAACGATCCCAGCACTCCTGCAGAAAGTCCTGGGTGGTTGCGATGTCCTCGTCGGACACTCCGGCCCTCACCGATTCGATCAGACTCTGGTTCAAACCCACCAGATCCGTGGAATTCTCGGCCAGACGGCTCGCGACGTTCATGGCCTTGGAGATGGCCGCACCGTTACCGTTGTGCACACCGAGGTTCTGATGGAACTGGGAGAGGTACTCCTCAATGCTTGCCTGGTCGTCCGCCTTGATACGATGGAAAGGCATGAGGCCGATGCAAGCGACGACGAAGGAAGCGTATGATTTCTCCAGGAATCTGGAGGTCATCGTAACTTCCTCGGGCGTTGCCTGATCGGACACGATGGTCGCAAAATAGAAGATAGAGTTCGAACTATAGGCCGAAATGGACCGGATACGATTCCGATTCATGTTGGCACTAAACTTGTGGCCACCGGACCTTGCCAGACTGGCGTCCGCCTGTGACAGCAACGAGGAAATTTCGCTGATCATAGGCACATTTCCCCTTTCTGTAGATTTGTAAACTGCCTTATAGAAGCATCTTACATTATTGGAATGTTCACCTTAATATGAATATGCACGCTTTATAACAAAGAAAGCGGGACCATCAGGTCCCGCTTTGCTTCTTTTCACATTTCTTTCTGGCAACACCGATACCACCACGGCGTTGTCTATCGCTCCAGTTCTCATTTAGCACCGTGCACACCTCATCGTACTGGATCTTATCCAGTTTCGACAGGAACCTGTGAATATAGTAGTGGGCCGTGCTCTTGCTGATGCAGTAGGCCTCTGCCGCCTGTCGTATGGTCGAGTGGTGCAACAGGATATAGCTGGCGATTTCAAACGTTCGATATTCAATGAGATCATAGTTGGACCCTTTCTCGGGTCCGCGGGAAAGTGATGCGGAACTATCTCCGGCCATTGTTGGTGACTCTCCTTCCGAACGGAATTACGTATAGTAATGTCGCGGAAAAATCGGGACCCCGTTGGTGGGGTCCCGATTCATGGTTGTCTAATCCTTGGGAAGCGATTCTATGACGACCCGCATGATCTTATTTTCGTCAATGGTGTGGTATATAACCCTCGCCTTACTCCAGTCACCGTTTCCGCCTTGGCTCGGAAGCATGCCCAGGATCCACTGATTAATGCCGGAAGCGCTCGTCGGACCGATGGTGTGTTTAGCGACAATATCAGTCCGATCACTAACGCCTTTACCAGAAGCCGCTTCCATGATGTAAAGCACATACTGGATTCCAGTAACCGTGGACGAAGCTGCGATCAGCTCACCCAGCGTATAGGTGGACTCGACCATGGCGAGTTCCTCTGCATATCGATCACGAAGATCCTTCACCAGAACCTTGAGTTCGTTGAACAGCTCCTTCTCATCATTTCCTGAGATGTGAACCGCATTTACAACCGGCCGACCTACGGCCTGTTGATTGTAGAGATTGATGGTTGGATCATAGGCCGCCTCAAAAAAGTTGGCAATGCGATCCATCTGACCGATCTTAGATCGTAACTGAGCTACTCGCATAATCTTATCCATTAGATTGTCTCTTCCAGTAACTGGGATCAGTCTTCGGTAACTGCCAGTCTAGAATGACCTGACAGTCGAAGGTCTTTCTTCTTGGTTTCGGATCTTCCTCCCGATGATAGTACACATGGCGGTTCAGCGTGGCTTTAGTCAGAGCCAACATCTCGTAGGCTGGACGACCGCCAATGCAATGGCTGATGGTACCATCCGAATGCATCTCCTCGATCTGAACAATCGCCAGTTTGTCATACTTCTCGCCGAGTTCCATCAGGTGCTTCAGATGGGTATCGAGTCGTAATGTTTGTTTCGGGTACATGGGTTAGCCCTCTCTAAACCAGCCGATAGATTTCGAGAAGATGTCCTCCTTGATGGAATCCTCATCCTCGCTGTCCCACATTATGTCATCGCCCTTGTACTCCTCCGGGCAGTGGAACATCTTCATGGCACTGTCCGGCTTCAAGATCACACAGGCCTGACCTTTGATGTAGTGATCGATGATCGCCCGCTGACCCTTCCACCATACCTTGCGACCGATCATCTTCTTATCAAACTCGTACTCCTGGAGATCGAGCGGATGCTCATTGGCCTTTAGATATTCGAGCAGATCCAGCGCATGGAAAATCCCATGGGTGGTATAGAAGGGTGCGCCATTCCGAGTAATTGTGATGGACTGACCATTCTCAATGGAGGACTCATCCCACTTGTTCCGAACATAGCTGGAACTGCTGAGAATCATGCCCCAGGAACAGGGGACACCATTGAACTCCAGAAGGTTTTCGATGGTCGGCTCCTCATCTCTCGGATGGGCATAGTAGTCGTTATCTCCCCAGCGGCCTCCTAGAGTGTGACAGTGACCGACTATGCTGATGACCTGATAGGGCTTGTTGTACATCCAATTTCCATCCTTGAAGATGATATTCCCTTGCTGGCGGTTGTACTCAAAGTTCTGGAGGATGTTGGACCAGAATTGAGCCTCCTTTGGTGTGTACAGATCGGATTTGAGTTCCAACGGTATCCGTACCGGAAGGCGAACGTCCCAGGGCATCTTCCGGACCTCACTCTCCTTGAGTGCCCTGTCAAGATCCTCCTGGGTCTCTATCAGATGGATCTCAGCCATTGCGATCACGCTCGCTTCCAATCTTGTTCCCGACCAGGGCACCGATAATGCCGCCGATGATGGCTCCGGGAATGGTTCCAGCGATTGCTCCAAGGGGACCGCCCGCAATGCCGAAGCCTGACCCAACCTTTGCACCGGTGACGATTCCTCCGATGAGGCCGGCGCTGGTTCCAATACCTTCGTTCTTTCTGTTCATGATAATCCTCCTTTACGGTATCAGTGATGAGATATGGAGTGCGGTCGCGATGCCGTCGTTCTGCACGCTGGATATCACGTTGAACGAGTCGTCCACCATGACAGGGGCGTAATTGACCGGAATTTCGTCAAGCCGGTTGGATTCTACGATGGCTCTAATGAACGTCGCCTTGTATTCCGGCTTGGCCACGGCGATGAGGTTTGCCTCCGGAATCACCGGAAAATACTCCCGCATGTAGTTCTTTTCAGCGTCAAACTCCAGGCTGGACGTAACGACGCTGAGCAGAAACTGTTTGTTCGGATCCAACACCGTGTTCACCAACTTCATCAGGGTGTTGGACGGTATCCGATGGGACAGCGGATCCTCCCGGTCGAAGAATAACGTGGCATATTCATCTTCCGGAATCAGAACCCGTCCAGGGGTGGCCTGCAACGGGCACAGGGTCCCATGGAAATCCCAGAAAACGATGCGCTCCACCAGCTTTGCCACGATCTGGGGGCGATACCGAAGCATGCTGTCCTTCACGCACTCGTCAAGGTATTTCATGATGAGCTCTTCCCGGCTAATCTCCGGTTTTCCACTGGCATAGTATTGGCGTTTCCATACGTCGAAGCACATGATAAATCTCCTTTCTGAAACAAAAAGAAACGACGAGCATGCTACCCGTCGTTTCCGTTGGTCATTGCTTGCTGAAATGGGGTCCAATGCGCAGCCCGTCCGCAACGTCGAGCTCCACCTCGACGCCGTCGATCCGACGCAGCTGACTCAACGCGTTGTCGCGCATCTCCGTGTCGACCGTTGTGTAGAACTTCGGCTTCATTCCGGGAATCAGTAGGACACCGATGCCGCTGGAAACCAGCTCATCGATGAATCGTCTGCCGCGCTGCATCTTGAAGCCAAGTGCACCAAGCACACGCTCCATGACGCCCAGCGTCTTCTGAAGTGTATCGATGGTGCTCTCGGTCGCAACCAGCGCCTGCTCCAGATTCTTCACCTTTGCCTCGGATGCCTTGCACTGGGCTTTCCAGTAATCAATGCTGTGTTTGTCCTGACGAGCGGTATCCTTACGCTTGAGTTCATAGAATTCACCCATGGTTGTTTCCTCCTTCATTTCGTCCGATAATGGTTGTTGATCTCTCGTTATTGCTACCAATGTTGATAACGGACGAATTGGAATTGGAACCTTACCGCTCATCTTTCCATCGTTATAGTATATACTTAAATTATGAACGCTCCTAAGCGTCCTGGTCCGAGAGTCCCCAACGGCTAGGGACCGCACTGGCCGAGTGCTGGTACTTCCCATCGTACAGGTTGGTGATGGGTCCGTACGGTGTCAGGAAATAGACCTGTAGCACCGGCTCGTTCGGGTAAATAATGGTCGGATAGGTAACCGTCATGTGAAGTGTCCAGACACCGACGTATCCGATGTCACCGAAGCCGGCCTCCTTGTGAACCTCGATGCCGAGGCGTCCGACCGATGATCTTCCCGTGATGACCGGCTCAAAGTGGTTGCTCCCGATCTTCTCGTGGGTTGGAATCAGGTACAGGGTTCCGGGCCGAAGCATCGTGCCGGTCTTCTCGATGTCGTAGGTCTCGGTGTTGCTGTATGTTTCCGGATTGTGCATGTCGATCGCCTTGATCCCACGATACACGGTGAATTTGTCGCTGATCCGAAGATTGTAGCTATTCGGATTCAGGTTCTTCGGATCGTAGTCGGAGATGGTGATGAGTCCCAGGCTGACCATCATATCGATCATTTCTCCGGTAAGGACGCCACCGCCAATAGGCTCCTTTTTGATTCTCCTGAAATTGAAAATGCCCATGTGGCATCCCTCCTTTGTTATGGTTTTGTTGTGGAACCAATCAATAGCTACGCGCCCTTCGGACCCTTCAGCTTGTAGTACTCGCCGCCAGACTTCTCCTTAAACTCCTTGCTCTTGCGCAGTTCCACGTATATGGTTACTATGCTGTCCTTGCTGGCCTCCTTCGTAATACGCTTGATCGCGTCATCCATCTCGTTGATTTTGAGATTGACAAACTTTCCATCCTCGCGTTTCAGGTCGAAGTTGGCCATTATTTTACGCATGTCGGTTTACCCCCATCCCATTAGCGTTTTGAGGATTTTGATTTCCTTTTTGATGTCGTTGCCACGGTCCTTGATGCTCTTCTTTCTGTAGATCCTCTTGTACTCCTGCTCGTAGCAGTTCTCGGGTTCAACGCTGATGGAGACCACCACGTGGCATCCGACAGACTCCATCTCGTCGATCTTCTTGTCGATTTCCTTCAGGAACTTTTTGCGTTTATCGAAGCGGATCGCAAGATCGCCGTCCGCCCCTCTAGACATAAGATAGGCCATACGCTTATCCTCCTTTCATTCATATAATATATATCTGAAACGCAAACACGATGAATGCGGACATCACTATAACGACGAAACCTACGCAAACCTCGTATTTTCTTCGAAAAGAGGTGAATTCATTGTCCGTAAGCAGAGAAACGCTTAGAACCTGGTACAACAAGATTTCCGAGGGAATGCTTGATACCAGGTATGTTGAAAACAATCCGAACAAGGGCGTTGCCAACATAAACCGGATCGACACCTATCCAAGGGTTGGCAACGACTTCGACGCCATCGCAAAGCGTCTTGATCGGGAAAATCATCCCATCAGGCCGAACACCAGAAGCAAGCGCGGATTGGGCAACGACACAACGCAGGGCGGGGACGATGCCCCGATTCCGCTGAACGGTGCCATCCGTGATCTGGAGGACATGGTCACATCGTTCGATGTCTCCAGGCTGCCAGACTATGATAACATGGCCACGGCGTTCTGTGGCCATTTACTCTTTAGCCGCCCGAGCCTGTACCTCGACTGTATAAATGTTCCGAGGAACCCGGTTGGCTACACCGGATCCGACAGCATCTGGACATCTGACCCGAAAAAGAACTACTTCCAGTTTGCCACTGAGTCGCTGACCGCCGGATTTGCCAACGACAATACCGGTAGAACGCTGTTACATCCGCTGACCGCGTTCTCCGACAATCCCTACATGCCGCTGTTCACCGGTAAGGCCCTGACCTATACGACGACGGACATTGGCATCAAGACCATCGAGAAAGGAACCACATACTACGGTCATACGATCAAGTACGGTCACTACAACGAGGACCACAAGGCCGGAGGCTCCGTCACCCTCGAGTTCCTCAACGACAGGTACTGGAGCGTTCTGAAGACCTGCTTCATGTGGATGGCCTACATCTACATGGTCTCCAAATCCAACGTGGTTCGACCCGCACTGTCATCCCAGACCGGCGGTGTGTTGGACTATGCCGGATCGATCTACTACCTGGTGACCGACGTTACAAACCATAGGCTTGTGTACTGGGAGAAACTCACGGGTGTGTTCCCCAAGTCAGTGCCGTTCTCGCTGTTTAGCACCGAGGATAACCAGAAGTATGAGGCAAACGTATCCATTGAGTTCGACTACGGCATTCGTTCTGACCCGTGTGATCCAAACGTGCTCATGGATATAAACATGCTAACCACCGGAAACATGACGGCCGCAAGACAGGCCTTCGAGGCCGGGCCCATCACCAGCGCAGGCTATGACATGGCCGCCAGACGGCGTCAGGTACAGAATAGATTGTTGGATCGTCAGCTCATGGCCAGGCATGATAACTATCGCGGTGGTAATCTGATGGCCAGGAGCAACGTTGAAGCCTCTAGACCGATCATACGTCGATCCATCGACAATTCCGGTAACCGCCAGTTCTATCTCGAATGGTTCCGCAACTCGACCAATCTCAATAGCCCGTATGCGAATCCGACCAGCGCGAACGAAACCTATCAAATCACATAGAAAGGAGATGATGATCACCGATGGCTGAAGAACAGATTAAGCGGCTGATGACCCGCAGTGATATCATTGCGGACATTGACAACACCATCACGCCGATATATTTTCCGGACAAGGTTCTGGATAAGAACCGTGTCAGCACCTATGGCTGGCTCACGGAGGTTCAGGCGGCCGGGATCGAGGATACGGTCAACATGGAGCAGACCCGTGCATCGGACTACTGCCCCGAGCTGTCCAACAACGAAATCCACGTTAACCAGACCGCCAAGATCCGTGGGGTTGGCGTACAGCGTGCCATCCCCGGAACCTGCTATGCGATCCTTGGTATCCTGAAGAACGACATCGTCACCAAGGGCGTACGCTACAGTGACACGGAGCGCCGGTTTCTGATCGATCGGAGATCCACCATCCTGTATGGGGGTGTAAACTTCTCCCTGGACGATGATATCCTGGTCCGTGCGGTGAGAGTTGGCAACCGGTACCTCTACACCGCTAACTATACCATGGAACACATGGTGAGCGGGATCATGGATTCCTATCTCCAGGTGTACGAGTACACCAACGGCCAGGGGGAAGAACTTCTCGGAATGGTCGTAAAACTGTCCCAGTGTAACCACAACATCAGTGAACAGACCGTCATCGACGACGTTGAGTTTACCTATGATGGTTTATACTTCCCGTACAGCAACAAGATGTCGAGCTTCGAGGTGTACTACAAGCCGTCGCCGACGGACTCGGAGTACATCAAGGCTCCCATGGACAACTACCTGACCACGGCATCCCCGTCCTCGAAGTGTCTCTACTACAACGATGACGAGACCGGTCTGCTGAAGATCATGAACAACCCGTGGCTTGGTCTTACCACCAACTCGATCGTCAGGGTTGAGATCCTGGAGACGCTCGGTGCTGACGGTAACATCACGCTGAACACCGCCGATCGTGCCACCTTCTCCATGTACCAGGATGCGGCCTACAACTACTCCGGCGTCTACGTGTACATCAACATCCTGACCGATACCACGAACGGGTCCGACGGCGATAGCCTCACGGATCTGAAGAAGCGGCTCATCGATGCCAAGGTTCGTCGTTCCAACATCACGACCGAGCATGACATCCTGAACTACATCGACGATGCAGACGCGAACATCCAGATCGTGAAGAAGCGCAACGACACCGAGGACCGCATCTACTACATGTATACGCTCATGCGTGACACCGACAATTCCATCGCACCCACCACCACGAAACCGCTTATCCTGAATGGCCCTAAGAGCGCCGACGATCCCGGGGACTTCGACATCTACCGTCCCGAGGTTCAGCGAAAGGTTCTCAAGGCCAATGCCAAGTTCAGGCTGGACGTGAATGGTCTTGCCGGACAGTACGAAGGTGTGTCCATCAAGGACATGGACTGCGTTAGACGCGTGCCCAGCAACATCTCCGAGACCCTGATCGTCGACCCGACGGAGGTTCCGGTTCCCTCGGAGGATCGGTTCAATGTCGGTGACATTGTGCGCATCCGTCGCACCACGAGCAACGGTCTGTTCACCGACAAGGCATATACGATCGATACGCATAAGATCGGTCACATCCATACGGATACGCTGTTGTACTCTGAAGCCAGCTTCTGCATCAAGGCCAAGGCCATCGGTAAGATGACCATCCATGAGTCTAAGGATGATACGAGCGAGGTCAAGGCTGAACTCGCAAGCGGTTCTGTCCTCAAGGTTGACATGTCAACCCAGACCGAGGACGGTTGGGTCTATGCATACTATCTGGATGTGGCCGGATGGTGTCACAGCGGAGACGTTAAGCTCGATGCAACGGAGACCATTGTCGCCGGCACCAAGATCATCGTCCATGAGGATGATTCCACCGACAACTTCTATCATATCAGCGTATGCAACAATAGCACTGACCGATACATTTCCACCAGCGGCCTCTTCAATGGCTACGTGCCGAGGAGCGTTGCCCAGTACTCCGGAGATGTTGAAATGTATGGCGAACGGTCCTATTATCTCACCTGCCCGTATCTTGTGGTCGTGGACGACATGGACATCGCCAACTACTACTTTAACAGCGTCAACACCAGCGCCATGCTGAGTTCCCAGTCGAGCAACAGCTACTTCCCGTTCCAGATGATTGCCCGATCGGTCCACATCTTCCGTGATTCCCACGCGGAGAAGAACGATGACCAATATACGTTCACCATCATCGGAACCATGAACACGGAGAACGACAGCATCCTGGTGGATGACGATGGTAACGTGATCGACGATGAGTCTGTCATGTGCTATCTGTTCTTCACGGTCGATGGAACAATCTCGTCCTATCTGCCCATGAAGATCACCGGATATAACATCGACACCCGTGAGTTCACGTTCAGTGGAACCATCACCACGAACGACTTCATCACGGAGAGTGGTGTGCTCGAGGTCGATGGTCTGTTCCAGGTTGGCACCGACGAGGGTTGGTACACCTGCGACTACAAGAACGCATCCTTCACCGTGTACTTCATGTACAAGGAGGGTGAGGACTTCGCCGACTATGCGACCACGGATCCGATCATGACCATGCTCCCGAACAGCCGGCTGCGCTACAGCATCGATAAGGGAGCCCAGGGCGTTGCCAACAAGGACACCTACATCTACGAACAGCCCGCTATTCCCGCCGACCTCACATTCCTGGATGTCTACACCGTGAACGAGGTAACACGCATGGTGACAAGCACCAGGCTTCTCCACGCATCCACCGATGGACAGTCCGCGTTTACGATCCCTGGTGATCTGGCCGCCAGCACCATCACATCGGTTGCAACTGCGGATCGTATCCTGGTTAGAGGCACCGACTTCAACATCGAGTCCGGCGTTCTCACGCTGATCGGATTCACGCTGGACCTTGGTTCCGAACTTACCCTGACGGTTGATACACCCACCACGATCACCGTGTCTCCGTTCTCCGAGGACTGGTTCTCGCTGACCAATGGTGGCGAGCCCCTGACGCCGAATAACAATGAGATCTATACGATCATCACCGAAGGTTCCCTCAACGGCGTGTCCTATCGTTGGGACGACACGTTGAATACGTACGCCGAATGGGATGGAAGTGATGGTGTCGTCTGCCAGCTGACCAACACAACCGTTGTTACGATCGACGATGACGCGTCCACCGATGACTTCTATGCGGTCACCTACGGAGACTATTCGGGCTACACGCCGAAGGCCGATCTCGACTACTCGAGGATCATCGCCACCGGCGGATACGTTCTCATGAACAGCTATTTCAACAATAGCAACAACCTGTATAACCTGATCCTTGAGTACGGGAAGTTCACGAGATCCCCCGTGTCGGTCTCCAACACCGGACTCACCACCTACCAGGTTCGAGCCTTCGGTCCCATCGTCGGTGCCCCGGCGAGCGACAAGCATGAGGAGGTGCCTTCCCAACTGAGCTACGCGCTCCAGATCATCTGTGACGCGGCAGACAACACCGAGGCTCTCATTGATCTTCAACAGGCCTTCGGTCTCACCGAGGATCTCGCGGCCTATGTGCTCAACAACCGCATCAAGATGCTCGAGAAGGGAACCGTTGAGCAGATCCGCCAAGACTACTCCGAGTATCTGGACGAAGATACCCATGAGATTCGAACCGAGTATCTGATCGAGGCGGTCCCGTTCTTTGAGGCTCTGTACGGACGTGACAAGATCGCAACCCTGTATGACAAGTTCAAGAAGGACGCCGATACGTACACCGCGCTGCTGAAGCTTACGACCGACTTTGAGGTTGCACTGAAATACACTGCGACCTACGGTCCGTCCAAGTACATCGAAGCATCCGGCATTCGCCAGGATGGTGGCACCGAATCCAACGTTAATCTCGGCGAGCTGAACCCGACCATGTACTTCAAGATATATGGGCTTGGTATCGATGTTGCCGCCGTGTACGAGTACATCTTCGAATACATGCGGGATCACTACATCACGGATGAGATCATGTTCGTGTCCAACATCTGTACGGCCGTTGAGAACCGGTTCCCGGAGGTTGAGTCCATCAAGTACATGGGCATCGACGGCTCCACCGAACTGAATGCGTCGTACCAGCAGTTCACGTTCATCACACCGGACTTCAACTCCACGCCGATGATTACGCGATATGTTCCCGAACAGCTAAACGTTACGGATATCCAGATCGAACTGGTCGAGACCAGACTTTAATTAAAGGAGGACATCACAATGAGTCGTACCATTCCGAACTTCGAGTATCGTCGCCGCGTGTTCAACGCCGCACTGCTCGAATCCCTTCATAAGCCCTATTTCGAAGCCCTGGGCCTGACCGAGTCCCTGTCCAGCGAACCCACCGAGGAGATCGATGAGGGTGTCAAGGATACCGTCAGCGGCCTCGCCGCCAGGGTCAAGGAGCGCATGCAGAAGAAGGCCAAGGACGAGGGCGCTTCCCAGCCTGAGCTGAAGTCTGCCGATGCGGCTCCCACCAACCCCGACGGATCCGAGAAGAAGATCACAAAGACCGAAAAGCCCCTGAACAGCTGCGGCGGCGAGGACCTTTCCCTCTGCGAGTCCATGTTCAACAGCTACTTCACCGAGGAGCTGAAGCTCAACGAATCCACGATCGATCAGACCATCGCTCGCCTGAAGGGTTCCAACCAGTACGTCATCGAGGCTGCCGAGGAGGCGAAGGCCATCGCTGACCAGCACGCTGAGGATGCGCGGGAGAACAAGGAGGAGCATAAGGATGACGAGGAGATCTCGCTAACCCCCGAAGATCATGAGGTTCTCGACCAGCTCTTCCACAGTAAGGGACCCGGCCCGCAGATCGAGCAGATCCGCGATGCAACTGTCAAGGCTCTCCTGGCCGAGGATAAGAAGTCCCAGGAGGTCCGCGATGCTCTCAACCTGGCCAACTCCAAGGTTGGCGCCGGCGACACCAATGCGTTTAAGGACACGGCGGCTCGCCTGGAGATGGTTGGTCCCACGTCCCTGATGGGCGCCATCATGAACAACATGAGCCGCGCGGCGATCAAGAGCGTCAACGAGGCTGGCAACTTCACCAGCGTCGGCGATGCCATGGCCGAGAACGCCGATATGATCAAGACTCGCTCCGTGATGCTGTACGCGATCATGGAGACCGGCAACCAGCTGGAGATCACCCACATGTCCAACAGAGACGTCGAGCGCCTCGCCAACAACATCTTCTATCAGAAGTAAGACAAATGACCCCTCCCATGATAGGGAGGGGTCATTTTACGTTCGGATTTTGAATATATACTATATGCTAGTAGGAACCCACAAAAGACTAAACCATATTAAGGAGGAACTAAGCATGAGAATTACCTACACAAGCACCGAATACGATCCGCCGCGTGGCAGGGTGGATCCCACAAAAGTACCAATCAATATCGATAGTTTGATCGCCGGCATACGCACCGGGATCATCCATGCCGTCACGACAAATAGCAATTTGCCCAACAACCGGGCAACCTTTGTCGAAGAGCTGGTGCAATTCTTGCCCTGGGCCGTCGAGGCTTCCACCGGAGAGACTTCGAGCTACTTCGGGCCTCCGTACAAAGATTACTGGGTGCTGGATCGCGGCGCGATGAACAACGTGCCCGTGATCGTTACCAAAGGCTACGACGCACCAACCTGCTCGGGAGAATTCGCGCACTATGCCTGGTGCAACAATGACGTTCGAGTCGCTGTTGATCTCACCATCGATGATATCTTCACGGAGGATGAGATCCATGAGCTGGTCCGTGGCGTGATGTTCAACCCGCTCGATTTCATGGCCCATCCGTATAAATACGCCGACACGTCCACGCTGGATGAGGTCAATAATCTGCTGTCAGACGGCCACACCCAGGATGGCAACAATACGCTGTATTTCTCCATGGCAGACCTGGCGGTCGCCATATATAACGATTGTCTTCTGGATATGTACCATAAGAAGAGCGTTAAGTTCATCGCCCGCGTGGTCGAAGACGTCATCAACGGAGAGGACCTTAACGATCCGATCAGTCGCGTTATGACGATCATCCTGTCCTTCGTGGGTTTCACGGTCATGCCCAAGACGAAGAGCGGCGACAAATACAAGATCTATACAGCCGGTATCAAGAACTGCGATTCCTTGAGCATGAGCAAGATGCTCAACTTCTACTACAGATGGGTGGATCCTGTCCTCACCATGCGCGCCCAGCTCGCCAGCAATAGAATCATTGATCATCACGAAACGATGAGCATTCATCTGGCGGTAAGGACGAAGACCATCCTCAACGACCAGCCGTGGAAGCGGGATACCGATATTGAGATTCTTCAGACCATGGCATCGTCGAGGTTTAGCAACATCTTTGACGACATCTCCTACGAGTTAACGAGGAGAACCACGGATAGCATCAAGGATGTTGGAATGTCGCCGCAGTTCAGCCGCGAGGGTGAGACGCCGATGTCGCTCGGCGAAGCCAAGAAGACCGGGAAGACCTCGACTAAGAAGAGAACAACCAAGAGCACTCCCAAGGTTGAGAAGTCTCCGGAGATCGAGGAGACGGATACCAATGTCGAGACCGAACAGACCTGAGCTGATCCGTCGCGTTGAAAATTTGAATATATACTATATACGCGATGGAAGGACGATCGAAGCCTTGTCACCTTAACGTGACTGGTTCATATGGCCCCGGTGGTGTACCTGCTAATGGTACCCCCGGGGCATAAGATCTGATCTCCACACTAAATTTTCGTCGGTAGTCGCGACAAGTAATGGCTACCCTTGTCCCCTTAGGAAAGCGCCAATGCGTGCAAATGTTTGGGACGGAAAGGAACTATCATGGCATGGTCAAACACGAGAGAAAATCTGGCAGCAAAGAACGTCATCAACTACACGATCCTGTGTAAGACGATCAGCCCGATGCTGGCCACAACCCCCGGCAACGAGAAGCTGTACGCCGACTACATCGCATCCAATGTGACAGAGAAGGCGAACAAGGCCAAGGAGCTCATGAAGCAGGAGCTCGAGCTCTTCGGCGAGGAGGAAGTCGAGCGCAAGGGCACGACCCGCTTCATGCGCGGCAAGATGTACCACGATGTGAAGAACCCGTTCAAGTGGTACGACCCGAAGGACCCGCTGGTTGAGGTCCCCAAGGATGCGACCGAAGAAAAGGTCAACATGATGCTGGACTACCAGATGGGCGGCTTCTTCAAGGAGAAGATCGGCTTCCTGCGGATGGCCACTGACAAGGAGGACCGGAAGGTCAAGAAAGACGCCAAGGAAGCGCAGG
>Ga0310695_10005573_pt1 | contig 21857 bp, 22 predicted proteins | sample RumenRJG_04DNA_FD_203882 | JGI IMG/M metagenome (GOLD analysis project Ga0310695, IMG submission 203882) | Bovine rumen microbial communities from Lethbridge, Alberta, Canada - RJG_04 (v2) (version 2) | ecosystem: Host-associated > Mammals > Digestive system > Stomach > Rumen | place: Canada...
GAAGTATAATACGCAAAGTGAAGCAGAAACCAAAACTCTATACATTCATTACTCCACGCAACATGATATTGAAGGGCGGCATTATCTTTATTCAATGATTCCGCGTGCTCTGCAACACCATTAAATCGTTCAGACGGAAAGCTATCTTTATCGTATACGCACCATATCTGTCCTTTTGTGATATGGTTTTTACGCACATATTCTTCTGCCATACCAATTACACGCATTGTTTCCGCACCACAAGGTTCTATTTGGATCAAAACCATTTCGCGATATATTGGATTATCTTCTATCAATTGCTTGAAGCCCTCAAAATACAATGGTTCTGTCTGCTCACCTTCACAGAAAATGTAATAACGGTATTCCCTCTTTTCCAGATATTCCATACGGCGCTTCTTTTTCCACGCTTCCATTCCTGCTTTTTTAGGCATTCGGCTGGCTCCAATCTATGATCTTCTGCAAATAAGGATCTGCACCATACTTTCCTTCAAGATACTGTTTATCATATTTTGCATCTTTCCGGACAGATTCACCCTTATCATTTTTAAACTCGACAAGAGAGTATAACTTAGAATTCTGGCTTTTGCCTTTGGCAACAAACCATATTTCATCCCGCCTGAACACCTCATTGTTCATTGTTGAAAGATCATGCGAGGTAAAGATAAGTTGTGATCCATGTCTGTTCTTTTCTTTGTCTGAGAATAATTCAATGATGTACTTCAGTAATACCGGGTGTATCTTAGCGTCCAGCTCATCAATAACCAAAGTATTTCCATTGACTATACTGTTAGCAACAAAAGGCAACAAACCAAAAATCTTTTTTGTACCGCTGGATTCTTCCGCAAGTTTCAGTTCTATATCATTACCATCTACAATATGTTTTGTATATATCTCGATCCTGTTATTATCCTCTTCCTCAATTCTGAAATCATCTATATCAAGATCCATTTCCTTGATTATTTTCAATACAAGTTTCTTTATATCATCTGATTGATCTACCAGAATACGCGCTTCCTGAAACGGATTTCCATAATTCAAAAATGAAACTCCGTTAACAAACCAATCCATTACTTCTTTTATCACCTCGTTTTCACTATAAGTGATTCCAAGATACGAAAGTAACGGAATAGTATTAGATACACCGTCTCCGACTTTTAACGCACTCAACACGCCCTTAAGTGAAATCGTTCCATTTTCTCTTTCAAATAAAGCAGATTTTCTTGCGGTATCTTTCTTTACCCTGTCCAACTGCTCATAAATCACCTGCTCTTCTTGAACATGTAAAATATATCTGTATTCTGAAGTCTCTGTTCTAAAAAAAACCTCAAATTCCGTCGGTGCATTCTTTGTATCTTCAGAAAAAGCAAAAGGAACAACCGGAATTCTCTTTAAAGCAGGTTCCCTGTCAGAATTGCTTGTAGCAACATACAGCGGACGTGTTACTTTTGCAACAAGGACTTGAAGCGCCTCCAAAACATTGGATTTACCACCACCATTGGGACCATATATAGATGCTACCGGCAAATACTTCTCCGCATCTTTATCTTCTATAAGATGATTCGCAAGCTCGGATATAGCAACTGCCTGCATATCAAAGGTAATCTCATCCCGGATACTCTTATAATTCTTTACTGAAAACTGGCTCAACATACTTATTACCCTCTACATACTTATGGACATCAGTTTTGCTAATTCAGCGCTAATTCAGCTCTGACATACAGCCTCTGACATACAGTATATCTTTTATTACTACTTATGTCAATAAATATGAGAGATTTTCTCATATTTGTATGCGTAACTTGAATTTCAGGGGTGTTTTTGAACTAATCGCTGAATTGGAGCTAATCAGCAGACCTCAGCAGAACTCAACTACATCATAATTCACCAAATGAAGCTGTTATCTCATATGAGGCAATTAGATTTGGCAACAAAAACCCGAATAAACCAGATAATGTAAATAATAGCAGGCATCCTAGATAATGCCTGCTATCAAAGGTACTATATAGATAATATAAGCCACCTGACATTATTCGAGCTCTATAAGTTCTCGGTTGAACTTTAGCATATATGTTTAGTTTTAGTGTAAAATATGGCGTATTCTTATCTCATTTCCACATTTTATTCTGACTATCTGATTTTTTGTTGCCAAAGTGTTGCCAGACTACATATCTCACTCCTGTATTATACTTGCCCCAATTCTTTATCATTACCCATTATATATTGCTATCACCTGTAGTGCGCATTTTCTCTCTTAACGCCTTTACTAAATCCAAATCCGCATTTGCTCTCCTCTCAAATTCATCTACAATCCCCTTTAAGCAATTTAGGATTTCATCATAATAATACTCTATATCATCATTTAATGCATCAGCAATACCACCATCTTCATCAAAATGCATATATCCTTCCGTAACTTTTATATATCCACTTGCACTTTCACCAGCACATGTAAGAGTAATTGAAATTAACTCCTCTTGACCAGCACTTGGTGACAGTTCCTCTATACCGTCTATTGACAACAAGTAAGTCTTATTACCATCTGTTATTTCAATACTATCTCCAAGAGAAAAATCATCTGGCAATCTTTTGATATCAGCTATTCTTGACATCTCATCCAATTTATCATTTAACCAATCTTTAATACTATCAATATCATTCTGTGATAGCCTTTCGTTGCTAAAAATATACGGAACAAATTGGTCAAGTAATGCAATAATATTCTCCGAGCCTATTTCTATCATATCCAACAAATCATAATAAACACTTACAGCGTCTTCATATTTTGAAATAATATCATTTATTCTTTCGAATTGTTCACAAATAGCTTCTTTCATTTTACTATCTGCAAAATCCCGTTCTAATAATTCTTCATACTCTCCAAAAGGAGTAAGTCCACAACACTTTCTATCTTGATCTTCTGCATCTTGCAAATATCTATCATATGATATATTTTCCTGAAATACTCTTGTGCTTGGTCCTAATAAAACGGTCCCCATCTGAACTATTATTTCTTCACTCTCCTTATCGATTATCACTCGAACCGCAAAGCGTGCTTTATGTTTCTCTCTTAATTCAATCGTTTCTAAATATATATATTTTCTTTCTTCCGAGTCCCACGCTGCATTATCATAATCTTCATATGAGCAATACGAAGTGACCTCAGCTTGCGTACTTAATGTAACAAAGATTTTATCATTTGAAATCTGATCTATTGTATGCAACCCATACGAAATTCCTGACACATCTTCAATATATGTCTCGTCATATTCAGTGCCCTCAATAATTCCATCACTATCCACGCTCATCCCAGTTATATTGATATTATCACCATTCATTAGGAGTTCTTTTATCCTACTACATATTACATCTTTATATGTAATCGTAACAAGAGTCGTAGCCGATTTATAATCTTGTTCGTCTTGCCTACTAATAGCATCAAATAGTTCTCCAAATGAACAAAATAATAAATGTGATTCCGAATCGCCACAAGCATTTTTAAAGCCCTTGTCTTTACTAATAATAGCCACCTTCTCATCCGTACCGAATCGAGTTTTTATCTGATTGGCAATAAAAGCATCCGGAAACTCTTTTCTCTTCTTATCATTATTCTCAAAAGGAGGCAAATAGTTAAAATAAGCATCAAAAATGCTTTCAGTATCTACATTTCTATTATCTAAAATCTCAGGATTGAGAGACTTTATAAAATTATTGAAGCATTCCACTGCTTTTTTCTGTGCTTCTTCAATATTCTGTTTTTCAATTCTGTCTCCGTATCCTATAGAACGTATAAAACTCTCATTTGTATTTTTTTTTATTTCTTTTAGTGCATTATTCAATAAAGATGTTATATCTTTTGCTCTATTGCGCAAATGTCTTTTAATCTCATTGCAAACAATATTACTCAGAACAACTTTTATTTTACCTTGTTCTACATATTTACCCAACAACGCTAAAGTCCCGGATTCAGAAAAATCGTACTTGTTTTCATCTACAATATTTGTATCAAATGTCACATATAAAGGATATCTAATCATCTAACAAATCCTCATCCTGAAAATCATCAAAAACAATCTCTTTGTCCGTATCTGTTTTCGTTGCCAGTGCTACATATGTCTTTCCTGCAACCTCTTATGCACATCTGACGCCCCATAAAGGACATCGGTAACCGTCACAACTCCCGGATCTATCACATAACAGACAAGATAATTGTCCACTACCATTTTATGTATTCCCAGCGAATGCTCGGGCTCGCACTCAAACAAGCCATATCTGTCCGGAAATGATTCCAATGTCAGAATGGCATCCGCTATACGGTTATACTGTCCCATTGCATTCTCGGGAGCCTGCAGTTTCTTAGCGATATGCTCATATAATGCATCCATATCGGCAAGGGCATCATCAGTGATATCAACCACATATCTTTCCATCAGCTATGACTCTCCCTAAATCTTTTAAAAGCCTCCGCCGCATTCTGTGCACGCCCTGCTTTATATGACTCATACCCACGCTGTATCTTAGCATGAATCTGATCTTCGCTCATCTTCGTCATATCAATGCTTTCAGGGGCATTTGGCAGTGTAACAGAAAACGGAATACCTCCAACCAAAACTATTTGATTCAAAAACATATCAACGGCAGTAGACATAGGAATGCCAAGTCTTCCAAGAACTGATTCTGCATCCTGTTTTAAAGTAGGGTTTACTCTTAAATTCAATGTTGCTGATTCCTCCATGACAGCACCTCCATCCACTGCTATTGTAACGACAACGTTGTTACTTGTCAGCCTATATACGCCTAATACCCTCCCTAATGAATCGATTAGAATATAAGCGGAAAATAATATCACGGGATTATTTTCCACTTACATTAGAACCAACTCTTTAATTTCATCTTTATAGTGGCTTATAAATAAGTTTCTTGCCTAATCTGTAAGTTTTTGACGTATTAGAAATAGTCATCTTGAATACAGGGATATGTTTTTCCCTTGCTATATCTACTATTATTTTTTCGTTAATACTGCTTGTTTTTCTTCCTAAATATACCGCGCTTGCCTTTTGTATTACATGTGGATGCTCTTCACTTTGAACGGAATTATCGTCTGTCGTAAAGAATAATCGCCACTCTTTTTCCGGCCTCCACTCGTTCGATTTCTTTATTGCAACTTTCGTTACCATAAATTCATCTGGGCATGGAACAATAGTGTTAATTACCTGCTGTGGCAATAATACTCCTCTAAAAGTAGCCATTCTATTAATAATCGAAAGTTTGAACAAGTATATAGCATATGATGTCATATCTAATCTATGTTTGCCGTATACTATCGGGAAAAGATTTCCCCAGATTGTCCCACTATTTGTCTTGTATATTGTGCACTGATTATCAAAATCATATTCAATAGCAAAACCGGTTGCGTTACCTGCATAATGTCCCCACATCATATCAGAATAAACGCTCTGAGAAAAGCAAGCAAACTTGGTTAAGTCCCTAAGACTTTGTGTGTTTTTCTCTAATTCAGATTCAAGATTATCTCTAATGAATCCAATCAACTCTTTCGAAATATCAATAATCTGTTGCATTGGCATTTGCTTGAAAGCATCAATCATTACCTTAGCATTAGGGAATGTACGATATACTTCGATCGGTATTTCTTCGGATGATACTAAACTTTTTATAATCTTCAAACTTCCATCATCATCTATAAAAGAATCTATCCATTTGTTGATTGTTTTCATATCATAGTAAATACGAGCATCAAAATCATCATTCATTGAACTGCCCTTAGAAAAATACAATTCATCTTTATACAGAGCACTTAAATTGTAATCGGTTATAGTTCTAAATCTATAAAGATGTGTGGGCTTTTGGGAGCTAACATAATTTATCAAATCAGTAAAGTTTTTGCCCTGATCTGACGACATACCAGATTGAGGCATGACAACATTTTCAATCATTTGATTATAGTCCATACTCGCGCCCCTCCCAATTATTTCATTCCTTGTATACTATTATATCATCGGCTTTCAATGGTATTACTAACAGGTTTTTCTTAAGAGCAAGATTTACCTTGGCTGCCAACTTTCATTTTTACGAAAATCGGGGCAAGGCTTCTTGCAGGGGATTTCGCTCCCCTAACCCTCGTTAAAAGTTGCATTATGGCAAATTGTCGAGATCAGCAAGCGATTTATCCTTAATCCAGAAGATATCAAGGCTCGTCTTATCTCTTTCTAAAATGTCATCGATCTTATACTGGCGCCAACGTCCATCTGGATTCTCTTCCGACCAGGTTTCATGACGCTCATAACGATTCTCAGGATTCCATATCAGTAAGCGCCTCATCGGTGATATTAACTATGTATCTATACATCAGCTGTGGTTCTCCCGAAATCGGTTGAATGCTTCTGCAGCATTCTGTGTTCGTCCGGCCTTGTACGATTCGTATCCCTTTTGTATCTTGGCATGAATCTGATCTTCACTCATCTTTGTTGCATCAATACTTTCAGGCGCATTGGGCAAAGTGACAGCAAAAGGTATTCCACCAACAAGGACAACCTGATTCAAAAACATATCAACAGCAGTAGACATCGGGATACCTAAACGCCCCAATACTGACTCCGCATCTTGCTTCAGTGTAGGATTTACTCTTAAATTTAATGTTGCAGTTTTTTCCATAATGGCACCTCCATACAATCTTATTGTAACGACATTGTTGTTACATGTCAAGTAGTGATTTTCAAGAGAATTGTTGTTATTACACGAAAAAGAGCCGTTATTACACGACTCTCAATCATTTTGTCTCCACCCATTAATCTTCCACATACATCTGTGTCTGAGCCTGCACCGCTTACAAGAAATCCTCGTTTCCTGTCACGATTCAACTCTTTTGTATTTTCGCCCAACGCGATGCTGTGACAGGAATACTTACGAGAGCAAAAAGAAACGGCGTCATCAGTTCTATATATGGTAGCCATATCGGCTTTCCAAATACATTCAATGTATTCATACGGAAAATATCCGCCGCATCACCCGCAAGCGGAAAGATGCTTATGATAATCTTCAGAGTATATGGCAAATACTCTGATATGATCAGCGGTATTAACAATAATGCAAATCCACCGACAATAGACAACACATCGCTCTTAGAAAAAGACGAGATCAACATTACAAGACCGGTAAATCCAATAATTCCGATCAATGTATACATGTACTCGTATACCTCGGCCTGTAACATATTCATTGGAGTAATCGCTATCATTTTTATGCATTGTATCGGCGTATCCCATCCCTGCGTTCCAAGGTATACCATCTGAACGATAATACTTGGAATAGAAATAAGTAAGAATAATTCTACAGCAAAGCAAAAACCAACTGCCACTTTTGCTCTTGCGTCCTTTTTCCATCCTTGCTTCATCGTCAGGATCATCGCACCGGTACGATCATGCCATTCACCCGAAAAAATAGGTGCAAGACAGATAACAATAACTATAGCCAGCATCATTCCAAAATCAGGCAGCATATGTCCAAGTACTGTTCTCCACCCTTCAGTCCATACATATGAAAATGGAATTTCAACCTTATCATTCATGGACAAAAGATACTCTTTTTCTTTTCCATCAATACCGGATGCTTCCATATATTCATCAATAGCATTCTGACGGCGTCCGTACAGATCCGTCAAAGCTTCGGGATCTACATAACCGAGCATTAACTGATACGTATCCGACCTTTGCTGTTCAGGATAAAGAAATTGCATCCATGATGATATGACACTCCAATCAGATAGCTTTATCTCTTCGTCATTGTTGGAATTCGCAGCCCTCTGATAATCTATTGCCATTTCAGCCAACGTTTCATCTGTCAGTTTCGGACCGTATTTCCTAGCGTATTCCTGCCTGCCTCTTATATATTCATAACCATCGAAATGATTACCGGTAATATCTTTAGAACTGCCTAAAGAAAACCATTGGTACTGCAGGATACCACCAAAAACCACGATATAAACAAAGCACAACAATACACTGACCTTTACATAGTTTCTGCTCCATAGCTTTTTATGCTCTGCAAAAAACAGTTCCATTCTATTAGCTCCTTTCTGTCGGAAAGTAATAAAGATATAAATCTTCCAACGTAGCGTGGATCTGAACTGCCCCCGCGCCAGGAGATTCCTCGCTGATTACCCGTAATATCGTCTGGTGATCCTCGCGTCTCAGATTTGCTACCGTTGTTTCTTCTTCCCATTTCTCAGTCTCTGCCGGATCTATTGCAAGCTCCCACACATGACCTTGAACTTCGGCCAAGAGCTCACGAATACTTCCCTGTGAAACAAATTGCCCTCGTTTCATTACAAATACCCTGTCTGCGATAGCTTCGATATCAGAAACGATATGTGTAGACAAAATAACTATACGGTCTCTCGCAAGAGACGATAAAAGATTACGGAATCTGACTCTTTCTTTTGGATCCAGTCCGGCTGTAGGTTCATCCAAAATAAGAATCCGTGGATCATTGAGCAATGCCTGAGCTATACCAAGCCTCTGTTTCATTCCGCCGGAATAGGTTCGAATTTTTTTCCTTGATACATCAGAAAGACCCACTTCATCCAGCAGTTCCTTTATCTTTATATCTGCTGCACGCCTCGGTATTCCCTTTAAAACAGCAATGTATTCCAGATAATCTTTTGCTGTATAGCTCGGATAATAACCAAAGTCCTGCGGCAGATATCCCAATATTTCCCTATAATCCGCACCCATATCCGACACATTCTGACCATCCAGCAACACTTCTCCGCTGCTTGGTTCAAGAATTGCGCAGATCATTCTCATAAGGGTAGTTTTACCGGCGCCATTTGCTCCCAAGAGTCCGTATACTCCCGGTTGCATCGTTGCTGATATATTGTCAACTGCGATTTTGCTCCCAAATGTCTTTGTCAGGCGATCAAGCGACAAAACCATATATTTTTCCCTCCTTGACATACGAGACAAGATATCCCACCTCGCGAATAAAAAAGATTCCAAATGTAATGAAACAGATCATCCATAAGCCAACTGAAGAACCTACATATAAGCTTGGTACAGCAAGTGCCGTAATCCCCCATATGAAGCTTGCGATCATCGACATTACTGCAGCGCTGATAATACTGCGCTTGCCGCTTCGTATTAGCCTGAGCATCGCCGTTACACAAATCATATATGGAACAAAAACATACAGGATAAGGTTAAAAACCCCCAATCCGGAACGGAAGCAGAGTATTTCTACAGCCAGCAATAATGTAAAACAGACAATATCGGCAGCTCCGATAATGATCAATCTGGCCAGTAGAAGCTGGGCATATGAATTCTTTGTTACAAGCTCAATCTCGCTCATATGATAGATCTGAGCCCTAAATAAGACCGGAAGTGACGCAAGAATGAAAAAAGGTATAAATACTGGAATAAACTTAGGATAATCATTTACCCCCTGAATGATCAGGCAAACCATGATCAGAGTAACCAGCTGTCCGCCAAAGATCACCTTCCCGTTCATACGGAAAACTTCAGATAGAAACTCCCAAAAACCGCTCTGTGGATTCGGCAGAAGAGTATTGTTTCTTGTAATCCTGCGACATTCGGCAATAGTCTCTTCCATCCTTTGCGCATTCTCCTGGTTCTCGTACGAGCGGAGATACTTCTTTATTCGATTTACTCTCATCGGTTTTCTCCCTTCTGACGCAATGTCTTTATAGCCAGATTCACCCTGCTTTGCACAGTTCTGTACGGGATATTCAGTATTTCTCCAATCTCACGGTAAGAGAAACCTTCCATATAGTGGAGAATCATCGCTTCTTTTTGTTCATCAGGCAGCCCCGACAAAAGCCAGCGTATTTCATCTTCAATCTCCATATGCTTGATCCCGTCATGTTCGTCACACACCTCGCAGATATCATAATCTGGTTCGTATTCGAATTTCCGTTTCCGAAGTTCATCAATACATACACTTCTGGCAATGCAGAAAAGCCATGACTTAAAGTGTCCTCTTTGTCTATACTGTTCAAGACTTCTGAACACCTTAAAGAATGTTTCCTGCGTCATATCCTCAGCAATATCCTTGATACCGCATTGCCATCTGCAGAATCTCATGACCTGAATATAATATTTGCGCACAAGCTCTTCTGCCGCGTCCTCGTCTCCGGCTCGGATTCGCTTTATCAACAAATCGTCTTTCATATAGTTCTTGCTCCCAAGTGATCACTCTATATATATAAACGAAACATACATACGATTTGATTAAAAATTTAAAAATTTTTAAGGATCCCGTAGTCGCGGGGTATCTCTGACAACCACGGGATTCCTCCAAATTGCAATACTTCAGCAAAAATTAATACTTTATTCCAATCCAGCATTCCTGTTTTTGACCTTTTTTAGTGATCTGTCCTTTTGTTCATCATATGCTTTGACAATATCCTTCTTTTCCTTAAGCGCAGCCTTCATACTTACCTTATTGAGCTGCCGCTTAGGTGTGGAAGTATCTACCTTGGACCGATTTGACGATTTCTGCTCCTTTGTTGATTCCTTCGGCGTAGAAGTATTTTCTCCGGTACCATACTTGGCGTACCACGCCTCAAGCTGTTTCTGGTACTCGTTATGACTGGCTTTGGATGCGTTATACTTTGTATAGAATTCATCAACTGATCCGCATTTTGCCTTGATTGCTATCCTTCCAAGAGATGCTCTCTTCTTTGATAACTCCACCTGTGTATCTGCGATTTCACCTATGATCCTGTTGCGTTCTTTCCCCTTGAAGAAACCGGTCACCTGTGATAGTTCTTCTTGAAACGTTTCAAGTTTATCTTCAAGTGTCTGTATTTCTTTCCCTGTGCTTTCCAGTTTCTTATATGTAGCATAGTATTTTTTGAACTGCTTCGACAACTCCGGCTCGACAGGTTTTTCAAGGGTAACAGGAATCTGCAATTCTTTCCTGTTATCGCTTTCGCTTACAGGCTGCTTAGATGTTTCTGCCTTAACTTCTGCTTCCTTGATTGCATCCCTTATCTTAAGGATAAGTTTTCGGAGATGTTGGATAGCATTACGTACGATCTGATTAAACCGCCCAGGCTGTTTCCCATGTTCCTTAATGGATTTTTGTGCAGTTTCCATTATTTCTTCCTGCTTGATCTTCTTTATCTCGGCCTGCGGTACTCCCTCCACAAGTGCCTGATCTGCAATCTGGTTCCAAGTTTTTCGCAGTTCGTTGGCCTCTTTTATTTCTGCTTCCTTCGGATTATTCTTTCCGATCTTCAGCATCGGAAGATATACTTCCTCGTCATCAAAGATCGTCAGTTTCGGATAATTCTCTGGAAGCAGGGTATTGATATAATCCATCAGATGTACCTTGGCTTCCTTCAGGAATCTTTTTGACTTAAACTGCTTGTCCTTTATGGAGAAGATGTCCCGATCGTACGCCTCTCCCTTTTTAATGATATAACAGCCTTTTCGTATATTGCCGTCCTCGTCCATGATCTCCTTCTTCGTTCGGACATGTCTGCCGTTTTCATCATAAAACATATTCCTCGTCGCTATCTTTTCGTTAACCACCTCCTTACGCTTTCGCTCCGAAAAGATCAGATGTATATGATAATTCGTCTTTGTTTTGTTATGATGGAGAGCCGCTATACAATCCACACCATATTTTTCTCGGAACCTTTCCACAACTCCCCGGAGCAGTTTTTCCGGATCCAGTTCAACTAAAGGTTCCGGGAGGGCTATTATTAACTCCCTTGCTTCGATGCAATCACCTTTGGTACCACTTTGCTTATGGATTCTCATATTCTCTTTCGCAAGTTCCCTCCAGAAAAGTGGATCGGCAGTATCATACACTGCATAGAGATGTTCCTGCCTTTTGGGATTTGAAATATAATCGATTCTGCCTTTTAAATTGCTCAGCTTGCTCTCCTGCACAAATACATGTCTTTTTATGATGCTCCTCCTTCGCATTTATGCTTTCAGGCATCCGCAGGATACATCTGGAAACATCCGGTTGATGTTTTCCTTGCCGGGATGAGGTGTCTACCCCATAACCCGGCATATCCCGAAATAGCTTTCTTATTTCGGGACTGTATCTGAACATATCGGAAGCTGCCTGTGGCAGGTTTCGTTCAGATACCTGGTCAGCCCTCTGCTGACCGGCAGCTCCACGCAGTGGCGAAATATCCAGAGCATAAACCGCAAGGTTTGTGCGATGGGTGTATTTCGCTCTCAATCGCCGAGGGCTCTTATATATGTTCTTTACCATGTCATTTTCCATGATTTTCCATGATTTTCTCCTGCATTTGCCTTTATCTTGCTGCCTTATACGGCAGCCCTTTTCTTTTTATTGGTTACAAATTGCTACTATTATTCCGGCTTCCATATCTTCTGTGGTGCCAGATTGCTACCACTCTCAAAACTGACTTAAGAAGTCCAATACATCTTCCGACAGGTTCAAATCTTCCTCCGATTCTGTATTCTTCTCCGATGATGCCTTACCCGTCGGAGGTTCCGGCAATATCGGGGATGGCATTACTGCCACCATCCCCTTATCTGCCAACATCATCCTCCGCAGCTCCTCGATCAGAAAAGAGTTGAGCGATATTGTCTGCGACTCTTCTTTCCCATGAAGCCATTCCCAGATTTCCCGGTCTGTTGGTTTAGTCATATTCAGCCTGATATGAAAGCATTTTTCATTCTTCCTTATCATGCCGGTATCCTGCTCCTTCCCGCATCTTTACCCCGGCGAAGGTCATTAAGTGCCAGTGCTTCATATCCTTTTGCCGTAGCTCTGATATCTTCGATGAAATCCACTTTTGCTTCTCCAAAATCCCAGAAGTTCTTAAGGATACAGATACCTCCGCCCATCACATGGAGCCTCATGATATCGGGATTGTACTCATATTCCCGGAGCCTTCCAACAATCCTTGCGGCATAATCCTCTGCCGTTTTTTTCATCATCTCGCGGTACTTTTCCGGAAGATCTGTCTTCCCTGTCCACAGATAACTTTCCATCAGTTCATAAGGTGCTTTTGAGCCACCGATAGTCTGAAATTCATTCTGCATCCGGATAATACACTGCTCAACGCCAAGCTTATCCGTATAACACTCCGATGCGCTCGGTCTTCCGTTCTTGATATACATGGTGTTCATAGTGCCGTTCCCGATGTCAGCCAGGATATTGATCCCACCAAATTCATTCAGTCTGGTAGCAATCCCGGCAAAACCCTGGGGATAAATGAAAGCTCCTTTAATTCGGATACGATAATCCTTTCCTTTATATGCAAGCTCAACCATATCCCTCTGAAGAAGATACTCCTTAAAATCCTCCTTGCCGGAACTTACCCATTGAAGCGGAAGTCCCGCTGCAATGATCACATCCGCCTCCCTCATCTGCCTGCTAACCATTTCCTTTGCTAGTGCTGCTACCGTTAAGATATAGTAGTCCTCATCCTGCGTCTTGTTCTGTGCAAACACCTTATGCTGCTCCCCGATAAGGTGATACTTTCCATCAAGGATCAGGATATCTCCACCCACAGGTGGCTCCGTGGCACTGGTAAGTACTCCGGAACGAAAGGTGTTATACCTTGTTTTCATCTGACCGAAACCATGATCGATCCCGATGATCTCCATATTTTTGTATGTTAGTCTTTCATTGTTGTTGCTCATAGTTTTCCTTTCTCCGGTATGACCGGTATAACTTTTTAGGTCTTTTTCATTTTGTTCATTGACATCATTGACAAGTCCTGTATCCCCTATAAATACTGGATTTTCTTGTCAATCGCTCCATTGACGCTCCTGTCAATGTCAACTGTCAATGGAGCTGTAAAAACTTTTTAGATGAACGGATTATCTGCATCGTCTGGAAGCTCCATAAATCCATCCGTTCTTGCTTTACGTTTCCAGCTATTCTGTTGGCCATATTTACGGAACCGGTGTTGCTTATATTTCTCCCATCCGACAATGGAGTTATTCATGATTTCGTTGATCTCTTTAACCTGCCATGATTTGATCTGATCTCCATCTCGCGCATATACCTCTTCAAAAATCATCATGGTACATACATATTCCTCGCCACATTCATCAAGCCAGGCTTGGATCATTCCGATATTAGTATTCTCCGGCATAAATTCCTTCTGCATTTCTTTCAGATAATCTTCCATCTCTTTCGGAAGCTTCAGATCATGTTTTTCGTCTGCCCGGTACAGTTCCATCGCTTCAGCCCACACCTGAACAAAATATGCTCTGGCTTCTGCTTCATCCTCCAGTATGTGTTTTTCAACCCGTTCCGGATGTGCAAGAATCGGTGCAAATCTTCTGTTTCCGGTCATATCAAACGGAAGGAACTGAAGATCATTGGATGTTCCGACAAATACACACTGTCTCGGTCTATCCTCCGGATATTTTTCATACGGGACCTTATATGTTTCTTTCGTACGGCTGAGAAAAGATTTAATCTCCTCGATGCTTTTTGCGTTTACTGTTCCAAGCATTTCCGACATTTCTATAAACCAATGTCCCTGCATTTTCCGGTACACCTGTTCATCATCGATCTTCTTCAGGTCATCAGAGAACCAGTCATCGTTGATCGCAAGGAAACGGAAAAAAGTTGATTTCCCGGCTCCCTGTCCACCAACAGCACAGACCATGATGTCATACTTACATCCAGGTTCATAAATCCGTTTTATAGCAGCAGTCAGTAAAAGTTTCATAAGCGCTTCCGAATACTCATCCTCGTCAACCCCAAGATACCTCGTCATCGCGTGTTTGATACGTTCTTCTCCATCCCACTCAAGTGACTCCAAATACTGCTTGATCGGATGATAGCCGTTTTCACTTGCTATGATATGTATCGCCTTATTGATATTATTCTCGCTTCTCAACCCGTAATTACTTTCCATATAACGTTGTATCTGATACTCATCAACTTCTGTCAGACTACTGGAAATACTTCTTTTCCAACCCGTTTTCATTTTGAGATCCAGACGGCAGGTCAGCTCGTTTTTTCTTATTGCCCCTTTCAGTAGGGGATCGCGGTAAAACACTGTCATGCAATTCTCTATAGTCTGCTTCACGCCGCCTTTATCACTTTTCTCAAGATCAAGCCTTATATCATCCACACTGCTGCATTCCGCATCCAGTACCTGTCCGACTTCCTCCCAGGCGTCTTTCGACGGCTCCTGTAACTTTTCTGACATAGCGATCCACCTCCTCTCTGGCATTCATAAACAATTCGATTTTCTCCTCATCAGTTCCCATACACAGGATATCTAGCCAGTAACCAATGAGTGACTCCGCATTAACTGCTGTTTCAAATTCCGGTGATCCAAATACTTCATCCGGTGTAGCGTTCCAGAAACTATCCTTAATGCGCTGTATTCCGTCCTCTGCATCATGAAGGATATCTATCTGTGTAAAACACCATTTTTTGAAGCGATCCTTGATATGAACTATCTTGTCCCTCTCTTTCTTTTCCTTCTGCCACTTAATCCTGGCTTTCTCCTGCTCACGCTTATCTGCCGGATGTATCTCTATGGGAAGAGAAAAATCTTCGATAAGCTTGCAGGCGGCATCATACTGGGATAGTCCAAACATCTGCGCCACATATCCGATGGCATCACCATGTGCTCCGCACCCGAAGCAGTAATAACCGGTGTCAATCTTCATGCTGGGATGCTTATCATCATGAAACGGACAACAGACCATCCCGTTTCTTCCAACCCTCAGACCATAGTATTCAGCTATCTGTCTGGTGGTCAGGTGTTCCTTTATTTCCTTAAAAATAGGCAAAATCACGCCCTCCTTTCTGAAATATGGGTATTAACATCCGGGAGAACCTTTGCTATAATAAATTTGCGAGATTTATCGAAGACAAAGGCTCGTCCTTTTCTTTCGGTGATGAATGTCCTTGCTTTTGCAGGGGCATTTATTTTTCCAAAGGTTCATCTCTTACCCGGAATATAATTCTCTTTATTTTCCGCATAATCCGTCCTCCTTCATTCCTTCCATGATGCTTGCGATCATCTGTATCGTGTACATGAGTTCATCATGATCACTGCTGTAAGTTTCAATTCGCCGGAGTTCAGACAGCATTTCATCCATCTGATTGCGAAGTGCTTTATAAACCCGGGGATTTCCTTGAACCACTACATCTCGGTTGAGCAGGCGTCTTGTGATATAGTCCTGCTTCGTAAGTCCGGATAATGTAACTTCACGGTCTATGAGCTGCGCCTCTTCCTCCGATACCCTAAATGCAACCGTCCGGTGTCTCCATCTGCCCTTGTAGTCCAACCGTTTCTCAGACATCCCCTTCACCATCCTTCCCCATGCGCTCAATATCCAAACGATCCGCCATCTCTGTCTGCTTTGACGGGAAGAGATGCGCGTAATGATATGTGATATCTATGCTCTCATGTCCAACTCTTTCTGCTATAGCCAGCGCCGAAAATCCAAGTTCGATCAGATATGAGATCGCGCTGTGTCTCAGATCATGGATCCTGATACGCTTAACACCTGCTTCCTCTGCTCCCCGATCCATTTCGTGATGGAGAAAGGATTTTGACAGTGGAAAGATACGATCATTCTCATCAAGTTCATACAGCATCTTCAGATAATCCTGCATTTCATCACATAAGAACTGCGGCATAGTAATGACTCTGTTACTTTTCGGTGTCTTGGGAGAAGTTATCACGTCCTCTCCCTTAAGTCGCTGATAGGATTTATTTATCCTGAGAGTCCTCTTTTCAAAATCGAAGTCGGCAGGTGTCAGAGCCAAAAGCTCGCCAAGCCGTATGCCGCACCAGTACAGCATCTCAAAAGCGTAATATGATTTGGGCTTATCCATCATCGCATCGGCAAATTTAAGGTACTCATCCTTTGTCCAGAAAAGCATCTCTTTCCTCTCCTCACATCCCATCGTCCCGGCAATCGCCGCAGGATTGGCTTTCAAATGGTAATACTTCATCGCATGATTGAAGATTGCCGAAAGCTGGGCATGTATGGTTTTCAGATATGTAGGTGAATAGTTTTCCCCGCTTGCCATCTCCTTGTCCATCAACTGGTTCTGCCAGGCGATCACATCCTTTACCTCTATGGCAGCAATCTTGCGCCACCCGAAATACGGCATGATCTTTGTCCTGACGATATGCTCCTTCGATTCCCATGTATTTGCCTTTAACCGCTTGATCTTATCTGCCTTGTAGATTTCGAAGAAGCTTTCAAAGGTCATGTCGAGGTTAGCATCCTGTTTCAGCATTGCCTCATGTTCCCAGGCCTGCGCTTCCCTCTTGGTAGCGAATCCACGCTTCTGCGTCTGTTTGCGCTCCCCATTCCAGTTCGTATAGCGATAGATCACTCTCCACTTATCGCCATCCTTATAAACAGCCATTTCATCATCTCCTTTCCTTTAAGCTGTCTCCGTGTAACATACCTTTTTGCGAAAATAATTCGCATTGATGCGGCCGGCTACGGTCAGATAGCCCATCTGCTGCAGCTCCTCATTGAGTTTCTTGACAATCTTATAAGCGTATGATTTTGAAACTCCCATCTCGGCTGCAACCTCTTCAACTGTCAAAAATGCTTTGTTTTCCACGATATTCACCTCCTCTTTCATTTACCTAAACATATTTGCTTTGTCTTGTTGTTTCACATCTTACAATACATATTTGTTTAAGTCAAGCATTTTCTTAAATATTTTTGTTTAGTTTTTGCTTGCGCATTTATTCTGTATCTGCTACAATATCCTCAACATATATGTTTAGGAGGATAACACTATGGCAATAGGGCAACGAATAAAGTTTTTCCGCAACCGCAAGGGTCTGACCCAGAAGCAATTCGGAGAGAAGCTTGGCTTTCTCGGAAAAACTTCTGATGTAAGGATCACCCAATATGAATCCGAAGTCCGGGTTCCGAAAGCAGATCTTGTAAAAGAAATGTCTGATCTGCTTGATGTGGATCCAAGAGCCTTGACCGTTCCCGATATAGATACACAACTCGGTCTCATGCACACTCTTTTCGCCATTGAAGATATGTATGGCCTGAAGATTGATGAGCTTGATGGTGAGATGGTCCTTCGTCTTGACAGGTTCACGCCCGAATTTCCTGAACTCTATGACAAGTTCCGCGCATGGTTGCAGGAAGCCAAAAAGATTAAAAATGGAGAGATCACGAAAGATCAGTATGATGACTGGCGGTACAAATACCCTGAACTTGATACACATCGTATTGAGGTAGATGTACTTCCAAAAGAAATCAGTGATGCCTTGATAACGGAAGAAAAGAAGAAATCAAAATCCAAGAAGAAATAAAAGAAAGACCTTACCGATTCCCCATTCAGTATGAATCAGTAAGGTCTTTTATTATTGTGATATGAGATTATTCAGAGAATAACTCCGAAAATGTTGCCAAATCGTTGCCAATTCTTAAACAAATATGCTTGCAACCCGCATAAATACTGGGTTCTTTTTGAGAAAAAATCACTCGAGCTCGATCGTCCCCGGGGGTTTACTCGTGAGGTCAAACATTACGCGGTTGACGCCTTTGACTTCGTTGATGATGCGGCGCATGCAAAGCTGCTGGACTTCGAACGGGACTTCGCAGCATTCCGCGGTCATGAAATCCGTTGTGTTCACGGCTCGAAGTACAACGGCGTAGTCATATGTTCTGAAGTCACCCATAACACCGACAGAGCGCATGTTGGAAAGTGCGGCAAAATACTGTCCGAGTCGCTCTTTAAGATCAGCTTTATCAAGTTCTTCTCTAAAGATCGCATCAGCTTCCTGTACAATTCTTACTTTCTCGGCGGTAATCTCTCCTACGATCCTGACTCCGAGTCCCGGGCCGGGGAAAGGCTGCCTTCTGACAAGGAATTCCGGAAGTCCGAGTTCCAGTCCGGCCTTTCTGACCTCATCTTTAAACAACATTCTCAAGGGCTCTATTATCTGCTTGAAATCAACGCAGTCCGGGAGACCACCTACATTATGGTGTGATTTTATTACCGCGGATTTACCCAGTCCCGATTCGATAACGTCGGGATAGATCGTTCCCTGTACGAGAAAATCAACCGCTCCGATCTTCCTGGCTTCTTCCTCAAACACTCTGATAAACTCTTCGCCTATGATCTTACGCTTCTTTTCGGGTTCTTCGACGCCGGCCAGTTTCTCATAGAACCTGTCGGCCGCATTTATCCTGATGAAGTTAAGATCATAATTGCCCGAAGCACCGAAAATAGACTCGACCTGATCTCCCTCATCCTTACGAAGCAGTCCGTGATCAACAAAAACACACGTTAAGTTTTTACCGATCGCCTTGCTCATGAGAACGGCCGCAACGGAGGAATCAACTCCGCCCGAAAGTGCGCAAAGTGCCTTTCCGTCTCCTACCGTCTCCCTGATCTGACGTATCTTTTCCTCAACGAACGAATCCATTTTCCAATCACCGTTACAACCACATATCGTGTACACGAAATTGGAAATGATTTTACGTCCCTCCACTGTATGTGTAACCTCAGGATGAAACTGTGTCGCATACAGTCTGCGTTCAGCATTTTCCATGGCAGCAACCGGACATACTTTTGAATGTGCAGTCACCGCAAAACCTTCAGGTGCGCTCGCAATATAATCGGTATGACTCATCCATACATCCGTATGCTCTTGTATTCCGTGAAACAACCTGCTTGATGTGTTGACTTCAACCGAGGTTCTTCCATATTCGCTTACCGGAGCCGTAGCGACTTTGCCTCCAAGCATGTAGGCCAGAAGCTGGGATCCGTAGCAGATTCCGAGTATCGGAATGCCAAGTTCAAGTATCGCATTATCATAATGCGGCGATGTCTGTTCGTATACGCTGTTCGGGCCCCCGGTAAATATGATGCCCTTCGGTGACATCTTCTTAATCTCATCCAGAGTCATCGTGTAAGAGTGCACCTCCGCATATACGTTACACTCTCTTACACATCTTGCGATCAGCTGATTGTACTGTCCTCCGAAATCGAGGACGAGAACCGTTTCTCTGTTCATGTTTTTCCCCGCCTGTATATTCTCTTGATTTAAGAACGATTGTATCGCTGTTATTCTAACACAGTTTATGTTTCATCTAAACTAAAATGTGGGGCAATAAAATTGCCCCACAAAATAATCATACCCGCTTAAGCGGCGTCTTTCCTTATACTATACCCTGTGCCTTCATTGCATCAGCTACTTTAAGGAATCCGGCGATATTTGCACCTGCAACATAGTCGCCTTCAAGACCGTATTTCTTTGATGCATCATCAAGGTTATGGAAGATGTTAACCATGATGTTCTTAAGCTTTGAATCAACTTCCTCGAATGTCCAGGAAAGTCTCTCTGAGTTCTGGCTCATCTCAAGTGCTGATGTTGCAACACCACCGGCATTTGCAGCCTTACCGGGAACGAAGTATACTTTGTTATCCTGGAAGTACTTTGTAGCCTCAAGTGTGGTAGGCATGTTAGCGCCTTCACATACAGCAATTACGCCGTTTGCAACAAGCTTCTTTGCATCTTCAAGATCAAGCTCGTTCTGTGTTGCACAAGGAAGAGCAATGTCAACCTTGATCTCCCACTGGTTAGTACCCTCTTTTGCCTTGTCATGATACTGTGCGCTGGGTCTCTTTGCTGCGTACTCTGTAAGTCTTGCACGCTTAACTTCTTTAACCTCTTTAAGAAGAGCTACATCGATTCCTTCGGGATCATATACCCAGCCTGTCGAATCCGAGCATGTAACAGGCTTAGCGCCGAGCTGCTGTGCTTTCTGGATTGCGTAGATGGCAACGTTACCAGATCCTGAAACAGCACATGTCTTGCCCTTGATATCAACGCCGTTACACTTGAGCATCTCTTCCGTCATGTAGAGAAGTCCGTAACCTGTAGCTTCCGTTCTTGCAAGAGATCCGCCGTATGAAAGTCCCTTACCTGTAAGAACACCCTCATAAAGTCCTGTAAGTCTCTTGTACTGACCGTACATGAAGCCGATCTCTCTTGCGCCTGTTCCGATATCACCGGCAGGAACGTCGGTATCAGCACCGATATATTTGAAAAGCTCTGTCATAAAGCTCTGGCAGAAAGCCATAACCTCGCGGTCTGATTTACCCTTGGGATCAAAATCGGAACCACCCTTACCGCCACCGATAGGAAGGCCTGTAAGTGAGTTCTTGAAGATCTGCTCAAAGCCAAGGAACTTTATAATACCTAAGTTTACCGAAGGGTGAAGACGAAGACCTCCCTTGTAAGGTCCGATAGCTGAATTGAACTGGATACGCATAGCGTTGTTAACCTGTACCTGACCCTTGTCATCAACCCAGGGAACTCTGAAAAGAACCTGACGCTCGGGAGTTGTTAATCTCTCGAGAAGAGCATCTTTTCTGTACTCCTCTTCATTCGCCTCGATAACAACACGAAGCGACTCAAGCACCTCCTTAACAGCCTGATGGAATTCGGGCTGAGCAGGATTCTGCTTTACTACTCTTTCGTAAACTTCATCAACATACGACATTTTCTTATCCTCCATATTTAAATGAAAATTAAAAATAGGCGCACCGAGGGGGTTACCCCTCGGGCGCCTTTGCCCTATAGCATAATATACTACTTACTTAAGATTTGCAAGCACAAATTTATGCTGCCTTAGCTGACTGCTTCTTAAATGTCTGAATGCCCTCAACAATAAGGATGATAGCAAGAACAAACATTGCAACAGCAAATACAAGCTGGAACCAGTCACCCCGGAAGTTTGACACCTCAAATCGTCGAAAGCCAGTAATGGCTTTATTTTTTTGAAAAATTTTCATTTTGTGTATTGCGTATATGCGTATATGGTGGTATAATATACCCATGGATACCACATTTT
>Ga0310695_10005575_pt1 | contig 21853 bp, 21 predicted proteins | sample RumenRJG_04DNA_FD_203882 | JGI IMG/M metagenome (GOLD analysis project Ga0310695, IMG submission 203882) | Bovine rumen microbial communities from Lethbridge, Alberta, Canada - RJG_04 (v2) (version 2) | ecosystem: Host-associated > Mammals > Digestive system > Stomach > Rumen | place: Canada...
AGACCTCAAATAACTAATATGCCTGCTTTTTGTTCCCAAGAAGGGAATATTTTGTTCCCAGTGTGGGAACATTTCAGTCCCAACGTGGGAATATTATATGAGCTATGAATAATTCAGGCTAGAGAATCACCCAAAATCAGCAAAAAAAACAAAAGAGTTCATAAACGATATACAAATTAAAGTTGATATTTCTGAGATTGATGGCTTTCCAATAAGCATTTATCATATACTTCATTGATGGTATCCATATAGATATTGCTACTTTCTGATTCCTTGAAAATCAAATTGAAGTCATAAATACCTCCCACATAATGCTCTGCAACTTCAAGGAATTCACTGATATAGACATATTTAGACAGACGGCTGCTATAATAGAACTGATCAATAACCATCATTTGGCGCCTTTTCCAAATTCTACCCTGTAAAAGAATATCTGGATAATTAAATCGTAACCGTTCCATTTTTGAGTAGAGATCAGGATGTCTTTCATCAGAAGAGCCAAACAACAATCTTACCTTCTCATCTAAATAACAGACGAAGGGCATGGCATCATCATCATTCCAGTCCAGTTTGATTTTGGCTGGGAGCAACTTCCCCCAGAAATGGTGATACACCCTGACTTTCTCAGCCTCAACGATCCCTTTACCTATTTTATTATAAATAGTCATAATTCCTCAAACCAAGGTGATGTGAGCCCATAGCGATGCAACACCTCATCTGATATATCGACACCATAGTGTTCACTCTTCCATTTATCAATCTCTTGATGGATCATTGTGTCCAATTCAGGAAACTTCTCTTTGATGATATCTGAGAATTTGAAACAAAACTCATATCTTTCCATCTTATTACTACCCACACTATCGCATATCCTCTTGTAGAGTTCCATGGGAATCTCAATCCAGAGATCCACATCCGAATACCACACAAACGATATCCTAAACTTGAAAGTGCTATTCTCCATATCAGTCACGAATCACTATTTTACCACCCTCTTCTCCAAAAATAGAATCACCAATTACCTTAATGCTTCTCGGTATAGACAATACCATGTAATCTTTGTGACAAGAAAAGGCATGGCTACAGATAGTCACCACACCATTAGGCACGACATATTCTGATTCTTCAAATTCTATCTTTGCAAACAGCAATCGCTTCATGTTTTTTGTATATACCACATGGTATTCATCTTCATATTGATCATCATCAGCCGCATAAAGCGATTCTTCTATAGTGTCCTGCTCTGCATATGGCCTGTCCCATATAATGAAACACCCCTGAACTCTTTCACTCCCAAACACAGGAAAATCATCATCATCTAAGTTATCTAGATTGCAAGTATAAGGTATATGAAGCGTATCAAAGGTACAATGATCGAAGGCCAGCCTCTCTATCTTTTCCAAACCTTCTGGAATCCAATACTCCCCCACGTGAGATGCTGCTTTCAGAAGTCGCTTCCCATCTCTGCTATACACAAATCCAAACTCATCGTCAATTCCATCCTCTATTTCTTTTTTCAACTCATCACTGATTGAATTGTCGTAAGCCCAATCATGCAGATAGGCAACAAGATCAGGATTCGCGAACCTGACTGCTTCATTTATTTCGTATTCAATCATGGTATATGGCACATCCAACACCAACAGGTTAGGGCAATCTTGTAATGCATGTTTGCTAATGCTAATTATATCCTCTGGTATCCGATAGTAACTGACATTGGGTGCTTTCACTAACATCTTTTTCCCGTCTATTAATGCGCAGATAGCCTGATCTTCATCTGTAATCACATCATAGGTAGTACGATGGATGGTCATATAATCCTCTACCCACTTGTCACCAGCCATCCCTTTAAGCCACATAATCTCTTTATTAAACTCTTTGTCTTTATAATAGGATGTAACAGGCAGCATCTCTTTATCCAAGAGCTTCTTGTATGTTACAGTGCCATTACCTAATATATCATTCTCTTCATCCATAATTCATTAATTTTCCAGTTCAACTTCGTCATATGCCAAGTATTTACATCATTACTTACTGATGATTTGGTAGGAATTCTGGTCTATACTCGAAATGCATTGTATCGTAATGATACCAACGTCCACCCCAAATAAAACCATATTTTTCAAATACTTCAACAATTTCTTTCGGAATACGATTCTCATATTTTAGCTTATCAGTCTCTGAACATTTTGGATTAGTCCAAAGCCAATAGTTCGAATATGAAGTATTGATATCAATGGTCATCCCATAGCTATGGGCACTCTGGCGCTGAGCACCTCTTACTTTTCTCCAATAGAATGTAGAAGCATTTGTTAGATACTTTTTCAAATATGGCTTATTCTTTAATTCTGCTGCGACTTTTTCCAATTGCTTATTGGCCCCATTTATCTTAGTAAACAGCACTTTCTGCCCAAGCCATTCAACTGTAGTCAGATTCTTTCGGACTTCTGTTTCATTTCCACCATACATCTTCTTAAATAATTGCTCATTTCGACCTCTCCCGCAATCGTTCAAATAACTAGGCACAGATGATTTCGCATCATATACCATTGAAAACATATCTTCAATATCGCAATCATCTAGCTTTTCCACGAAGCCTTTTTTCTTTCCATCATCATAAACAATACGAGTCCCATCCTCGAAACAAATGGCATTGTTTTGATAAACCAATTTAAAACAGGGATATGCAGTAATGAGTTTCTGAGCATAATATGGCACTACATTAGATTGAGCATCTGTCCTGTTGTTTATGCTTAATAGCACAAATAACAAAAGATAAAAGTATACTTTATTATCTGTTATCTTATTCATCGCTCAAACTTTTTAATGAAATCAATATTATAATGTTCTATGCTAGACATTCTACTGTATGCATCTGTTGCATCACTGGTTGTCGGGTGGTACCATTCATAATGAGAGAAATATTTAAATAAATCATCTCTCTTAAATCTATAGCCATATTTGGCATAAATCATATTTCTTAATATCTCAAGATCCTTTTTAGATTTTCCATCCATGTCAGAAGACTGAAGTTTTCTATCAGATAGAATATTCACATACCCAGAAGACTCTTTCTTTTCTACGTTCACAGATGATTGATTGCTCTTAACAACTGTAAGGACATATGTAGTTTTCCCTTGTACTATCCCAACACCAAAATTATTAAATAGAACCTCCATAGGTAAGCAATCTGGATGAGTAATTTTCAATCGTTTACTTCCATTGGGCATATAAACCCAATACTCATTTCCTTTATATTCCACATCACCCATAACATTTCCACTGAAGGTTACACCTTGCCCCACAATCTGCACTTTTACCAAAGCACAGTCATTGCCATTGATATCTTGTCGCGGCTGCGTTCTAGCCGTAATATCATTTGTCTTAGCAACGAAACTCTCCACATTCAGTTTCTGTGCATGAATGTCGAGGGAACTCAGTAAAGAGAAAAGAATTATGAGATACAGTTTTGCCATTTTGTTTTTTTTTTGTGGTGTCCGATAGAAAATGAATTTATCTTTTATCAATTAATCATTTTTACCTCAAAAAGGAACAGCCCCCTTCTGTGATATCTTTTTAGTTTCTAAGGTACATCTTGGCTTTCTTTTTGTCTTTTGATACGTGTATACCATTTTTATAATAATACCCAAGTAAGTTGCGCGCTTCAGGATATCCTGAATCTGCAGATCTGATAAGCCAATATATACCTTTTTCTTCATTATGTCGTTCAAAATAGGTCATACTTATTTCATACATTATTTGGGGGTCTTGTTCTGCAGCCTTTTCCAACCATACAAAAGCTTTATCAGAATTAATAATAACACCATTCCCTTCTTTATATCGTTCTGCAATTTCCTTTATTGCCTTTATGTTTCCACAAATGGCCGATGCTTCGCAACGCAATGCATTCCATTTCTCATTTGGATTAGAACTGTATGGAATATAATCTCTTGACAACTTTTGTACAATCAATGATGAATTTAAGACATCATCCATATTCTGATATAAGATAGCTTGTGATTTCTCATCACCATTTATTGCAGATTGGACATAAGGTAACATCTCCTTAGAAATATCCCTGCGAGGGGGAATGATATTAGAAACCTCTTTCTTGTTTTCTGTCGTCTTCACCTTTAACATGACATTTACAGACGAAAGTTTGTTTTCTTCAATAATCACATCTAGTGTTTCAAGATAATAGCCCTCCATCTTTATTTCTAATTTATGTTTTCCTTCTAATGTATGCTCAATTGTCATCGGTGTTTTCCCTAAATTATTTCCATCGATAATAACTGTGGCACCATAAGGGGTACTCATCACATCCAGAGATCCATATTTTGGAATTGGATTCAGCGTGATGTCTTGAGACTGCCCAGCAACCACTTGTATCTGCTTGATGACGGATTTATGGTGATCCAGACGTGCCTCTAAATCATAATAACCTTCCATCATGTCTTCTGAAATGTGACCTTTACCCATTAGTTTACCATTACTATAGATTTCGGCGCCGTCTAAAGTGTTTATGGTAATCCTAGCGAAACGGGCATCCAACATAATAGGAACATTGGCAGTCTGTCCGTCTTCCACTATTACTTCCTGCTGCCTGGGAGCATATTTGTCCATTTGCAAGGTTATCGTATGTGTGCCTGATGGTATCTCTGCCAGTGTTGCAGGAGAGTTCTTGCCAGTAGGTTTTCCGTCAAGAAGGATCTTTGCTCCAGCAACATTGCTTTTCACAGAAATGGAGCCGAAAGCAGGTTTTAAAGCAATCTTATGTTCAAACCTGCCCGCATTCAGTTCGATTGTTCCAGTCGCAGGGTGATAGTTTGGACTCTCCAATCTGTATTGATAAGTGCCATAGGCTTGCTTATAATTACTCAATGGTGTATTACCCACAAACTCTTCATTGATATACACACTCGCCCCTGATGGCTCTGAGTCAAGGATAATCCAGCCCGTCTTGGTTTTGGGGGCTTCCATTTGTTGAGTGCCTGTCACACCAGAAAGGGTCAATACATAGACTGTTTTCTCCTCTAAAGAATTAATGCCGTATTCTGAGAAATTGACATCTAAAGGCAAATACCCATCTAACTTTATTGTCAGTCGTTTACTGCCATGAGGCATATAAACAAAGTATTCACTTTTGTCATAAGTCACATCTCCAACAACATTACCGTTGAAGGATGCATTTTCTGCAGCAAGTCTCACTTTTACCAAAGCGCAGTCTTTCCCATTAATATCCTGTCGCGGCTGGGTCCTAGCCGTAATATCATTCGTCTTGGCAACGAAACTCTCCACATTAAGTTTCTGAGCATGAATGTCTATAATGCACAAAAAGAAAAGAGTAATGACATTTATTATGGTTCTCATCCAAAAATCATTTAATTAATTTAATATATTATCTCTTCTATGATGCTTCAGATTAAAATCATTTATGGTCTCATCATACCAATATAACTTTCCGAAATAAGACTCATTATCGCAATCCCCAAAAACACCAATATAAAATCCACAATTATAATAATCGAGACTCCCTTCAGTACATATATTCCATTCGGAAACGCCATCGTTCAAGGTGACTTTATCAGAAGCATAAACGTCTTCATAAGAATAATGCAAGATTTTTAATAAAATAGACCTAATTTCATTCATACTTTAATAATTTCTTAACTACTAATTATTTATCTCGTCAACAATTATCGTATCAATTAGTTTGTCAAGAGTCTTGTAATTTAGGTTAATCCCATCATATGATAGACAAACAATCCTTTTTATTTGCTCATTATTCTTAAATTCTTCAATCGAAATATCTTTCTCCTTGAACTTTGTTCTTGTACCTGATTTTATTTTCAACTTATTTAAATTTGCATCTTTCCCTTCCAATATAAATACACCATAAGAAAATGGCTTCTTCCAAAATAAGTCATCATTTATATAGCAACTAAGTTTGTGTAAATCTGCAAATAGATTATTACCTGTAGAATCTAAGCCCTCTTCTCTTTTAATCTCACAAACCATAATCTGTAAATTATCACTACCTTGAGATTGATGCAATACCAAATCAGGAAAAACATCTTTATCATCTATACCGCTGTTTGAATTTTCCCCATTATCAAATTGTTCTTTTAATATTTTTCTAACTTCACCATTAACAATAAGGTTTCTAACACCCTGTTCATCAAGAAGATTCATCCATTGACGATATAATTCATATGCAAACACGCGCTCTAAATGAGACTTGGTTCCGATAACTTTTGAGGCTCCTACCTCGTCTACATCTTCTATATCATACACAATAAAGCTCCGATCAACCCTGAAGATTGAATTAAATAAGTAGACAAACCATTTATTATCTTTGCCAAATGGCAACTCAACTTTTGGATATGGATTATAGATCATGATTTTGAAAATTATTAAATACACAATTTATTTTCTTAGTCTTTCCAAGGCCTTTTTAGCTTCGACATCACCTTGTTCTGCTGCTTTATTATACCATTTTAGGGCTTGATCATAGCTAACAGTTACACCAAGACCATATTCATAACAATATCCCAAATTGAACTGAGCACCTGCGAGGCCCCCTTCTGCTGCCATTTTAAACCACTTAACCGCTTCTGAATAACTTTGTGTAACACCTTGACCTTCATAATACATGAAGCCTATTTGAGATTGAGCATATTTGTAACCCTGATTTGCAGACAATTTATACCATTTCAAAGCTTCTGAGTAACTTTGATTTACACCATATCCTCTTTGATAACAATACGCCAAATTAAACTGTCCCGCTCTGTCTCCCTGTTCTGCAGACAATTTATACCATTTTATCGATTCTTGCATATTCTTTGTTAATCCAAGTCCATGTTGATATAAAGAGCCCAGATTATTTTGTGCACCACTATGGCCTTGTTCAGCAGCCTTTCTATACCATTTTGCCGCTTGATTATAATCTTCAGATTCATAGGATTTCCTTCCTAAATCATAATAATATTGTGGCGTAAAATTATTCAGGCTAAAATGAAGAGACTCCACTTGCTTTTCTACGATTGTTACTTTTTTTGTTTCAGGCTCGTAATTGTCTAATGTAAGTTGAACAGTATGTTCACCTTCTAACAAATCATTTATTGTTAACGGGCTCTTACCTACTACTTTCCCATCAATCGTTATAGTTGCATTATGAGGGGTGCTCACGATATCCAGTGACCCATATTTGGGAATCGGATTAAGTGTGATGTCTTGTGATTGACCTGCAACCACTTGTATCTGCTTGGTGACGGATTTATGATGCTCAAGGCGAGCCTCAATATCATAATAACCCTCCATCATATCTTCTGAAATGCGACCTTTACCCATTAGTTTACCATTACTATAGATCTCTGCTCCGTCTAAGGAGTTTATGATAATCATTGCAAAACGGGCATCCAACGACATAGAGATATTGGCAGTCTGGCCATCTTCCACGACGACATTTTGCTGTTGGGGAGCATATTTGTCTAATTGTAGGGTAATGGTATGAGAACCTGATGGAATCTCTGTTAGTGTTGCAGGAGAATTCTTACCTGTCAGTTTTCCGTCAAGCAGGATCTTTGCTCCAGCTACATTGCTTTTCACAGAGATAGATCCGAATGCAGGTTTCAAAGCAATCCTTTGTTCAAACTTGCCAGCATTCAGTTCGATTGTACCTGTCGCGGGATGATAGTTTGGGCTCTCCAGCCTGTATTGGTATGTGCCGTAAGACTGTTTGTAATTATTCAGGGGCGTATTCCCAACAAACTCATTATTGATATAGACACTTGCTCCAGAGGGCTCTGATTCAAGGATAATCCAGCCAGTCTTTATCCTAGGCGCTTCAATTTGCCGAGCAACAGACGCGCCAGAAATGGTCATTATATAGGTGGTCTTACCCTCCAAAGTCTTGATTCCATAATCTTCGAAACTGGCTTCTAGTGGCAGATAGCCTTCCAACTTCACAGACAGCCTTTTGCTACCCTCTGACATATAGACAAGGTATTCACTCTTGTTATATGACACATTACCAACTACATTTCCACCGAATTCGGCTCCCGATGCAGCAAGCTGAACCTTGATCAATGCACAATCATTGCCATTGATATCCTGTCGCGGTTGTGTCCGAGCCGTAATGTCATTTGTCTTAACGACAAAGCTCTTCACATTAAGTTCTTGCGCATGAACAATATCAATACACATTATGAAGAACAATAATAACAAGTATTGTTTCATCTTATTATATCTGTTAGTAATTTCAGCAGCAACTGCTTTCTTCCATTTTTTTTGATCTTTACCCCAATATTCAAGATAATCATTAAATCTTTACATAGACAATTATGACAAATCTTCGCCTGAATGAAAATTAATGGAAGTGGAAGCATTAACAAGCAACCACTTCCATTAAATTGCTAAAGTGACCAAGCGCTATCGTCTGAAGAATTGAAGTCCTCGCTTGCCAATTCTGCTTTTAGGGACTCTGCACTTTCTGAAACAGATTCACCTGCGGTAAAGTCGAAGCCATCAACATTCGACAAGTCAACGCTTGCATCAATAGGCGTGCCTTCTGCAGTAAATGTCTTCTGGTAAGCCTCCAACAATTTTTCTTGCTGCTTAAGAGATTTCTTCTGGGCTTTAGCTTCTTTTATATCTTTGGCACTTAATGCCAAAGCTCCTGCTGCACCTGCAGCTGCACCTATAGCAGCTCCAGTACCCTTTCCTGCAGCAAATCCTGTCAGAGCTCCTACTGCAGCTCCACCTCCAACTTTTAATAAAATGCGCGAAATGGCCTTATTGATCTTTTTATGCTGCTCATGAACCGCCTCATAGCTACGCTTGTTACCAAACTGATCAACAAGGAATACACGTGTTACAGGAGTTCCATCCTCATTCAGCATGGGTGTACCATCTTCATTTGTCAATGTAATCTTCTTTGCAGTATAAACAGGTACCTTGTCCCACTTTAGAGGTTTCACGACAGAGTCGTTTGCCAATGAATCACTTTTGTTCTCAGACGATTCTGCTGATACAGTCTTCTTGAGCTTTTTCAGGAAGCTCTGTGCTTGTACGTTTGAAGATCCTAATGTCAAAAGAAAACCAAGCACGATTGTACATAATACAGTTTTTTTCATAATTTTGGTAATTAAGTTAATTAATACTGATTTTAATATGATACATACATTTTTAATCTGATTCTCCGTTTATTGTAACTGCCCTTTGACTGATTGAGAAGTTCATCAAGGTCAAAGTATTGGATCTTAATCTTATCGTCATAGCCAACAGGACGAAAGAAAAGGCCTGCAGGTAAGGATTTTCTATTTAGTTGGATATCAGCAATACCGTCTTTGTCAGACACCCCTAATTGAACAAACTGATTTGAATTGCCTAGAAGTGATTTGAACTTCTTATCACTTTTGTAAGAGTTCTGAACAGGAGCTTCTGAACCATTATATGCCCAGACCTCGACTTGGGGCAACTTGCCAGACTCAAAGAAGCCAGCCTCACTATTCATCCATTTCACCATGGTGAATCTTAATTCCATTGGCAAGTCGTTAATGAGGTTTTCCAACTGGGTCATGCGACTTGTATAAAATTCATTAGGATTATACCTGTTAAGCACTTGCAGATATTCAACTCCTGCGGAAGCGTATTTGACAAGTTCTTCCTGCGAACCGCCTCCTTGCTTCTTCATCGCCCTAATCTTCGCAAATGCCCCAAGAGTATATTTCTCATAAAGCATACAAGTATCGCACTGGGCAATATCACTCTTGATGGTGGGAATCAGATCCTTTACGACATCATCCGCTTCAAGTGCACCTTCATAGGAAACACGCGCCTCTTTGTATTTCCGCAACGCATAAAGACGACTTCCCTCTGCTAACATAGCACTACTCTGAGTGACATAGATAGTGCCAAGGTCTGGAATATCCAATACCACCTTATAAACACACTGGCTCTCAATAGGCATATTGAATACTATCTCTCCTGGTGCATAGTTCTCATGACGGAATTTGATTTTTTTGGCTCCTTCTGGAACATAGACCTGGTATTCGCCTGGTTGATACTCATAATCACCTACGACCCAACCATCGAACTTCATCCCTTTTACTGCAGGAACAACCACACGGATCAATGCGCAATTCACACCATTGGCGTCTGGTCTTGGGTGTGTTCGCGCAGCCAAGTCATTAGGAAGGTATTCCATCAATTTAACCTTTATTTCTTGACAGTCTGCCGATACTACTATTAGAAAAGAGAATATTAATAAAATATACTTCTTCATATCCACTATCCAAATAATAAATAACTATATTTTAATTATCTTGTTTTTGTTCTTTATTGTCAGAATGAATATCTGCTTTCACAGTATCATTTTCTTCGATCGTACTTTCATCATTATCCTCTGACGCAGAACTTTCATACTCTTCCTCTTCCTCTCGTTCTTCTTCTGCCATATCAGATACATAATCCTGCTCAGGATTCTCTTTGATTATTGTTGGTGTTGAAGGAGACGAACTATTTCCACCCTCGCCACTTGCAAGTGCAAGGAACAGAAATATAACAATACATAATGCAGATAAAGCTAATTTGATAACATTCGAACTCTTTTTCATAAAACTTGATTTTTTAATTTCCAAACATGATTAAACATAACAAGGACACTTATACCTACTAAAGTGGCAACAACATATACAACGAAATCGAGGATATCGAAATAACCAGGAACTAGATGATAAAGTTGTAGCATCTCGTGGGAAATAGCGTAAACAGGTAACAGCATTATCAAAAACATACATCGATGATAATTAAAATCCCATATCACGCCAATCATTAATATATAAGAAAAAAGCCATAATCCATCTGGGATGGAATAAACAATAAAGTCAGGAATATGGATAGTGCGGAATACACTTACCTGCTTATGAACTATGCCTAAAAATGGAAACCATTTGAACATCATAATGCTTTCTGGCCGGAAAAAGACATAAATCATTCCTCCGACAGACAAAGCCATCATTGCTATAATTACTATAATTGTTTTTATCACGTTCATTTCAGCTTACCAGTCCACTCGTCAACTTTCTCACCATTATTCCTGTTTTTGTAAAACTTTATTAAATTCCTAATAGCAGTTTTATTACCTGATTTAGCAGCCAACTCCCAATAAAATTCTGCTTTATCCATGTTTTTTTTAACTTGGGCATATACAGTTCCTAAATTATTATAGGCTTGCATGTAGCCCATTTTACCTGCCTTACTATAATACTCTATTGCTTTTTCTGCGTCTTTTTTGACCCCAAGGCCCTTTTCAAAAATATATCCAATCATAAAAATGGATTCAGCATCTCCAAGAACAGCTCCCTTTTCAAAATTTAATTTTGACTTTTCAGGATTCTTTTCTGTCCCCTGACCATTTAAATACATATATCCTAGACGCACATACTGCTTTAGGTTTGACACGTTATGAGAGGCTGTTTTATCGTAATAGTAGAATGATGCAGGTTTGTCTGTCTTATACATTAAATCTCCCATCTTCAGATAGATGTCAATAATATTATCTCCAAGTTCCACATCTTTATTTGCCAACCGGAAAAAATATTGATTTGCGATCTCATAATGCTTATTCTCATATTCGTATATGCCAACTCGCAAATTTGCATCTGCGCTTAAACCTTCACCAATTTCTTTGTATTTTTCAATAGCTTTTTCTTGATTGGGAAGTCCTGTTTCAAAACCATAATAGATATAATCCGCAATTCTCTCTAACGCCAACGCATTGCCTCTTGATGCTGCTTTAACAAAAAAATCATAGGCTATTTTTCTATCTAAGGGCACCCCGTTTCCCTGATAATATAGTTCTCCAAGCCCTGTCAACGAACCAGCAATGCCTTCCTCAATATCATTGTTAGACCTGAATTGGTTACCTTCAATTGCCATCATATAATATTTCTTGGCATTTTCAAAATCCTTAATTGCCACATAATAGTCACCTACAATTTTCATTGATGGGATGTTTCCTTGTTTGGCTGCTAACAGATAAAGACGTAAACGCTCATCGTCATTGTTTGTTGTTCTTTGGGCTAACTGATATGTGGCATCACAATTCCCATTATTTGATGAAATCTTCCAATATTTCATCGCAGCTTGATAGTCAACAGAAGTTCCATAGCCGTTTTCAAAGCAACTAGCTAGCTGGAATTGAGCAATATCATCACCCTTATCAGCCATTTTCTTGTATTCCTTGAATGCTTTTACATAATTCAGACTTTCGCCATTTTGCCCTATAAAATAGTTATCGCCCTTACTTACAACATCTATACGAAAGTTCTCTATGCTTGCACCCACACCAATTGATACTTTGGCTCTTGTTTTTTCATAATTCTTTTTGTTTACAACAATTTCATAATCTCCAAGCAAAGAGATTGCTTCTCCTGTATTAAATGATTTCTTTGAAGGAGGTAATGCATTATCCAAACTTGTTATCTCAAATTGTGCATTAGATGGGTAAACAATTCTCAATATTCCACGCATATTGAGATCAACAGAAGCATTTCCTTCAGACATATCAACATCTTTTGTTTCAGTCCACACATTTCCATCACCCAACATAGCTTCTATTGTGTGGATCCCAGCAGATAGTGTAAATTGTCGTTGGTCTTTTTTTTGTGGTTCCCCGTCTATAGTAATAAGAGCCTTAGCATCAGTATTTACATTCAATACATACGAGGCTTTACTTGCGAAACGAAGTGATTCTTCTAAAAAAGGTTGGTTTTTTACCTCAATTATACCCTCAACTATTCCAAAACCATTCAATGGCGTAGTAGCTGTATATTTATATTCTCCATTTGGTAATGTCAATGTAAAAACCCCATCATTTGTGTCAAATGTTTGTCCTGCAATATTAATTTGAGCCTTTTTGACATTACTTTTCAACCTAATATAAGTTTGATTTGTTTGTGGCATCTCTAACACAAGCCGATAGGTGTGCTTACTTTCTATAGGTTGAGGAAATGTAAATTCAAAGGGAATGCATGAAGGATGTAAAATAGTAATCTTCTTAGATTTATCTGCCATATAAACAATATATTCACCTGGTCGATTTTGTTTGTCAATAATCCACCCATCGAAAACAACGTCCGGCATCGCTATGGAAACCCTAACAACTCCACAAGGTATTCCATTTATATCTTTACGTTCCTGAGTACGTGCAATGATGTCATTGGGTATCTCAGAGAACTCTATGACCTTGGGTTGTTGGGCATTGCATAGAATACTCAATGAGAGCATATATATGGCAATAATATATCTCATAATTGTTTTCTAAATGTCGAAATCACTTAAACTAAACACTTCATCCTTTGGAAGAGATTTGCCTCCGATCTTATCAGGTTGCCAAGTACGGACATGAATCTGAGGAGCTGATTCGTTAGTAAAGTCCCATAATAGGAAGAGATAACCATCATCGTGGTATTTTCCACTTGTCCACCCTTGTAAAAGGGTAACACCATAGAAATTAGGATTCACAGGATGACGCATCACCTGTATCTCATCAAAAGTAACCTTTATATAGCTATTTCGAGCGAATACACCTTTCAGATTCTTAATGTACTGCTCTTTGCTCTGTTTATTATACTGAATCTTCTGAGAAGTGAAGCCCTCTGCATGTTTGGTAGTGATAACTTTACCTGTAATAATCAAAGCATCATCGCTAAATACTTGATTCAAGAAATTAATATCCTTCTGATTATAAGCAGTACGGAACTGCTCCACATAGTCAAGAATCAGCTGGCGACGACGAAGGTCTGTCAGTTCGAGATTACTTTTGATAACGTTCATGTAGAGGTTCATCGATATACTAAGGTAGAAGCTCTCCACATTACCCTGTTTATCAAAACTGATAACTGCTTCTTGGTACTCGTCTTCGCCAAACTCTCGTTCTCCTGTGGGTTTCATCATCAGGGGGATATTACGGACCTGATAGCCAGAACCTGTTGTGATACAATGTTCGATAATCTCTTCGTCTGTACACTCAAAAGGACAATTTTCCCACAACATCGCCATTGACTGCTGGACGCGTGTTCCAATATTGCCCATTGCAGAGAAATTGAGACTGCGACCAGCTTCCTGGGCAGCATTGATCTCTGACAACATACGGCTGACTTCGCTTTCAATCTTAGATTTAATGGCTGCATTGTCGATGCCATCAGAAACGGTAAAGTTAACATTGTCAGACTTTCCTTGAATGGCCATCAAAGCCAGCATACATATTAAAAGAATTTTTCTCATTATTCTGTTATTTTAGTTGGAACCAGATGGCTCCGCAGTTCTTATAGTTTTGTACGTTATCTTCTTTAAGTGTATTCAAATTGTACTGAACAGATCCACTCTTTCTGATCAAAGCAGAAATGTTTCCTTGTTTGTCATATATAAATAGATGACAGTCTTTCCCTTTTGGCATAGTGGCATATTTACCATAATCCTGCAGCTTCCCTTTACTTTTTAATCCATTAATATAAGGTTCTACTTCATAGAAGCTCTTTACCTGTTTCATCTGTTTTTCCTCAGGTGTCAACTCAATGATGGCCTTTTCTTGTTTTGGGGCCTCTTCAGTCACAATGATAGCAGGAGCAACTTCAGCCTGGCTGGATTCTACCATTGGAGCCACCTCAAAAACAGTCACTTCGCTTTTGTCTGCAACAGGCATGATATCACTCTTCTTAACATAGACGAAGGCACGATACAATTCGCCTCTACGAGTGTCAAGTTGCATGATATGCTCTTTTGCTTTCACGATACATAGTTCGATACCTTCTGAAGGATGTTGTTTCTGCACCCATTCTCCAACCTGCATCTCCAAGATAGCACGAGCGTTAGAATATGCCTCACTTAAATCCTTGGTCGTGGACTCAGCGTAGATATACATCGTATCACGTTTTACCTTGTTAATACTCTTGTTGACTTCTGCTGCCGTCTGGGCATTAGAACTGGATACAAGAGAAAAGGTCAAAAACAGAGTCAGAAATATTTTTTTCATTGCCATATTACTTTTTTATGATTCTCTGTTTCCTGTTGATAAAGCGTCTTCACATTATGTGTGGGTATGTAGGGCGTCAGACGAACCTTCAGAACTGCATTCTGATCGTTTACAAACTTATCTGGAATCACTACAGACAACAGATGATTGAATCCTAACTCTTTACATTGAGCAATAATAATGGCTAAAATACCATCCTCACGTTCCTCTTCCACAGCAAAGAATAACTTCATGTTGCATCTTGAACAGTAATTGAGCCACTGCTTCAACGTAATGGAATAATTAATCGTCTTCATACCATAGACAGACTGTTCGATGTACATACGATAATCTGCATCTGCAATCAGGCCATGAAACAGGTTGGCAGCCGAATATTCCAAAAGTGAGTCATTGTAAACTGGGATATAATCTTCGCGTACCTTATTATAATATGTTGCATCATTCAGACTTTCCAATTCAAATATGTCTGTCTTCATCATGTATATACTATCTTCCAGTATCGTCATATCCACAGGGGGCTCAATAGAGTCTTGACGCTCTGGCGCAGCCAGGATCCTTTCCTTCAGTTTGAGTTGAGATTCGTTCTGCTGCATGCCCATGAGCAAATCATATTGAGCAGGGAATACTAATGTGATAAAAGGCTTATCCCCCCTCATCCACTGTACTTCGTAGTAGCGATCGAGCAGATTAATAGAAAAAGGCATACTATCTGTGACATGATTTAAATCTGCTGGTTTGCCTTTTCTGAAATAGACCTTGTCATCAGCCATCTTGTGCTCGCGTGTAGTCAGTTTCTGATTTGGAAGGTCTATGCTAAAATAGCGCTCTACAAAATCCATTACTACCCGATGAGGATAGGCCGCAGCATCACGAATTTCAGGATTGAACAACTTCAATTGCTGGGCTGGCGAGAACATAGTCCACGCTGCCAAAAGAAATACGATGATGCTGCGGTTTAAGACTTTCATATCACTATCTTCCTATAATTACACTACCCTTTACTTGATTGTCAGCACCATACCAGATGCCTTGAACCAAATGACCATCAGCCCATTCTCCGATGACATAATCACCAGGCTCAGCCTCACGTTTCTTTGGGTCTTTGCTATCGATAACATGAGATTCTTTGAATATCATGCGACCATTCACATCGTTAGGCCAAGATCCCTTAAAGGTGGCATAACCAAGATTCTTTGAACCTCCTGTAGGAGCTGGTTTGGGAGATGGAGTCGGATCAGCCTTTTTCTCCGTTTCTTGTTTCTTCTCTGCATTGGTAGCCTCAACAGCAGCTAAGCTATCCTTTAGCCTTTGATTCTCTGCAGCCATCTGGGCAGCCTTGATACTATCGCTATCAACAGGAACAACAGCTACAGAGTCTTGATCCTGCTTAGGCATTTCGCTACCACTACCACTGAATGCAATAATACATCCAACAATGGCCAATAAAACTATTACTCCAGCTATGATAGCCATCAGTTTCGTATTGCCGCCTTTCTTTGGAGGAGGACATTCTCGAAGAGGTTTCCCACACTCTGGGTTCTGACACACGAAGTCTTTACGGGCAGGAATCTCCTGTACCTCTTTAGACTTACACTTTTCACAATTGTCGTTCAAACAGATACCATATCTGTAACGTACACGATCTGTATTTCTCTCTGCCATAATAATTTGCAATTCTATTAAACTTTATTCTTTTTTACATCATTGGAGGAGGTGTCGGGCCGCCTGTTGGAGGAAGTGGAGGCATTGCAGGTGTTGCAGGAGCAAACAAAGCCTGTAGGGCTGGAACTTGACTTGCAGGAGCCCATGCTGGCATACCTTCCATCCATACCATACTCTGAGGAGTCAACTGGCCGCCCTGAACCATCTGCTTACACATATCCATATTATAAGGGCCATACTGCTGTCCACCCACAGCGATAAAGAGTTTTACCTCTGGCTGTGGAGTAACAGGAGGCGGAACGGGGGCAGCACCTGGCATCGGCGGAGGAACAGCAGGACCAGCCTGAACTTGTGTGGCTGTTGTGGCCTGAGTTGCCAAAGCTTTGGCAGCAATCTCTTCTGCATTATCTACAGCAAAGAGTGATGGGAATTGTGAACCATCGCCTTCGCTATGCAACAAGATAGCATTACCTGCATCCGTCGCAGGATTGCCAGTATGGAGGAAACGGTCATATCTCTCCTTATACGGCTTCATCCAGTCGATTGCACGGATTGGGAAACAATAAGCAACAGTGATAATAGAAAGCTCATCTTTACGAGGGCTCTTACGATTAACGACGATTGTTGTACGCGCTGTGCTTTGATTAAATGAATTCTTGAAAGCGTCTTCCAATTTATCTGCAAAACGCTTCAATCCCTCATTGTCATCTGGTGACGGAATAGATACAAGAATAGTCTTCTTGTTGATGCTTGCCGGATTCGTCGGGCTGAGATTTCCTTCATTATTGCGCAGATGCAACTGTATCTGGTCATTATTCAACTTTAAGAATACACCACTCTGGTTGACAATCTTAGAAGCAAATGCCTTAATATCATCATCTGTTTTCAGCTTTTGCTGGAGTTGAGTTAAGATATTTAAACCCAATACTTTCTTCTCGCTTTCGGCCTTTTCGTCATGCTTTGTTTTAACTATTTGGGATAGTTTGATATCGAATGCATCCTTAATATCATCTACACTAATGTCATTTGCAAGATGACCAAAGTTCACAAAATCACCTTCAGGAAGAACACTCTCACGAATCTGACGAGCGATGTTAGGCATATCAACCTTATCAACTTTAAGTTCCACCTCAAATTCACTCATGGTTTCATCTTCGCTTACCTCGATGATGGCCCCCTTCATATCCTCGAGTCCCTTATTGACTTTACGCTGTGCAGTAACCAAACGCTCTGTCTCATCAATGGCATCATTAATTTTTTGACCAAAAGCTGAGATGTCAGCATCCATCTTTCCCATTTCAATATAGACACGAGCTGCCAACTTCTTAGCAAACTCAATAGCGACCAGCATGGTCTTTGAAGTATAATAGTCGGTAAGAATCTCCTGATGCTCTGCATATCGCTTAGCCCCCTTACCTATCATATTCTGCAAGACTCCTAAGCGACTCCATTCTGATACGTTATCGCTACGATCCATATCAATAGCCTCGTAGTTTTCTTTCTCTTCCTTCGACTTTGTTTCTAAATCAGCACGTATTTCTGTTATCTTCTCTAATAACAGTTTCGAAACTTTCTGGAGCTCTACAATTGAGACATCACCAACCTTCCATTTTTCATACAATTCGTTTTCAACAGCATGGCGGATTTCCCTTGCAATTTCAGGAATAGCTCTTTCCTTACCAATGAAGAATGTTTCTACACCTTCTTCGCGGAAATGGTTATTGTAGAACTCTCCCATAATGTTATCCAACTCATTGAGAGGGTTGCTGGCTTTCTTGGCCTCCTCTGCATATCCAATAGCTTTATCATGCCAATAGTCATTGAAACGAGGATAGTCAGTATCAGATTCCAAAACTTTTAGCTCATAAGTCAGATGCAGATCATCAAGCATCCATTTCTGCAAGTTATCACTATTTAAATAATCTTTTCGATAATCCTTATTACGCTCCTCATTAACAAAACCCTGATTTTCTCGCCAGTTGTTATACTTGAACTGATAAAGGACGCTTTCACCAACAGTATAAGTAATGTGTTTCAATACTCGAAGTTCTGGATACATCACTCGCTTGATACCAAAAGAATTCACCTTCTTAGTACGGGCTACAGCAATGCGTCCGTCAGCTCCAGGATTGGCAATCTCATCGTACTCTAAAGCAAAATCATCCATATTCTCAAAGTTATAAGCACGGATGAGATCACTATTAATTTGATCCTGATCATTTATAAAGAAAATACGTGCAAAGATGTAGTCACTTACAATCTTTGGTAACTCTTGGAGCGAATTGATAGTTAACCCATTCTCATTCACATTACTATAGATAGTCAAGCCATCAGCAACTCCTTTAACGCGATCATTATAAAGATGAGCTTCACCACCACCAGTAACATCTTGGGGGAACCAACGACCTGCCTGCAATGCATTCAACTCATTCATGGCCGCATAACCATTCTGGTAATAACGGCCCTGATCCATATCGCTCTTAGGAAGATTCATCTCGGGAATCATGGCATATACAGATATCTTCGCATCTGGGAAATTCTTACGACTTTGCACGATTACATCAATCACGGAGCCTGAACCAGTACCACCACATAATCCTGCGAAAATATGAATATTCGTATTACTTGAATCGCCAGAAATCTTTTCGCAACGGGCATAGGCATCTTTTAAACTATTTACATAGCCAACTGCATTTGCTGCAAAAAGCAAACGACCCGCACGACGTTTTTGGCCTGCAGCCTGCCCTAATGATCCTATAGCAGATTTTACAGCGGCCACATTATTAACTATTCCCTTGACAGATGGATAGTTTCCTATATGATCGAGAATGTGCTCTACATCTACAGCTTTGATATTTAAAAACTCATTGCGAGTAAAAGAAGCATCTTGTCCCATAACTCTGAAATCTGGACGAGCTTTTCCGTCCTGTGGCATCATCTCTTCTGTGGAATCTACATAAAGTAAAGCCACTGGCAATTTCTTACGCTCATCTTGAGTAGGAAACTCTTCGAACATTCTCATTTTGAAAGCACGTAGTATTTTACCTCCCGTTCCTCCCAATCCAACCAAAATATGGTTGCTGTTACAAAAACTTGTTGTACTCATAATTTTATATATTTATAGTTTTATCTTCTTGGTCTTCTACTTACTCTTCGTCTCTCTGTTTGAACTCGATCACGCTGAATTCTCCCTATTTGACGTATTGGCTTGTAATTTTTGGATAGTGATCTAATGACGCAAATTGCCCCAACTATAACAAATCCTAAACACCATAATATACGACGGAAGATATACCAACGCATGAATGAACGCAATTCTTCTGCCATCACATGAGGCAGCTCTTTTGCTGTAAAACCAGAGAACGTTCCACCACCTATATAATAATGTAAGATAGGAAATCTATCTATAATCTCCTTAATGATTAAGTCTGCATTCCCCTTTGTCACCTCATCAGCATCATTATAGGCATTATTAACTATATGAGAGATCTCAACCTCATAATAATCTGTCGTATCCAATATCTTGAGAGAACCGACAATTAAGACGCATTGTATGGAGAGAAATAAGAATAAAACGGCACCTATAACATAACTAATAGGCGAGAAAGTGGCATCCTTGTACCAGCCTTTTATCAGAAAAACAAATAAGGCCATACAAGCTATTGCAATTAGGATTCCCCAAATCGCACTACTTAAAGAATATCTGATAATGTCAAATAGTGCCCACATTGTTTATTGTCAACACTTCCTGATTGGCTCGATCTCAGGCAAATTATTGTTTTAGGTCAGGCATATGAAAAAGTGTGAGCCAATTAGTACGATTCTGTAAGTAGAACAGCGCTAAACGCTCTTTCAATATGTCTATCGTCCATTTGGTACGACGGTACAAAGATATGAATTATTTAGCAAAAACGTTCATTATGAGCTGTTTTTTTTGCAAAAGTAGGCTTTTTTTAAAAATAATGTGCCTTTTGTGCCCTATTATTCTATTAAGATTGTCCTGGTCTTATCTCAATTTCTGAATTTGGATGGTTCCACCTTTGGAGGTAAAGCGCATCATAGGGCCATTGTGGTTCTTGGGAACGCCACGCAGACGTCGCCTGTGCCCTTTCTCACCTCCACTTGTTCTTTTTCTGGGTGAGAGCAGCATTCTATCATGGTGTTTCGCTATTATTAACAAGCCCTCATGTGTCTATTGGCAAGTGTGTATTGAAATCGTTGATTTATCTTTGTTCAAATAAGGAATTTTATCAAAAACATTTGATCATTTTCCCGAACCTACATTGACTACACTTAAAACCAGTACCATATGGGCCTTTATGTTTACCAAAACAACTTGGACAAACGCGATATCCACATGAATCACAAATATACCAATCCCAATCAGCAGGGGATTCCTTCCCACAGCACATACATCTAATCCAAGTACTCATAGTTTGAATTTTTTTAAAAAAGTGAAGACATGACTTACATGTTCTCACCACAATTTTATGCACGTGACATACCAACAACTTGAACATCCGATGGGAAATGACGCCGAAGTATACTTAATGCTTCGCTCTCTGAACCTCCACGTAGTTCAAGGACCATCTCACCTTGCGAGCCTGCTCCATAACGATACTTTACACGATATCTTTCCATGATAATTGATAATAAAATAATGCCTACTCTTTGTTGGATTTTCGGCTTCTTCCATATTTTGCATATTAGTTAAAACTGGGGATACGGATGATCTGCATTCTGTCTTGGTATTGGATTTGTTTCCAAGATGACTTCTCCATTGCATTCATCGCAAAAATCAGAGTATCTCAAAGCTTCATGTGAAGCATGGTTATAATCTCAATTGTCTTCAGCAAAGACCTTACATTTGATGCAAATAATAATTGTTTTAAGTTATAGCCACAACAAATAAGAAGTGTGAACTTATCGCTTCCTATGTCATGTCTACGACGGATTTTCCGCCACAATCGCAAAGGTAAGCAAAATTTAGCAAACGTACAAATGTGAGCTGTTTTTTTTCAAAAATAATGCTTTTTTCTGAAAAACGACTAAAAAAGGTACAAAATATTTGGATTTTCCGATATAACTTATTATCTTTGCAACGTCAATTAGGGGAATTCGCAGAAAGGATGACAACCTTTATGGCTTTTTAGA
>Ga0310695_10005578_pt1 | contig 21841 bp, 23 predicted proteins | sample RumenRJG_04DNA_FD_203882 | JGI IMG/M metagenome (GOLD analysis project Ga0310695, IMG submission 203882) | Bovine rumen microbial communities from Lethbridge, Alberta, Canada - RJG_04 (v2) (version 2) | ecosystem: Host-associated > Mammals > Digestive system > Stomach > Rumen | place: Canada...
AGGGTCAAGCTCCTTTGCATCAAGGAGCGGTGCTTGTTCAGCGATAAAGCCGTTTCCCAATTTTGAGCATAAAAAATGCGGAGTGTCCATTACAGGATACTCAGATCCCATAAGGACACTCCGCATGGTCCGAGTGGCGAGACTTGAACTGAAAAGTTGCAATTTATTTGATGCTAAAACGTGTCATTCTGCATTATTTTGTATATATTCGCAACTTTTCGACACTTGTCACTTTTGCCCTGTGTTACCCTGTTTTAAGCTGTTAAGGGAAAAAGTAAGGGAAAAAATTTGACACGCCGCACGGCAGGAATCATATAAAAAATCAAGGAACATACTCGATAGACATCAGCATTTCATTGTGCTATCATATCAATCGGCAAAAAACGAAATTATTGCCGATTGATATATGCAAGGAGTGGACCACGATGGACAACATGACGACCGTGAGTTTTGACGTGCCATCCGAGCTTGCAAAGCTGATAGAATCTGAATCTTCGCAGAACTGCTTTGAACGCAACGCCATGCTGATTCTTCCGTTTATTCGGGATATGACGATCTCACACGGCAGGGCGGCCGAGATCCTTGGCGTTCACAAACTGGACTTGATCGCATTTTACGGGAAGCTCGGTCTGCCTTACCTTGATTTGAGCGAAGACGAGCTGCAAGCAGAAAGAGCGGTCTACCGGCAGGCGAAAGAGAGTGCGTTGTGAACATCCGCAATCGCACTATTGCGTTTGTCCCGGCAAGGTGACGAAACGAGCTTTTTCATCCTTGGATAAATCGCATACGCGCAAGCCTTTGCTTTTGGCGTATTCCAGCGCGCCGCGCATATCCAGCTTGACCTTCGGCACTTCCGGTTCCTTCATGGACTCGACGCTCTTCAAGTATTCTTCGTATTTTGTCATCATTTGTTCGTTATCTTTCCTTTTCCAGCAAAAAGTCCGCCACATGCATCGTCTTGATCCCCTCATAGTTCCCGCCGGCGAAGTCGTCGGTGGTCAGGACGTACTTGGGGTAGTTGTCGCGGATATCGAGCAGCCGCTCATATTCGCGCTTCTCTGTCTCTGCTGAACCGATGGTCTGCGTCACTTGGACGTAGACCTTTTCATTTTGCCGCGTGGCGATGAAGTCAATCTCGCCCTTGTCCGTTTTGCCGATGTTGACCGTGTAACCGCGCCGCAGCAGCTCCAAATACACGACGTTTTCCAGCATCGCCGCCACGGAGTCGGAGTTGTAACCCAGAACGCTGTAGCGGAGCGAGGTGTCGGCGAGGTAGAACTTCTCCTGCGTTTTCAGCAGCTCCTTGCCCTGAATGTCGTACCGCGAGCAGCGGTGGAGCAGATACGCCTTCTCCAGCTTTTCCAGATAGCTGTAAACGGTCTCGTTGTCAATGCTGCGGTGCTCGGACTTGAGATAGTCGGAGATGGACTTGGCGGAAAACGTCCGACCCACGTTGTCGAAGACGTACTTCACGACGCGCTCCAGCTGGTCGATCTTCCGCACCTGGTTGCGCTTGACAATGTCCGAGAAAATCGTAGAGTTGTAGATGTCGCGCACGATGGTATAGACCTCGTCGGCGGAAAACGCCTGCAAATGTGTTGCCGGAAACCCGCCCAGCCGCACATAGTCAATCAGCTCGGCGCGCGGGTCGGAGACCTCGGCATACGTTTTTTTGAACGTCAGATACTCCGCGAAGGAGAGCGTGTAGACGCGGAAGGACACATAGCGCCCGGTCAGATAGGTCTCGATCTCCGATGACATCATGCGCGAGTTGGAGCCGGTCACATAGATGTCCACGTCGTAGTCCGCGGCGAGGGAGTTCACGACGCGCTCCCATCCCTTGATCTCCTGCACCTCGTCCAGGAACAGGTAGCGCCGCTTTCCGCCCGTCAGCCTGCCCTTGATCTCGGCGTACATCTGCTTCGCCGTCATATCCGCGTATTCCATGGAATCAAAGCGGTAGCTGACGATCTGCTCATCGCTGACGCCACGCTTGCGCAGCTCCTCCATCAGCATCAGCAGGATCGTGGACTTTCCGCAGCGGCGCACGCCGGTCAGAATCTTGACAAACGGCGTGTCGACGTGGGCCATGATGCGCTTCACATAGTCGGGACGGTAAATCATGTGATCACTTCCTCTCAACTATAGTATACCGCATTTTGACGAAAAGTCAAACACTATTGCGGTTACAAACCGCAATAGTGTTTGACTTAATCTTTGAACAACTCTTCAATGGACACACCGAGCACCTGCGCAAGGCCGTACAATTCCATATCAGTCACGGTGCGCTGCTTATCCTCTATACGTGAAATGGAACCGCGGCAAATGTAGATTGCATGGGTTTCCAGCTTATCGGAAAGCGTTTGCTGGCTTATTTTCTGTGCTATCCGCAGCTTCCGAACCTTATCTCCGACCATATTCTGCGCTTTTCCATCAATGATCCTCGCCATGTTTGCACGCTCCTTTGTCTTGACTTAGGACAAAGATAAGCGTAAACTGAACAGCAAGAAATCTTGTCCTGTTACAGGACAATCCAAAAATAATCTTGCGAGGTAATGCTATGGATGCACGGAAAGATTTACTGTTAAAGTCTGCCGCACGGCTCTACAGCCTCGGCGTGGATTTGGAAATGGCACGGGAGAAGCTGCGGAAGCTGGTGGAGCAGGGTGTTCCCTACGACTCCAGGGAGATGAAGGACGCCTACCGAGAGTTCTCGGAGCTGGACGCACAGTGGAAGGAGTTGGAAAAGCAGCATCTTGAGTTGCGCGACGAGATTGAGGGAGAATAGTTGAGTTGTTAGCTGCCCAGTTAGCAAAAAGGAGAGCCATTGGACTCTCTTTTTGCATAAATTGTACTTATTTAATGGCGCATGAACAGGCAGTCCGGCGTTATATTGCACTTATACCGCTGACACAAATTCCTTCGCCGCATCGCTCAGCACCCAGCGGCCGCTGCGCTTGCCGTTTTCGCGGTGAAGCCAGCCCTTTTCCTGCATGGCTTCCATTCTGCGCTTGATCGTGCGCTCGGATTTGCCGATCAGCGCGGCAAGCTGCTTCTGCGTGACGGTGGGATTCGCTGCGATTGCCCGCAGCAGCGCCAGCTCGTCCAAAGTGCAATCCAAAGTGACATTTTGGCACTTTGGGGCTTTGCCGTTGGCACTTTGAATTTCCGCTTGTTTCACATAGTCCACATGGAGATAGCGGTTTTTCAGCTCATGCTTTGCGCCGAGCAGCAGGTTTTCAAAGAACCGCTCCAAAAACTCGCTCGTCGCGTGGACGCCGTTTTGCAAATCGTTGTAGTTGGCGCGCACCAGCGCGTTGCGGAAATACCACGAATTCTCCGCGAACACATCGTTCTTCACCGTGAAGCCAAAGGTCTTGAGGTACTTCACGATGAAAACGGCGGTCGCCCGCGTGTTGCCCTCGCAAAACGGATGGATCTGCCAGACGCCGGACGCGAACGCCGCGATGTGCCGGATCGCCGCGGACGCGGAGAGCTTCTCGTAGGAAAACTGCTTCTCCCGCGAAAAGTCGTAGTCCAGCGTTTCACGGATGCTGTCATAGGCGGCGTACAGCACCGTCGCGCCATTCAGCACCCATTCTTTTTTGGTGATATTGTATTCGCGCAGCTTCCCCGCATGGTCGAAAACGCCAGCGAACAGACGGCGGTGGATGTTTTGCAGCTCCGCGGGCGAAAACTGAAACGTCTTCTCCGCGAGCAGTTCGGTGATCCGCGTGGAAACGATGTCCGCTTCCATCGTTCCGTCCTCGACAGCCTGCCGGTCCCTGCGCTGCTCATAATAACTCTCGATGCGGCGTTTCGCTTCGGGAAGGTCGATGCCGCCCTCAATATGCTCCTTGGCGGTCGCGAGCAGGTAGTCCGAGGTCGTCAGGCCGTCCACCGCCTGCAAGCCGATGGCGGTCTGCCACGCCGCGCTTTTCTCCGCGCGCTCCGGCTCGCCCTGCCGGATGTATTCGCTTAGCTCCAGCCGCCAGTCGTTGTTATCCGGCATTTGCGTCAGCTCCTTCCAATCACTGGAGATGCAAAACATATACCGTTGTATCTGTAGCAAATAGTTATGAATTAATCAGAAGGTCAGTTGGATATCTCTTTGTTATATCGCTTCGGATGCTAATCGATATACTTGTCCAACCCAATCTCTCCCTCAAACCGCTCATAATCGGATTGAAGAATAGCAATTCCAGCATCTGCATACTCATTCATACGTTTGATTAGTTCGCTACCATTGGATATATCTGGGCTCATGTGAGCAACAATTCCTTTAGCAACATCAAAATTGGCTTGCTCTCGGTTTGCATTCACAACCTGGCAAATATCCAAGTCTTTAGCGCTGGTATCAGGGGCCGCCCCCTTGAGGATTGCAACCATAATCGCGTATGTATAAAGCTGATATTTAGTATCAAATACGCCTTTTTCTTCGACAATTTTGTTGTAAAAGTCTCTGTTGTTTGAGCTTGTTTTCAGCTTTTCTGTGTCTTTTATGAATAAAGGGGTACTGTCGCCCATCCTAATGAACCTCCTTGCTTGCTATGGTTGTTTTCGACCACGTCCCATCGCTTTCATTTGTAAGCCAGTATTCCGATTTGATATACGGAGCTAAAATGTCACGATACTTTTCTGTTAAGTCTCCGGTCGAAACCATGAAAATAACCTGTTTGCTGAAATGAGGCAAATATTTTGTAATGGCCGTTCTATGCTCGTCCGAAAAAAGGCCGAGCGGGTTATCTATTATTACAGGCGCTGCATAGTTTGATGATCTATTTAGCCCTGCAATGTAGGACAAGCTAATGACCTTAGACTGACCTGTAGAGGGGTTGAGAGTACGGCCTGGTTCAATTTGATAGGTTTCCCCATTGGTTAATTCAAGAAGGAGTGAGTAATCCTTATCAATTTTAATCCCCTTGTATTTTTGCGGCGCGTTGGTTATTTCGCGAAATACTTCTGTTGCATACTGCTCAACAGTACGCCGTTTTTCTTCTAACAGTTGACTCTTATACGCAGAAAAAACCTTCTCAAGCTGCCCTGTAGTCTCAAGTTTTTTCTGGCATAGTTTCCCTTCACTATCAGTTTGGCTGAGTTTTGCAAGTTGAGACTCCAAATCAGCAAGTCGATCTTCTGCTTGCTCAAGAAGGACCTGCTTTCTTGTTCTTCTGTCAGCACTTTCTTCCTTCTTTTGCTCAAGTCTTGCAATATCAGCAATTATTTTTTCCCCAGCTTCCTCGCGGAAAGATCCGATATCCCGCTTTAGCCTTGTTAATTCGATCTTCTTTTCGTTTATTTCGCCCAATATGTGAAAAACGCTTTCGCAGAAAGAAAAATACGCCGCTTTGCTTTCTATGCCGTGTTGCTGATATTTCTCGCAATCCCTAAATAGATCTTTCCTATTCTTTTCGAGGATGCGCGTATCGTCTGTTACAAAATTATTTTCAATGTATTCCTTGATTGCTTCAACACGCGCTGGATTCAAGCCTTCCTTGCACATACATGCGGGTTGTTCAATCAAGTGAAATAGATGGTCCTTTACCGCTGCAGAAATATAATACGGCGCTGGCCCTTCGTCGTCATCCTCTTTCATTCTCCCATATGCCACAGCGGCAAGCACCAGCGTGGCGTTTTTTCTGAAGCATTCGTCCCGAGACTTTTCAGCTTCCGTCAAATCTGTGCCCAGTTCTTCTATTTCTTCACTAATTTTCTGCTTTTGTTCAACTTTTTCTCGAATATCATTGAATTTTTTTAGCTCATCTTCAAGCTTTTGTATCTGCTCTTTCGCGGTGTTGATTTCGTTGTCGTATTGTGCAATATCGTTTGAAAGCGTGTTCACTTCGGCGTCCGCAACATTTTTCTGCTCTAATATACTATTATAAGTTTCCTGCTTGCTGAGCCAGCTATCGCGTTCCTTTTCAAAGTCCTTTTTTATTATGCGAAGGTCTTCAATCGCATTTTCTATTTCTTTGATACCGAGGATGCGCGCAATTGCCTCTTTGTACTGGTTCCCGCTAGCTGTGCTATAATCATTGATTTTTTCGCCGTCGAAGAAGAAATACTGTGCTGCATCTTCGTGAACAAGCGAGTTGATAAAGTCTGCTTTTTCCTCATTGTCCGAAGAAATCGGTACTCCATCCTGTATAAGTGTTAATGTTGAATGTACATCTTTGTTGCTGAGTTGACCTTGCACATTTCCGCGGGGCTCGATGACCCTTGTGATTTCGATTTTTTTGCCTTCATGAGTTGCAAAAATAGAGACGGATGCTCTATATACACCTTCCCGTTGAGCGTTTATATTAATAAGGTCAAGCAAACTCTCTCCGTCTTTTTCTCCGTACAAGCAGAAGAGAATGCCTGAAAAGAAACACGACTTTCCAACATCATTGTTAGCAAAAATGATGCTGACATTTTTTTCGCCATCTATTGGAAGAGAGAACTCCACCTCATCGTAATATGCCCTATAATTATAAAAGCGAATCGAATCAATAATCATTTCTCTTCCTCCGAGCTTATATCAGAGATCAATTGTTTAATAGGGCCTCTGGTGTGGCGGCTCTTTTGATATACACGGTCTTTCTCAATCTGAAGGATTTCTTGTGTAAGCTCAATATCGGCGTTATGTTCTTTTGCAATTTGAGCGAGTAACTCGTCCATATGTTACCTCCTAAAACTCAAACGGGTTAAGTCCTTTGCTGGACAGAAAGTCTCGATTCCTTTTCAATTCTTGAGCACCGTTTATGGCATCATCCATCATTAGTCCAATTCTGTGATACTGGGACTCTATCAGGTTCAATGCAGCATCTCGTTCATCATCGAGGGCGCTTCCGTTCAATACAGGATAGACGAGATAATCGTATATCTGTGCTCTGTGCTTTCCGGGCGCAGTGCGAAGTACTCTTCCTCTACGCTGAATGAACTGCCGCTCTGACGTAGATGAACTAACAAAAATCGCTACATCGCATGCAGGGATGTCGATTCCTTCATCAAGACATCCAACGGCAAGGAGTGTTTTCCTTATACCGTGTTTGAACTCGTCCATGATTTGCGGCCGCTCTTTCTTCGCATTTAACGTGCCTACATATTTAAAGTAGCGCTTTCCAACTTTATCCAACTCCGCGCCAATTGCATCTAGATGCGAAATGTCATCACCATATATCAGTATCCGGGAGTCATTTGATATTTGGGACATGATTTTAGCTATAGTTTCGAGCTTGCTATCACATTTTTTAAGCAGGTCAGAACGTGAGCGGTAACTCTCTTGCAGCTTGCTTTCATATCTAATTCTGTCTTCCGCTTTCTTCGCCGATGTAATTGCTTGTTTATATTTGTTTATCTTTCTTGTCTCTTGCAAGTAGTCGCTCCAATCGTCCTGTGGCAAAGCGCACGGAACCAAATGGTAATCATATTCTACCAAATAACCCTCTCGCTGGGCCTCCTTGATGCTGAATTCATATGTATTGTTACTGTAGTAGTCCAGAATTTTCTGCGATCCAACTTCGTCGAAATTGCGTTTTGGTGTTGCGCTCAAGCCGATTCTATACTTTGGATTCAGTTCCATGAGCCTTTGCGTAGAGGGTGCTCCCAGGTTATGGACCTCATCGCAAATCATAGCAAAATCATCAAACTTTGCCGATTTCCAACGATTCATATATGAGTCTTTAATGGCTGAATCGTATGTGGAAATCACGACCGTTTGCCCCGGAAAGCGAGCCTGAGTCAGCGCCTTTAGCAATGCAGCGGATTCAGAATAGGCTGAGCTACACTTGATAATTCTGACCTCTGGATAAAAAAGCCGTATATCGCTTTCCCACTGCTCGACCAATTCCATACTCGGAACACAAACGAGCAATAGCTTCCATGTGTCGATCTGGCTTATGGCATATGTCGCAGCTTTAGTCTTGCCGGCGCCCGTAGCCATCATGAACAGACAGCAGTAATTGTTCTGAAGAAAAGCGTCCTTTGCAGCCTCTTGACACTTTCTGGGCTTAAACCTGGGATGAATGCCTGCAGAGAGTTGATAAAATGAATCGATTGGTTCAGATGGCGCATGCTGTATGAGCTTTTGCTGTGCAGCCTTAGGAAAATCAATGGTTTCAATGTTTGGCGCTGTTCCCGACCAAAGACGTTCAAAACGTTCACGCTTTTCTTTGACTCGTTTATCAAGAACTGGGATCCAGCTTTGTGAGACTTCAAAGGATTCTTCGTTATCCAGCCAGCCTCCAATAGATTCATTAATTGATCCGAGAAAAGAAACCTCATTACCCTCAGCATCTTTAAAAATGCCAAACTTTTCATGAAAAAGGCGCGTTCCGTGAATTGGCTCTTTGCGCAGGCAAACCTTAATGTCGAGACGCTGGTTCTTTATGAGCCAGCATAGGTTCTTTACATTGGCCACATCAATTTCTAGGAGCTTGTCAACCTCTCTCTCGATTGTGGAGCTTATTTTGGCTCTAATATCATAGCCAAGAGATATATCCTGTTCGTCCTGCTCGCTAAGATTGACACTGCACACGATTCGCATGTATCCCGAATTCTTGATAAACGAATATAGCCCGTTTGCAATGTAACAGAGGATGGAGGAACTAAAATAGCCGACCGCTCTTGAGTATTCCGTGCTGTTTTTTAGGCAAGGGATGTAAAACTCGTTGATTAGATTATCTTCGCCACTCCAATAAGTATCTCTATAATTAATGTCTCGAAGGCTCATTTTTCCACCTACCGCATTTCTTGGAATAGCTCCTTAATTTGTTCAACTGAATTCTCAGGAGAAATAGATATTCTCAGTACGCGAGATGTGTCTTCGGCATGGCCAATTGCCTGCAAAACATGTGATGGCATTCCGGCTGTGCAGGCAGAGCCAGTAGATATCGCATATTCTTGACTTATTCGCTTAATGAATCGTTCATTATCAAAGTCCTTTTTATGAACTACTACGCTAAAAACGCCCGGGAGGTGGTGCTCGGGGTCACCGAGTAGTTCAACGTCTTTTAACGTGTGCAAATATGCCCGAACAGCCAGCTCTATCTGTTTCAGCGAGTCCATATAGCTTTGTAGATTTTTAGATGCCAGTTCTGCCGCTTTTCCAAGCCCGACGATGTTATGGACCGCTAGGGTTCCACCTCGCAGCCCGTTTTCTTGTTCTCCCCCATGCATAAAGGAGCTGATTGGAGGAAGACCATACTCATCTCCGCGCAGATATGCCGCTCCAATACCCTTAGGTCCATGAAACTTGTGTGCTGAAAGGGATAGGTAATCTACAGACGTTTTAGATACATCTATGGACATTTTCCCCACGATCTGGGTTGCATCAGTGTGAAAAACGACATTGTGCTTATGCGCAATTGCGCACAGTTTATCTATATCATTCAAGGAACCAATCTCGTTATTTGCCCAGATAAAAGACGCTAGCACCGTCGATGGACGAATTGCATCTTCAAAGGTGTCCGGAACAACCTGCCCATATTCGTTTACATCCAAAAATGATACTTCGAATCCTCTATCTACTTTTTTCTTTTCATTATGAAGCGAAAATGAAGCATCCTTATTAGAATAGATATCTCCGTTCAGAAAAAGGCATGTATTCAGAGTGGCGCGATGTTCGGCCTTTGAAGTAATAATGTGATTTCCCGCTTTTTCATAATAGCGTTTATAATCGCTTACGCCTTTTATGATCATATTCGTGCTTTCGGTTGAGCCGCAAGTAAATACGATTTCTTCGGGTTTCGCGCCAATCAGAGAAGCAACCTTTTCTCTGCTTTCTTCCACTGCATATGATGCTGCATTGGCAAGTGGATAATACTTGCTTGAAGGGTTCCCATACTCTTCTTTCAAGAACGGAAGCATAGCATCTAGCACCTCGGGATAAATGCTTGACGTAGCATTGTTATCAAAATAAATCATACCGTATTACCGACCCCCAATGTCTCTAATACATATTTATCAAGATTACCCGCATGCCTATAATGTGAATAGAGCAGCTCCGCGCCTCGGTCAATATGAGCCTTTACATATTTAGGGAAGTATTCTTCATCACTAAGATGGCGTTCTTCCACCTGTTCTATCAACGCTCTAAAAAGAATGTCATATTCACCGGTGATTGTTTGGCGATTAAGCTCGAGCCCATTTGTGTCATAGGAAAATTTTGTTATCTTTCCGTTGTCTCGCAGAGACCACGCGATGGCATGTTTAACCAATGTGTACGGCTTGAGTGACGTGCTGCTGCCTATTTCGTCAAATATTTCCGCTGTCCTTTTTGACGTTTTCAGTTTAAAAATCATTGCGCTACCTCTTTAAAGTAACCGGATTGAATAACAGTTTTGCCATTGGCCGACACATAGTCCAACAAGTATTCTTTCGCAATTTTAGGCTTCAAAGCAACATAATAATCATCTACAACTTCTTCGTCGGTAGAAAGAATAATAACCTGTTCGCTCACCTCGGGGAAGAAAAGCTCTGCTATCTTCTCGCGATGCTCTGTGTCAATCCTCGCGAATGGAGTGTCAATAATAAACGGGACTGACTGATTGGAGGATTTAATAATCGCCCAGTAGAGTGATAAAACAAACACTTGTTTTTCGCCTCGAGATAACTGGTTTAATTCAATTCGATTATATAGATCCAACTCGCGATTATCTATCAGAGATAATTGAGACTCATCGCAGGAATTAGATAAAACACGCCTGAGATCGTCCGTGCTTTTGAGACCAAGTTCTTCCAAAGCTCTTCGGATTCCAGCTGGTCCTAATCGTAATTCAAGCGCATCAATACCGCCATGTTTAACCAAGGAAGCCAATTCTTTTATGGTGTATAATTGCCGCTTATATAAGTTTATATTAAAATCGGCATCCAGTTCAAATAGCTGTATGTAGTTTTCTTTTCTGATGATGGAGTTGAATTTTTCCATCGTAAGTGTTTCGACCTGCTTGAACTTCTCGCTTGTTGCGCTTTGAATCATACGATTCATGATTCGCCCAATTTTTTCGGTATACATGTAGGCAGTCTTATTTGTCGAATGGACATACAACGACTTCCTAGCTCGTTCCTTAAGCAGCAGCTGCTCCATTCGCTTTTGCTGCGCATTTTCAAGCTGTGCTTCTGAACGAGCCGTAGTTTCCTTTTCCTCCTCAATCTTTTTGCTCAGTTGAGATATTCTGGCAAAATATGCCGCCGCATCAACTTCCGGCAATGCCTCGCGAAGTTGTTTTGTTTTTTCTTCATACTGTTTTGCCGCTTGATTTTTTTTGTTGCAGTCACGAATAAATGCTTTTTGATCAAAACTGCTTATCTGTGTAAATGCAGCGACCACTTGACTCTCTTGATCACGCGATAAATCATGAATGTTGTGAAAAGACGCCATATCGACAGCTGGTTTCAAATGCTCCGCAATTCCGTGAGACAATGTATCAACTAAAGTTTCAGTAGATATGCCTTTGTCTGCAATATTCCCAATAATTTCTGATAAAGTTTTAGGAGAAAGCAAATTAAGAACGGCCTGATATTCTCGCACAGCTCGTTCATCCAACAATTGTGCATAGACTCTATTCACTAAATCTCTTGTAATATACAAGGGCATCAAAGTTTCAACAAATTCGTGAACTTTCTTGTTTTTATCACTTTTGATAGTTTCGAGTTCTGCAAGCTCTTTCTCAATTGTTTTTCGCTTATCTTCGCTCAAGCCTCCCGAATGGATAAACTTATACTCCAACGTCTCTCGTTCGATTTCGTCAGCAGCGATAGATTTTCTTAAATCTTCAATTTGCATTGAAAGAGCTGATATTTGTGCTTCGGTATATGAGTATTCTTCATCTGCCCTTCTTGCAACTTCTGCAGCTTGATTATAGGCAGTATCAGCCTCGTCGGCAGCAATAAAAGAACCGCAGAACTTTTCAATAATACTAAATGTATCGTAGCCAGATAGAGTCAATACCGCATTTTTAATATAGCGATTATATGCACCTGTTGAAAAAAACTCACCAACTTCTTCTCCGTCAAAAAAGAAGAAATCAAACAAATTAGGGGGAATAATTGTATAAAGATAGTTTTGAAAGAAATCAACGTCTCTGCTATCTAATAATTTCTTCGCTTGATAGACGCAAAATGTTTCTTCAATGTGTTTATCGACAACAGTCCATTCGCGATGTACGGTGTAGTTGGCGTGTTCTCTTTCTGTTGGAATATACAAATCTAACTCAACAAATGACTTTACCTTGTCGCTAAGGAATGCGTCATGGTTGATCAATTCCCTTATACGCGCAAAATAATGATGGTTTTTATCTTGATATTTAAAGCATTGCGGGCCATACAGGGCAAGCTTAATTGCGGTAAACAAAGATGTCTTTCCGGCACCATTGTTACCGCCAATTAAAACAACATTTTTCTTGCCCGATGTGCGCAAGTCAACGGTGTTATCGCCCGCGTATGAACTAAAATTATATAAATGGACTCTGTTAATTTTCATCTCTAAGACCTTCCTCAGCATTGACCAATTCCGCCTCCTGCAGCCATTGCTGAGAAACCGTTTTCGTCAAGGCATCTCGCATTACGCGAGTATTTGAGAAGTATTTTGTTTTATTTGTTTTGAAAATCATGCCCTTGATAAGTTCCATGGGAACTTGTTCATTACGAGCCATTTTTTCAAGCTCTTCGCAAGTCTGGCAATCAAATACAGGTTTTTTCAATTCATCCCAGGGAAGCCGTACACCCGTCTCATCATAATAGAGGTCAACCAATACTCTGCGAGATAAATCCTGCTCTTCGTCCCAAATTTGATCTATCGCACGCAACTCATCAACGGTAATAAGCTCATAGTCGATTTTCTTCTGCGTTTGCAAGAGCTTGCGCAAAATCATTTGTCTAGCTTCCCATGTGAACGGCCCAAAGCCGAGTTCATTATTTGCGTTTCTATATACTGTACCATCTCTGTGCTTTTTTTCACGATATTCAGGAATGTCCCGAATGGACATAAGCCATTTTCTAAAGTCTGCCAAGGGGATAAGTTCACGATGGCCGGATCGAATAAAGCCGTTCAAAGACTTGTCTTCACGAACCACTGTGCATATCCAACACCCAAATCGGGATTGCCCGCAAGATTGCTGTTGTGCCTCTTTGGACGAAAAACCGGCAAACGGACATTCTCCGCTATCGGCGTCTTTATATAGGTTGATAAGTTGAGAATTATCTCCGCCCCAAGCGTTAATTCTACCATTTGACATCAAAATATCCCAAACATCCTCCGTGGTCAACGAAACAATGGCAGGATATACATAAGCCTCTTTGATGGTTTCGTGGCGGTTTAACAGGTGATTGAGCAGCTCTCGTCCCTCTATTCGTTTCTTGCGGGCAGCGCTTTCTGCTTTTCGCACGCCGAGCAATACAACAACTTCGGTTTTCTGCTCCTGAATAATGCTTTCTATATACTTCCCGCTGGGAGCAATCTTTAAGCGATCAGTACACCACCGAAAGCTCCCGTTTACGCGAGGGGTAGGGAATCCACGGCCAATCACATTTGCCCAGAAGCTGTTATTGGGAAGAGGGGTTACCTTTTTTACTATGATTGGTAGACCATCCCTTTTCGCGGAGACTCGCAGAAGATCAAGCATTTCATCTAGGTAAACCTTGATAAGAGGATTTTCAACAAGTGTGTCAGAGGAAACAATATATACGTTTTTCTTCCGCTCGCTCGGCGCAAGCTGGCTAAGCATTTTATATACAAGATGCGTGAGTGTTGTTGAATCTTTCCCGCCGCTGTATCCTATAATCCAAGGCCGGTTATCAGATTTGTAAACGTATTCAATTTCGTCCACCAAACCGTCAACGAGCGGCTTGCCGTTGTATGTGTTCATCAGATGTAATCCCTTCAAGCCAAATAGTAGCATTGTGCTTTCAAATTATATACAGTAATATGTAGCGAAATTTTTTATGATTGGTTTTTAAAAGCATTTACAAATGCAGCTTCAACATCTCGCTTTATCCGATCCTGCTGTTCCATACTAAAATAATCTTCCAAAAAAGAAAGATACGCTGGCTCTACATCTTCTTTAGGGGCACAGTTCTCTTTCAAATCGACCAATTTGGCATAGCTTTCGCAGGATTCAATATGCTCAATATAGAGCTGTAAATGTTTTGGAATGCTCTGCCCGCGATTAGAGTACCATTTACGAATTGCCGCTATTTTTTCTACAATGTCATTATGTTCTATTGCCTTATTTAGTTCGGAGTTGAGTAAAACGAAATTTGATTGCGTTTTCTTGTAGCTAGATACGATGTCTTTCGGCAATTCAATATCAAATGCATCATCTATTATCCACTTTACAAGGCGTTTACTATTGTTGGGAATGATGAGATGCTCCAAGTTATACTCACATTGAGGGTCATCATAATATATATTCCTCATCCAATTGTCCTGGGAATTATAAAAATCAATTATTGAGGCAACGAAAAAGAGTACGGAGCGTCTTTCGGCGTTGTTTATTTTTTGATCTTCGAGTTCGTTGGTTCGCAAAGACTTTGCTGCATCAATAATGCTCTGAGCTGTTCGGTTTTGACTACAAATAGCATCGCGCAAAGAGTGATCTATTAATTTTTTCGATTTTTTCTGCTTTCCGAGATAGGCAAACGCGGCATTGTATACAAATAAATTTGTCACAATGCGTCTAAACGCATCGTGTGTTATCATGTTACGCAAATCGCTATCATTAGAAAGCTTAAAAAGCAGATACAGTACAGGGAGCTTCTGATATGTAGCGCTCGAATTTAAAAGCATCTCTCGAAACATTCGCTTCAAAACAAAATGATCGCTTGTAGTGCGGAATCGCTGGCTATCAGGACATATATCCTCAAACCTATATTCCGTGTTATTAATATTATCGCACAATGCTGAGGCAGCTTTCCCAAAAGATATCATATCTTGCAAAAGCAGATCAATCTCATCCATAGTCTTGTTATCAAGATAATGTTTACCTCCAACAGCAATATTATTATTAATGTCCGCATCGGTCGCTTCAAGAATATACAAATACAAATATTCGCTCAGATTCTTAATACCAAATCGAATAAAGCTGCCGGCCTGCTTTTTTAGATCAATCCATGTGTTTCTCAGCTCATCGTAATAGGCATCATCATATCTTTCGAAACAATGACCTTTAAAAATATCTTCCGGGGCTAGCAGTTGAGCTTTTTCATTAATATCAAGAAAAACTTGTTCAATCGGAGTCCGATTCTCTTGGCGATTATTAATTAAAACCAAGAAATTGCAGTCTAAAAGTTTGGCTTTGAATTGCCGAACGTCTTCGTCAGAATGCAAATGTTCTGACAATGTGTCCGAAATAATCCTCTTTGCATCTTCGAATGTTTTCTTCTGAGAAAAAACATCATTTACATCGCTGATTGTTAGCTGGTATTGTCCGGCGCTCTCTGTCAAATAGTCGCCAATAGAATCGTTTTTTAAAACTATTTTGCCGCTTTGTGTAGTTAAATATGCTTTTATACTCGCCTGCTCAAGAGGGCTTCCAGAATATCGATTAAATAACTCTGTCAGAATTAAAAGACATGTTGTAATGCGTTGCTGTCCGTCAGCTATTTCATAATGATCAACAAGTTCATCCAGAATTATATTTCCGAGAAATTTATCTCTAGAAATAATATCGAGAATTAATGCAGAAATTTTTTCTTCTGTCCATGTATACTCGCGCTGATACAAAGGTATACAAAGCATACGTTTCGCTGCGTTAAAGTCCTCTGTATGCTGTTGATTTCGCTGCATCTTAAATAACTCACCCAAAGTAGCCACAAAAGCAACCATAATAAACCTCTATCTCTCTGTATGCATTACTGATTTCCGTAATAATCTGAATCAAGCATATACACGGCAAACTCGTGTACAGTTTGTAATCCAACTTCAAATTTTATGAGGAGTTCTATTAACGCTTCTCCATCAATTAATTTAATGCTTTTTTGCTGCTGGTTTTTAACAAAATCGCATGCTTCCTTTGTAAATGATGAGGTTGTAATAAAGACTCCCTTTTGAACACGTTGCATTGCACCGATAAATGCTTGAACTTCTTTGCTTCCTACTTTATTGTTCTTTGCATAACGCTTTGCTTGAATGTAAATAAGGTCTAACCCAAGATTATCTTCTTTAATAATTCCATCTATTCCGCCATCATGTGATTTGCCTGTAACTGCACCAGCTTTGTTATCATATCCATATCCCATTTTCAGTAGCAAGTCTACAACAAGGTGTTCAAAAAAACTTGGGGAGTTATTTTGTATTAATTCAGATATGCTTTGCTTAAGAGCTTCGACATGCCGCAAAAAAGCGGATTTCATGACTTCTTCGGGCAATTGTTCTTTTTCACCGACCAGTGCGCCGCAAGAATATTGGGAATTATCATCAGAAACGAGGCAATATTTTGAATGTTTTCCGTCTTGATGATCTATTTTAAAAATTTTTATCGGATATGCTGTTGGAAAATCCAATCCTACACAGCGACGACGTATTTGGGCGTTTACCACTCCAACAGGATCTTGCGCGCCAAACGAATATAGTCCTTGTTGTACAATTTCTTCGTATATCTCTTTTGCGGACATGGCGCAATCAGAATTTGAAAGCACACACTTAATGCATTCAACTATAGTCATAAGATAGCATCTCCTCGTGGCAAGCAGCTATTCGCTATATCATAATCATGTGCCGCTTTTCTATAATAACCCAAATTGTAGTATATCACATTAAAGTCAAATTTTACAGCTTAAAATGACAATTTTTTTATTTTTTTCGCAGTCCCATATATATTGTACAGACTGCTGGCAAAACGATCAGGGACTCCCAACAGGAAAATGCTAATAATGCTAAAATCATATATGTATACGGCACAATCTGCGCATAATGTGCGTATTAGCGGAAAAAACGCAATGCAGGCGCATAATCTGCGTATTCTATACGCATTAAGCTTCGGCGAATCACTAAAACGCATTATGAGCGCAATAGCAGCGCATTACATGCGCAATAAACCTGCTGCTTCGCAAAAGGCGCATTACCGGCGTAAAACATGCGCATTGCGGGCGTATTGGCAGCGCACACTTGCTCTTGCCGTTTGCCGGGCGATGATGTAGAATGTGTCCATGAGAAGCAAAGGGGGCGGCAGCATGAAAACCGTGCAGGAATGGCTGAACGAGGTGGACGAGGAAGCGCTTGCCGACGAATACTTTTGGGAGAATCCCATCGACTTTGTAATGCTCCGTAACCAAAACCGCACGGTCGCGGAAATTCGCCGCGCCGCGCGCGAGCAGTTTATCGGCTATGTGCGGAAAATGCGGACCATTGCTGTCCCGCCACGCAAGGAGGGCGACAAGACGGCGGTGTTTTACGCCTCGAAGGGGCACAGGGACCACAAACGCGGGATCGTCGCGGAGCTTTGCAACATCGAGGAAGTCTTGGCGTCGGACGAGCCGGAGCACTACGGCTGCGAGCTGACCGACCACGCGGAGGTCATGGGCTATCTTGTGGCGGATACGCCGCTGACAACGAAGAACATAATATCTGTCCTCGCGCAGATTCTCTTTGACACGTCCTTTTTCGGCTACGACCAGGAAGGGCTCCCCGATGTGCTCGAAAGCCTGAAGCGTTCGGACGAAGACATCGAGGAGGGCAGGACCTATACGTTGGAGGAGGTACGGGAACATCTTGGATTGCCGCCCGAAGACCCCGACGAGGAGGCGGACGAGCTGGAGAGCCAAATCATTGCGGCAGAGTATGCCTATGACCTGTTCTGCCGCCGTCGCGAGGAAGCGAAGTTGCGGGAGCTATTTCGCGCGCAGGCACAGGAATGACACGCAGCGTTTCTCATTCGACACAATATATAGATTTTCGCTATTGACAATTACAACATATGGTGTATAATGTACCCGTGATTGATTGTTTGCGCGTTCCCTTGCGGGAGTTGGCTCAACGCCTCCTATGCGGAAGCCTCGTGTTTCCGCCTTGCGCACGTTATGATGGATTGTACGTAAGTACCGGCGGTACAACTGCGCCTATATGGGCGTTCAGGTTGCCGCGGGTGCTTTTATTTAACTGCCGAAAGGCGCACGCGTATGGCCGGAACAGCTCCGGCTGTATGGGAATGAAATGACGGGGCATAGTATGCCCGGACAGCTTAATGGACTAAGGCTAAAATAAATAGTCAAAAAACAAAAGGCACAAGGAGACTGGCTCCTATTGGGGGCGGCATCAGTCTTTTTGTGCCTTTTTCCATGCTTCTGTACACCAACGCGCCGGACTGCTGACCTGACGCGGCAGAAAAAAACGGTCGCCGCTCTCCTCCGCGGAGCGCGGCAAGGCCTAATGAACGAGGTTTTCCCATTTGCCGCGAGGCGGCGAGGAAAACGGCAAACCCATGTTTTGCTGCGGAAGCCAGACTTCTTCAGCGAGCCGCTTGGACGGTGCGGCATAGAACCGTCCTGGGAGCCCGGCAAGCTCCCGCCTCCTGTGCCGGCGCGGTCAGAGCGCGTCGCCGGCAGCGCAGGAATACCCCACGCATCTGATCCGCCGGCCGGGGCGGATCAAAGGACACACGCGGCAATCAGTGAGAGCGATCGCCGCACCCGAGTTCAGCGGGCGTGTCCGCCGTCGCCGCCGTCCCCATTTGGACGGCGGCAGGGATCATGTTCCCCACGCGGCATTTGTACTGACCTTGTTCAAAACTCAATCAGAGACAGACGCCGACACGTTGCAGCCGATCCCCCTGACAACGCGGCTCTTCGTCCCTGAGACGCGCCGAATCCGCGGAAACCGGGCGGAAACGGCGGCAAAATGCCAACGGGTGGACTATGCCCATTTGCCTGAACGACTATCATCAATTTGGAGGTTCATTCATGTCTACATACAACATCTATCTCGCTCTCGTCGCCCAGTTGGACAAGCGGGCGCGGCACAACCGGCAAGGGAGCTTTCAAACGAAACGGCGCTACTACGAGGCGATGCAGCGGTTTTGCCGCTATCTCGCCGAGGCGTTCCACCTGCAGAAGCTCTCGAACGTCAGCGGCAAGCACCTTGTCGCCTACACCGTTTTCATGCAGGACAGCGGCAAATCCGCGAGCACCGTCAAAACCGACCTCGCGGGGATCCGCTTCTTCCATGACAAGATGGAGAACGCGAAATACCGTCTGCCCGACAACGACGAGCTCGGCGTTGCGCTGGAGCGGCGGCGCTTCGGCGGCGTGGACCGGACGTGGAGCGTGGTCGAGTTCAACCGCATGATCGGCAAGGCGGTCGAAGCGAACCGTGACGACATCGCCTGCGCGCTGTACCTTGGGCGGTACGCCGGGCTGCGCATCCACGAGGTCATGCGGCTTGACACCGCGGCGGCGGAGCGCGCGCTGCGCGAGGACGCCATCACCGTCAAGGGCAAGGGCGGCAAGATCCGCACCGTTCCCATCGAGGAAGAACGCGTCCGCACGGCGCTGCGTATGATGCTGGATCGCACCGAGCGCGGACACAAGCTGTTCGTCCCCGACGGCGTGCTCACCGACCGCGCGATCAACGGCGTGCAGCTCTTCATCCTCAAGCACCGCGACGACGTTGCCGACGAAGACCGCGAGGCGAATCTGACCTTCCACGGGCTGCGGCACACCTACGCGGCGGTCAAGTACCATGTCCTGACCGAGAACGGCATGGGCGCGCTGGACGCGCACTTTGCCGTTTCACGCCTGCTCGGACACGAGCGCGCCGACGTGACCGACATCTATCTCGCGTCGGTCAAGAAGAAGGAGAAGGAGGCACGCAATGATTAACAAGTACCACAGCCTTGAAGACCTTCCGCTGGTGCTCCGCGTCGAGGACCTGATGCCGATTCTCGGTATTGGGCGCAACACGGCGTATGAGTTGGTGCGCTGCGGTCAGATCCGCAGCGTCCGCGTCGGGCGCAAGATTCGTGTGCCGCGCGACGCCGTGGCGGAGTTCATCGGCGGAAAAGCGAAATAAATACTTGTTCCGCTGAAACAAACAATTGCAAAAGCGCCGCGCAGCGGGTATCATGGAAGCATGATTCCTGCTGTGCGGCGGGAAGGAGGTTTATTATGCCGCGCGGCACTATCAATACGAAAAACAAAAAAGGCGCTTCCGGCGCGGGTACGATCCGCAGAAAAACCGTGAAGCGCAACGGCAAGGAATACACCTATTGGGAAGCCAGATTTACCACCGGCTTTGATCCCGGCACGGGCAAGCAGATCCAGAAGTCCGTGAGCGGGAAAACGCAGGCTGACGTGGCGCGCAAGCTCAGAGAAGCGACGGTGGAGGTCGATCGCGGGCTGTACATCGAGCCCGCCAAGATGACGGTCGCGGAATGGCTCGACATTTGGACGGAGGAGTATCTGAGCAACGTCAAGCCGCGCACCGTGCAGAAGTACAAGTGCGATATCCAGACGCACATCAGGCCGGCGCTCGGCGCGGTCAAGCTCGGGCAGCTGACGCCGCTCATGGTCCAGCACTTCTACAACGAAGAGGCGAAGGGGCGCAACGGCAGGAAGGGCTTGTCGCCGAAATCCATCAAGGACTTGCACGGCATTCTGCACAAGGCGCTGCAACAGGCGGTTGACATCAACTATCTGCGCGACAATCCCACGTCCCACTGCAAGATCCCCCGCGTGGAGAAGCCGGAGATCCAGCCGCTGGATGCCTACCAGATCACGGACTTCCTGCGCGCGATCAAGGGCGACCGCTTTGAAGCGCTCTATACGGTCGCGCTGTTCACCGGAATGCGCCGGGCGGAGCTCAGCGGCCTCAAGTGGGACTGCGTGGACTTCTGGAAGGGGACAATCTGCGTCAAGCGCCAGTGGCAGAAGGACCCGAACAAGCGCGGCGGCTTCGTCCTCTCCAGCACGAAGAACGGCAAGCCGAGGATCATCAAGCCTGCCGCGTCGGTGATGGAGATCCTGCGCAAGGAGCGCGTGAAGCAGGCGGAGCTGCGCCTGAAGGCGGGCCCTGCCTGGCTGGACGAGGGCTTTGTCTTTTGCAACGAGCTCGGGCATCCGGCGTCGCCCAACACGGCCTACAACAACTTCAAGAAGATCGTCGAGCGGATGGGGCTGCCCAAAACCAGAATGCACGACTTGAGGCACACCTTCGCGGTGGCGTCCATTGCGAACGGCGACGACATCAAGACCGTGCAGGAAAATCTCGGGCACGCCTCCGCAGCCTTCACGCTGGATCGCTACGGTCACGTTACGGACAGCATGAGGCAGGCGAGCTCCGAGAGAATGGAGCAATTTTTCAAGTCTGTTTCCGGACAATAAGGGGAATATCCGGAGAAAAAGCAAACTCCGGCAGCAGGCAAAAATGCCCGGAAGCCGCACGACTAAACGGCTTTCGGGCATCAATAAGGGAAAACATAAGGGAAAACGATTTTTGCAAGAAATAAAAATGCAATTTTTACGCAAAGAAAACAGCAACAGAAAGAAGAAACGTCTTGAAATCTCAACAATTTCAAGACGTTTCAATGGTCCGAGTGGCGAGACTTGAACTCACGGCCTCTTGACCCCCAGTCAAGCGCGCTACCAACTGCGCCACACCCGGTTATGCTTTTCAGCCTAAATAGAATAGCACACCTTACCTTGGATTGCAAGTACCAAAATCAAAAGTTTTCTAAAAGACTTGTAGGACTACAATACATATTGGACAAGTGAAAAAAGGGATGAAGGATGAAGCCTCATCGGTTATAGTTGAGTTGTCACACACCAACTGCCGAGAAAGGAGGCCACATCCTTCATGAGCAACAGTATAACACAGGACATGGCGTACAGGCAATCCCTAATGAAGTTCGCGCAGAAGTACGGCGTCAGC
>Ga0310695_10005579_pt1 | contig 21841 bp, 19 predicted proteins | sample RumenRJG_04DNA_FD_203882 | JGI IMG/M metagenome (GOLD analysis project Ga0310695, IMG submission 203882) | Bovine rumen microbial communities from Lethbridge, Alberta, Canada - RJG_04 (v2) (version 2) | ecosystem: Host-associated > Mammals > Digestive system > Stomach > Rumen | place: Canada...
ATGGTTCCGACAACAGGGAGAATTCTTCCGGACCTTCATAGGGAAGATCCAATCGGACATGAACGACCTGCTATCTCCAAAGTGAAATGGTCAGGATTTGTCAAGGGATCGAATTTTTGTTCAGGCAGGTCTTTGAGAGTAATGAATGAGCGTTGTTATTGGTGTGGGAAACTCGAGTAATATTGATGTTGTTTTTGATGTTATTTCTGATAACGGCCATACCGAAGAGGAAATCCGTGAAATGGAAGAAATTATGGGCACTCCCCTTTTTAAGGACTACCGGGAGTTTGTGAAGCATTATCGTTCATTTGAAGTTCGGGGGGACTGCTACGTTCAGTACGATCTGAGAGACACGGCAGAAATGACCGTTATTCATCATAATAACAGCAAGGAGCTGGATCTTGATTTTCCTCAGGACTGCTACTGTATCGGCAGTTTCGAGACCGACCTTCCCATATTTATCCAAAGCAGCACCACCGGAATCGTATATTCCTGCAATGCGCACAGACCCAAAGGCACCATGAAAAAAATTGCCGATAACTTCTGGGAATTTATGAATTCCGAAGTTGAATACTGGAGGAATTTTGCCGCAAATCAAAACGCCAAAGGCCTTCAGTAATCGAATGCAGTGGAAATGGAGATGAGGAGGAGGGGAACCCGAACGGTCCTCTGATTTAAAGATTAACGGGATAATCGACATTTTCTGTTTCCTGACAACCATGTAAGGTAAGTTTTCATAAAAGCCGTTACTGTTCTCCCCCTCAAAGCTCCTGCAAATGGTTAAAAAATGCACAGTGTTCAAGATGCTGAATGATGCACTAATCTCACGAGGACGATCTCTGAGAGACCGTCCGTACAGGAGGTATAATTCTGCCAGTTATGTGGTTAGTAACTTTGTCCAAACAACCATAAGATTAAAACCTCAATTATGTAAGCGAAGTCCCCTTCCCTTCTTTCTCTGTTCTTTTTTCTCTGTTCTTTTTTCTCTGTTCTTCTTTTTTTCCGGCCTCCCTTCATCTCCTCCCGGTCATCCCGCTCCTCTGCCACGTCCGCTCTCCGCCCTTTTCTGCCGGAATCCGTGAGGCCGCGGACCTCCCGGTCTCCCAAATTGAAATCCCTTTCCCGAAAAGCTATAATCGACATTGCGGATCCCCTGGTACCAGAGGCCTTCACCGGTTTTGAACCGTTTCCCGGTGTTCTCCGCCCGTCCCCCTTCCGCTGTCCGGAATCATTCCGGATGTCCCGGAACAAACAGAAAGAGATTTGAGGCATGGATTCCTTTTTTCAAAGCCCGGAACCGGAGCCAACCGGCATTTCCGGAGCAAACTCCACGGGAGACATGGAACTTTCACCGGAAGCCCTTCCCCGCATCATGCGAATTCTCCCGGGAGAGAGCCTCCGAAAATCTTTTCCGAAAAGAACCATTCGGGCCTTTTCGGCTCCCGGTGACGGACTCTTTCTGGGTTTCTTCCGTTCCCGGGATTCCGGAAGGAAGGAAAATGTCTCCGCTGTTACCGACTCCCGGGAGTTTTATTTTGCGGAGGCTCCATTTTCCTGTCCGGCGGACATTTCCCTTTTCAGACCGGATATTCTTCTGGAGATTTCGGAATCCTCCGCCGCCTCCGTAAATCTCTCCTTTTCTCCGGAATGCCCGGGGCACCTCCGGGAGGAATTTCTGAAGGCCCTCCGGGAAGAACCGGAATTTCCGGAATCCGGAAATCCGCTCCGTTCCGGCAGTCTTTTAATGACCCCGGACTACCCGACATTCCGGGATATTGTTTTCCGGGCCCGGGATAACATGCGAAACACCGATCTTCGAAAGATCGTGATCTCCAGAAAGGCTGAGATCATCCTTCAGGAGCCTGCCGATGTCTCCGGCATTTTCAGGAAACTTCTCACAAAACAGCTCCGAAAGCCCCCGGTGTCCCGGGAATCCTATTTCTACTCCATGCTGTCGGGACAGGACGACTCCCTGTTTTTTTCCCTCACTCCGGAAACCCTCATAAAAGCCGCAGGACGCGAAATCCGCACCGAGGCCCTGGCGGGATCCTGTCCTCCCGGACGGGGGCAGGAGCTTCTCCGGGACGGCAAGAACCTTCTGGAAAACAGCATTGTAGCAAAGGAAATAGAAGCTGAACTCCGGGAATGCACCGTCTCTCTCCGTACAGAATCCCTGACCCTGAAGCGTCTCGGCTACATTGAGCACCTGAAGACCCCGATCTCAGGCATTCTCAGGGAGGGCATCTCCCCCCTGGATGTTTCCCGTCGGCTCCATCCCACCCCGGCGGTACTGGGTTTTCCCCGGGAGGAGGCACTCCGGTTTCTTTCAGAGGAGGGGATCTTCCCGGAATCCCTGTACGGCGGACTCGGCGGGGTTCTGAAAAGGGATGGTCCGGATAACTCCGGAGATTCACTTAATCTGGCCGTGCTGCTCCGCCCGGCCCTGGCGGAGTCCCGGAGAATCACTCTTTACGGAGGCGCCGGAATTCTCCCGGAGTCGCTTCCCGAAAGCGAATGGCGGGAAACCGGGATTAAAATGCAGGCAGCCCTGAACGCTCTCGATCTTCCGAAGGATCTCCCGGAGCGGATTGCCGCACTCCCGTCCGTATTCTCCGCCTGCTGAACACGAGGTTATTGCCATGCCTGACAGCATTCTTACCGCCTTCTGCATTCTTTCCCTGCTTTCCGACTGTGATGTGCAGGATATCTGCATTGCTCCGGGATCCCGGAATGCTCCCTTTGCCCTCCTTCGGGAACGCTTTCCAACGCTGCGCTGGCACGTGCATTTCGATGAAAGAGATCTGGGCTTTCTGGCACTGGGAATGGCACTGGGAAACCGAAAACCGGTGGCGGTAATCACCACCTCCGGAACTGCCGCCGGGAACCTTCTGCCTGCGGTTATGGAGTCCAGAAACAGTCATATTCCCCTGATCCTGATAACTGCCGACCGGCCGTGGGAGCTTCTGGAAACCGGATCCAACCAGACCTGTGAACAGGATCGGCTCTACGGCAGCTATGCCAGATTCATGCATGTGCCGGTGCTTTCCGACGCCACCCTGACTGCCGCCGCCCGCCGGAAAATTCTTACCGCTCTTTCCGAAGCCGCATTCTCCGGAATTCCGCTGCACCTGAACGTTGAACTCCGGGAACCGCTTTACGGGGATATTAGGCGTCCGGAGGAAGATGAGGATCCCTTCACCGCACTGAAAGGCTTCCCTGCCGACGGGGAAATTCCGGGGTTCAGAAAACGGAGCGACTTCCCGGATATTTTTCCCGGTGCTCCTTTTGCAGCAAAACTCCGGGAATTTTTCAGCGGGGACGGAAAAACCCTGGTGGCAGCTGGAGCGATACACCCGGATGACGCGGAAATCCTGGCGGATTTTCTCGGCTGCTCCGGCTGTCCGGTGCTTGCCGACATCCAAAGCAATCTCCGGGGCCGGCAGTCCGTTCTTCCTCCCTTCGATATCCTGACCGTCCGGAGCCCCGGGCTTACCGAAAGACTCCGGGAGTTTCCGCGCATGGCCGTCATCGGCGGCCGCTTCATCTCGAAAAAGATCCTGGCCTTTATCAGGGATTTTCCGGGAGAAGTGATTTTCATAACCGCATACGGGGACGGCATCAATGCCACCAGCCGTCCGGGACTTACAGTCCGGATAACACCGCGGGCTCTCACGCAAATGTTCCCCGAGTTCTCCTCCGGACATTCCCCCGATTATTCCCCGGTCTCGACTCCGGCATACCCGGATCAAAATATTGCCGCCGCTGCAAAGGAAATCGCGGAGGAAATGGCAGAGGAAATGGCAGAGGAAATGGCAGAAAAGACGCTCCCGGAAAATTTGTCCGAAGAAGCCCGGCTTACCGAGATTTCCGCAACCGCCATTTTGTCCCGGATTAATACACCGCTTCTGGTCGGAAACAGTCTCCCGGCCCGGCTGGCGGACTGCCTCCTCTTTCCGCAAAACAGCATGCGCATCTTTTCCCTGCGCGGAGTATCGGGAATCGACGGACTTATTGCCGCTGCCGCAGGACTTTCCCGGACATCTCCGGATTCCGGAATCACGGCAGTAATCGGAGACATGAGTGCCCTCTACGGACTTACCGGCATCGCCCTCCTTAAGAAGTACCGGGTTCGGCTTATTATCTTCAATAACAACGGCGGCAACATCTTTATGAAATTCCCGATAAACTCCCCTGCTGTCCGAAACGACCTTTTTGTAAATCCCCAGAATACGGATTTTTCCCGTGCGGCCGCCATGTTCGGGATTCCCTGGCGCCGGGTAACCCGGATTCGGGAACTCCGGGAGATCCTGAAAACTCCGGTCGGGAGCGACCATTCCGGGGACAAGCCTGCCGGGGAAATCATTGAAATTCCGTTTCCGCAGGGAGAAGGTCTGGATCTGCTCCAAAAACTTATTGCCCCGAAAACAGAGACCGGAAAACAATGAACAGAGACAGTGCTTCTTCCCGGGAGACCGCGGTAATCTTCCTGGCCGGTTTTCTGGGAGTGCCCGGCGAATTTGACGCGGTCAGGAAACGGCTTCCCGTGCCATCCCTGGAAATTCTCCCCGAGGCTCTCCTGCCCGGAACGCCGCCGGACAGGGGCTCCCACCCCCCGGACTTCTGTTTTCGGGAGGCCCGGCGGAAGCTCCGGGAAATCATCGGTGGCTGCGGCTTCCCCCGGGTATGCGTCTATGGCTACTCCCTGGGCGGACGCCTGGCTCTTTATGCTCTTTTCGGGGAAACTCCGGACGGAGGCATTCCCGATCCCCGGGAATTCCGGAAGGACTGGCCGAATGTCACCTCTCTTGTTCTGGAAAGCGCCGGAACAGGAATCCGGGATCCTGAAGAAAGATCCCGCCGCTATCTTCATGACGCGGAGCTGGCCCGGAAATTCGAGAGAGATTTTTCTCCGGAGCTTCTGGATCTCTGGTACCGGCAGCCGGTGTTTGCCGGGCTCTCCCCCGCACTCAGGGAAAACCTGCTCCGAAAACGCCGGAATCTTCAGGGATCCATAGCCGCATCAGTGCTTCTGGGATTCAGCACGGGAGTCATGCCCTGGCTTCTTCCGGCCCTTTCACGGCCCCCCGTTCCGGTGCTGCTTCTCTCCGGAGACCGGGATCCGAAATACACAGCGCTCTTTCAGAGTATTCGGAGTCCCGGTATCACTCATGTCACGGTTTCCGGAGCCGGACACAACATTCATGACGAGCTTCCGGAAAAGATCGCCGCCCTGATTCCGGACTTTTTTTCCGGTATCTGACCTTCCTTCGGGCTTCCCTGTTGATCTCCATGGCCGGATTCCCGCTGAAGGGGGCCGGAGATGTATCCGGAGTTTCCGGGGACAGGAGTATAATAGCGGGTATCACCTAAGCTCTCAGCATTGAAGGAATATACCATGCTTAAAGAAGATCCCTCTCTTTACGCCCCGGTCGAATGGCAGGACCTGACCCGGGAAATGAATTTTACCGACATTCTTTACCACAAGACTCCGGACGGCATCGCCAAAATAACCATTAACCGTCCCGAGGTGCGCAACGCCTTCCGCCCCAGGACTGTCATGGAAATGGAAGAGGCTCTTCGGGATGCCCGCTTTGATCCCAAAACAGGCACGGTAATCTTCACCGGGGCCGGTGATCTGGCCTTCTGCTCCGGCGGCGACCAGAAGGTGCGGGGAGATTACGGCGGATATCAGGACGAATCCGGAGTGCATCATCTGAACGTCCTGGATCTCCAGCGCCAGATCCGCACCTGTCCCAAGCCGGTAATCGCCATGGTGGCCGGATATGCCATCGGGGGCGGCCATGTGCTGCATCTCGTATGCGACCTCACCATTGCCGCCGACAATGCGGTATTCGGACAGACCGGCCCTCGGGTGGGATCCTTTGACGGCGGCTTCGGAGCCTCCTATATGGCCCGGATCGTGGGACAGAAGAAAGCCCGCGAAATCTGGTTCCTGTGCCGGCAGTACAATGCCGCCGAAGCTCTGGAAATGGGACTGGTGAATACCGTGGTTCCCCTGAAGGACCTGGAAAAGGAAACCGTAAGATGGTGCCGCGAAATACTCCGAAACAGCCCGATAGCCCTGAGATGCATGAAGGCGGCTCTCAATGCGGACTGCGACGGTCAGACCGGACTTCAGGAGCTGGCCGGAGACGCCACCATGCTTTTCTACATGACCGAGGAGGGACAGGAGGGCCGGAACGCCTTTAACGAAAAGCGCCGCCCGGACTTCTCCCGCTTTGTCAGAAATCCCTGATACGATTCTCTCATGAAAATCCGCCGTATCCTGAAATACCGGATTCCTCTGGATCCCCCGCTCCTCCAGAACGGCTTCGAAATCCGGGAGCGCCGGGGCTGTATCCTGATATCCGAATCCGGAGATCCGGGAGAATTTGCCCCGCTTCCCGGGTTTTCCCCATCCCGGGAAGCGGATATCCTCCGGGATCTCGGAATTTTCCGTTCCTGCCGGGATTCCGGGACGGATATTCCGGAGCCCGATTTAAAAACCCCCGAGGCCCGATTTGCCGCGGCCATGCTGAACACCCCCCTGAACACCCTTCCCGAAAAGCCTCCGGTACGGAGTCTTTTCGGGAATCCTGACGCAGTTTTGGCCGCACTGCCGAAACTCCTGGACAGTATTTCCGAAGAAGCCCGGCTGTTCCCGGGAAAAATCTCCGGCATTAAAATCAAGGCCGGAATTTTCCCCGAAACCAGTGAGATTGCCCTGATCCGGGAGATCATCGGGGCGTGCGAAGCCCGTAGGCTCCGGGGACAGATCCTGATAAACCCGGACGGCAACAAAAGCCTTTCCCCCGAAACCGCCCGGCGCTATATAGCCGCCCTGGGGGAGTATCTGGGGTACTTCGAGGATCCGACGGCATCCCTGAACGACTGTCTGGGTCTCGGAGTTCCCGTCGGTTTCGACATGCTGTGGCCGGAATTTTTCGCGAAATTCAGGAACTCTGATATCCCGGGAGAAATCCGGAAACACCGGGCGGTTCCGGTAATAAAGCCGGCGCTGACTCCAGGCTTTATGAAGCTCGGGAATCTCAGGCCGGTACTGTCCTCCGCCTTTGAAAGTCCCCCGGGCATCAGCTGGATCCGGAGACTGGCAACGTTCCTCGATACCGAATCGGGAACCGATACCCTGAAATACTTTCCCCCCGGAGCCCGGGAAAGCGAAACCTTTATCCGGGACTTCACGGAGGAACTGGAATGAACGATGCGGACAGAATGAACGGACAGAATGGAATAGACGGGAATAACGTGATAAACGAAAAAGCCGTGTTTTCCGGGGATCTCCCAGCCCGGACTGCCGCAGCCGGGGGCATAATCTCCTTAAGAAAGCGGGCGGTGCTCACCCCGAATCTCCCGGCGCTCATCACCGCCTCCGGAATTCTGTCCTGGAGGGATCTTATGATGGAAGCAGCCCGGTTTCAGACCTTCATCCGGGAAATCCCCGAACGTACGCTCATCATGACCGCCCGGGCGGATCCGGACTATCTGGCGGCCTTTGTCGCCGCCGTGCATCTTGGCAAAATCGTGCTCCCCTGTTCTCCCCGGGAATGCCCGGTCCGGCTCAGGGAACTCTCGGAATTCGTATCGGGAAGGATTCTGGAGCCCGGACACCTGGCGGAAATCCTGCCGCCCCGGGACATCGCCGGGGAATTTCAGGATACCGTTTCGGAATACGCTCCGGACACCCCGGTCAACTGTCTAATGAGTTCCGGATCCACCGGAAATCCGAAGCTCATTGTCCATACCCTGAAAAACCATCAAACGAGTGCCGTAAACGCCGTCTGGGCTCTTTCCCTGGAAAACGGGGATCGCTACGCCCTGAGCCTCCCCCTTAATCATGCCGGCGGGCAGGCGGTAATTTTCCGGGCTATTCAGTCGGGATGCGCCATGACGGTTCCCGAAAAGGAGCTTGCGCTCCCGGACGGTATCGCCAGATACGGTATTACCGCCATCTCACTGGTACCGACTCAGCTGGTGCGGCTTATTGATGCCGGAAATCAGGATCCGAAAGCCGCCCGGGAAAAGCTGAGAACCCTGAAATGGATTTTGGCCGGCGGAGCGCCCCTGGCTCCGGAAACGGTGCGGGAGTTCCGGAGCCTTTATCCCGGAGTGCGCCTCCTGGTATCCTACGCCATGACCGAAACGGCCTCCCTGGCCTTTCTGGGGGAGCTCCGGGGAACTGCCGCCGACTATTCCGGCGTTCCCCTTCCGGGCTGGAACTTCCGGATTTCGAATGAGGTTACGGGAGAACAGCCGGGGACAGGGGAGGTGCTGATCCGGGGGCCGTCCCTGACTCCGGGATATCTCGGCGCCGGAGGCCACATTGTCCCCCTGCCCCTCCGGGACGGCCGGTTTGCCACCGGGGATCTGGGGACTAAAACTCCGACAGGCCTGAAAATACTGGGACGACGGGACAATATGTTTATTTCCGGGGGAGAAAATATTGTTCCGGAAGGCATTGAACGTGAGCTTCTCCGTATCCCGGGGATCCGGGAGGCGGTCGTGGCCCCGCTGCCGGATCGGGAATGGGGGTCAGTCATTGCCGCCGTGGTGAAAACGGACTCCGAAATGCCCGGAAGTCCCCGGTCCCGGGGCAGGGAATTTTCTCCGGAAACCCGGGAATACTTCAAAAAAGAGGCGGAAAAGCTTCTGGATCGCATCCGGATCCCGAAAATCTGGCTTCCCTGGAATCCGGAATGGGATCAGGGAATGAAAATAAAGAGAACTCTGGTGGCGGAATATGTGAAGAAGTCCTGCCGGAGGAAAGAAAAAACCGGGGAATGACCGGGGTCAGTAACAAACAGAAACCGGAAAACACATCCTGAGCAAAGACATTACCAGACCGCTGTCTGCCTCGGCACCTCAGAACTCCCCGGAAGCTCCGATGCAGGTCAGGGAATCCGGGGTTACCTGACACCGGAGAAAGGCAATGCGCACCCCCGCCCTTTCGGCATCCTCCCAGGCTCTGGCAAATTCCGGGTGTGTCTCCCCGTCGGGACGCACCTCCGTAACGCCGTTAATCTGAATCACAAAAAGGAGCGTGGCATCGTAGCCGCTCTCCCGGGCTCTGATAAGCTCCCGGATATGACGCACCCCGCGGTCGGTGGGGGCATCGGGGAAATAGCCTATGCCGTCCTTCTCCAGGGTGCAGCCCTTGACCTCCATAAGATAGTTCCGCTCCCCCCGGCGCATGAAGAAATCCAGCCGGGACTTCCCGAAGGGATATTCCGGCCTGACCTCGTCAAACCCCCGGGAAACCAGCCACTCACCGGCCACCAGGTTCGGAGCCTGACTGTCCATGTTAATCATGAGACGTTCATCCCGGAACACACTTACAAGATCCCAGGAGGTTTTTCTTAACGGCGCCTCGGATCTGACAAGATACACCCGGGCTCCGGGAACCAGGAGCTCCCGGCAGCGTCCGGTATTCTTGACATGCACATCCACAGGATTCCCGTCAATTTCCACCCGGGCCGCAAAACGGTTCAGCCTGGTAATAAATCGGGCTTCCTGAATATCAGGATACTTCATATTGCCTGACCTGCCACAAATACTCGCTATCAGAGAAATAACAAAAAACGCCCCGGAACGCCGGGTTAAACCTCGGAGGTTTCAGCAACCGCTCCCGTCAATGCTGCAGGCCGGACCGGAAACGGAAACCTCGGTTACCTTCCAGCCCTGCTCCCGGAAATACTCCCGCCAGTCCAGCCGGGGCGTGCCGTCCTCGGTGACTATGCAGGGGATACCGATCTCCCCGTTTTTCCTGGCTGCATCAAACGCCGGAGAGGCATCGCGGATCGCCATGAACTCGTGAAGATCCTGAAGCTGGCTGATATCATGGCCCTCAAAGGGTACCCGGCCCTCATTGGCCATAATGCTGGCCCTGAGAGATGCACAGTCGGGACACCGGGGATGTCCGAAAATTCTGATGGTCATATAAACTCCTGATAAAATCCGCAACAAAACAGCCTGCCGCATAAAACCGGCATCCCGGAACTGCGGCCGTGCCCGGGAATCCAGTTCCGGTTTCACATCATTATTCCGGAAAAAGCCCCTTCGGACATTCCTTTTATCCTAAAAAGCCGCCGAACGGCACAAAATAATCTCAGAATCAAACCGCGATCCCAAAAAACCGCAACCCTGCGGAAATATCCGGCAGGCGAAACATTTTCAGGAGAAGAAGAGCCCCCGACAAAACGTGACAAAATCTCAATACGCGCACGATTTTATAAGCGCACCTGTGGTCAGTTCGGCAAAAACATGTGATAATTATCCGGCTTTTGTTTGGGCTGAGATGCCCTCCCGAAAATGAGGCATCGCAAAACATGAAGCTGGTTTTGTTATTATTGTTTTAATGGCAGGGTATCCTCATTTGCAAAGGACGCCCTTTTCGCTTTTTACCTGTTTCTGTACAGTTTGAGCTGAATGTCAATCGTGCTCACAACTGCGCTCCCGGCCTCAGGGTAAGACTTGCGGCAGCAATGCCGGACATGCAAGCTCCGGGTCGGCGGGCTCAAGCAGTGCTGTACCGATAAGTTGAGCATTTTAATGAAAAGAATGTTAATAAACGCAACTCAGGAAGAGGAGATGCGTGTTGCACTTGTTGACGGCCAGAAGATCTATGACCTGGATATCGAAGCTGTCGGCCACGAGCAGAAAAAAGCCAACATCTACAAGGGAATCATCACCCGCATCGAGCCCAGCCTCGAGGCGGCTTTTGTTGATTACGGCGTGGATCGGCACGGTTTTCTGCCCCTGAAGGAAATCGCCCGGGAGTACTTCCAGCCGGGATACTCCTTCACCGACCGGCAGAGTCTTAAGGACGCCATCCGGGAAGGTCAGGAAGTCATCGTTCAGATTGAAAAGGAGGAACGCGGGCTCAAGGGCGCCGCTCTGACCACCTACGTTTCCCTTGCCGGTTCCTATATTGTTCTGATGCCGAACAATCCGCACGCCGGCGGAATTTCCCATCGCATTGACGGAGATGATCGCATCGAGCTCAAACAGGCTCTGAATTCCCTGACCATTCCCGACGGCATGGGGGTTATCGTCCGCACGGCCGGTGTCGGCAAGACCGCCGAGGAGCTCAACTGGGATCTCCAGATCCTGGTAAAGCAGTGGGAAATGATTCAGATGGCCGCGGAGAGCCGTCCGGCTCCTTTCCTGATCCATCAGGAAAGCAATATTGTCCATCGGGCAATCCGCGATTACCTCCGTCCCGACATCGGTGAAATTCTCATCGACAACCGTGAAGTCTACGAGCATGTTCTGAAGCAGGTCACCATTGTGCGTCCCGATTTTGTAAACAAGGTCAGGATGTATGACGGCGAGGATCCGCTTTTCAACCACTTCCAGATTGAATCCCAAATCGAATCGGCCTACCACCGCGAGGTGAAACTGCCCTCCGGCGGTTCCATCGTCATCGACCCCACCGAGGCCCTGACATCCATCGACGTCAACTCGGCCAAGGCCACCAAGGGCGGCGATATCGAGGAGACGGCACTGCTCACCAACATCGAGGCCGCCGAGGAAATCGCAAGACAGCTCCGGCTTCGCGACGTGGGCGGTCTTATCGTCATCGACTTTATCGACATGACCCCGGTCAAAAACCAGCGGGAAATCGAAAACAGAATGCGGGAGGCCACCAGACAGGATCGGGCCCGGATTCAGTTTGCCAAGATTTCCCGGTTCGGACTTCTGGAAATGTCCCGTCAGAGACTCCGTCCATCCCTGGGCGAGTCCACCTCTCACGTCTGTCCCCGCTGCGGCGGACAGGGTGCCATCCGTGACAACGGATCCCTGGCGCTCTCCATTCTCCGCATCATCGAGGAAGAGGCCATGAAGGAAAACACGGCATCTGTATATGCCAGCGTTCCGGTGGAACTGGCCGCCTTCCTTATCAACGAGAAGCGCAATGCTGTTCAGGCCGTGGAGAAGAGGCACGACGTCCGGGTATACATTCTTCCGGATGAAAGACTGGAAACTCCGCACTTCGAGATCACCCGCGCCCGGGAAGGCGAGGCGGATGAGAACCCCAGCACCTTCATGCTGATGAAGCGCCGCCAGGAACAGGGCACCCCCGCTCCCAGCAACTTCCCGGCTGCGGCTCAGGATCAGTCAGTGAGCCGGCACACTGTCCGGAGAAGTGCCCCCATGATCCCGGCTGTGGACTTCAGCACCATCCAGGCCGGGATGACCCCGCCGGCGCCCCGTGCCGAAAAGATCGACTCCACCGAGTCCGTGGGCATCTTCAAGAAGATGATGCGGACCATTGTCGGGTTCTTCAGAGGCAGCGAGACTCCGGAAACCATCCCGGAATCCCCGAAGGAGCTCCAGCCCAGGACCCGGACCAACAGCAGAAAGCGTCCGGATCCGGCAACCCGGGGCCGTGTCAGAGATGCCGCCCAGAACGGGAAGCCGCGCCAGCAGCGCCGGAACCCGCATGACGCCGAATTCCAGAATCAGAAGTCCCGGAAGCCGTACCGGAATGCGGGACAGGACGAGGGATTTACCGAAGAGAACGGTTCCGAAAAGACTTCACGGCCGGTAATCGAGGAAAAGGTTCAGGTCAGGGGACGCAAGAACCGTTCCGAAACCCAGAAGGGACGTAATGCTCCCGACGGGCGTCCTGCCCGGAAGAAGCGGCACGACAGTTCCGCTCCGGCTCAGGAGACCCCGAATGTCCGCGAGAGCACCGAAAAGACCGCCGTTCCGGAAAAGCAGGCCAAACCGTTTGTATATACGGCTCCCGACAGGATCGGCTGTATCGGCAACGTGACCTTCTCCGGCGTGGCCGCCACGGAACCTGCTTCCTGCGATCTTCCGGAAGCCCCGGCCAGCCGTGGCCGCGAAACTCCGGATTTTGCTCCGGAAGCCGGCCATGCCGGATTCAGTACCATCGGGAATCTGTTCCATGCGGATGCAGCGGAACCGGCCTCCTGCGACCTTCCGGAGGCACCGGCCAGTTTCGGCCGCGAAGCTCCGGAATTCGCCCCGGATGCCGGTCACGCCGGATTCAGCGCCATCAGAAATCTTTATGAGGTTCCCATGACCGAACCGGAGGAGGAAGCTCCGAAGTCCACTCCCGCAGAGGAAGCTCCGAAGTCCGCTCCCGCAGAGGAAACTCCGGCTCCGGAGGCTGCTCCGGCAACGGACACTCCTGCGACTCAGCCGGAAAACATCCCTCAGGAAGATAGTGTCCCGGAAAGTGCCGCTCAGGAACCAAACGTTCCGGAAAGCACTCCTCAGGAAGCTCAGGGAGAAAACGCTCCCCGGGAAGAGCCTTCTGACGGGCAGAAAGCCTGATAGCGAACCCCGCTGAAACCCTGAAAAGGCCCCGGACTCCGGGGTCTTTTTTTATGGACAGGCTCCGGTTCCGGAGGATCCGGCACTTCTGCTAATTTTTATCAGAAAGGACCTGTTCCCCCTTCCCTCGTACTGCCGCTCTGTAAAAACAGCCGAAGGAGTGTATAATACCCGCGCTGTCCGGCAGAATAATCCCGATGCCTCAGATTTCCTGCCGGCGTTTCGTTTTTGCGCCTGAGACACCTTTGCCTTCGGCATCAGGAATACCGATCCCATGCTTCACTTGCTAATTGTTGTTGCGATATTTTCAGGAGCGGCCTTTGCTCTCGGCGGCTGCCTGAGCTTTTTTGCCGCCAGGTTCGCCGACAAAAATCAGAATCCCCTGGTTGACGAGCTCGAAAAGGCCCTGCCCGGCGCCCAGTGCGGCCAGTGCGGCTTTATAGGCTGTCGGGAATACGCCGGGGCCATTGCCCGGGGCGAAGCTCCGGTAAACCTCTGCACGCCCGGCGGAGATTCCTGCACCCGATCCCTGGCGGACCTCATGCATGTTCCGGTACCGGCCCGGGGTGTCAGGGCCTCGGAGGAGCTGGTGGCCCTTATCGACCAGTCCCGGTGCATCGGCTGCACGAAATGCTCCAAGATCTGTCCCTATGATTCCATTTCAGGAAAACTCAAGGAAAAGCACTGGGTGGATCCGGCTCTCTGCATGGGCTGCGAGAAGTGCATTGCCGCCTGTCCTGCCAAATGCATTACCATGAAGCCCCTGGAGCCCACCACCGCCACCTGGAACTGGCAGATCTCCGGAGAACTCCTGGAAATCAGAAACCGCGAACCGGAATTCTGAAGCCGGCTGATTTTCCACTCCCTTTTTAATTCTCTTTTCCTGAATGCCGGGTTTCCCCGGCATCTCACGGGCCGCCCCGGTCTTCCTGCTGCTGCCGCCTTTTCCGCTTTGAGTTTCAGGAGTCTCCGTCCTGCGCATTACGGCTGCCAGAAATTCCGGAGCTTAAAAAGTATTTTTATACCGCAGATATCAGAAGGTGATGCAACTCATAAAATCTGCTTAGTCGGAATAATATTTTTAAAATATATTGACTTTAACTATACTGATTTAATATACTTTAACTGTTGAAGCACCGGATGTTCTTTCCGGTCTCCGACAGAAAGCCTGTCCTGATAACAGCTTTCCTTTCCCGGGATCCCTCCCCTTTCGGGTTCTTCCGAAATCCCGCCGCGCGCTGCCCCGGCCCGGCATTCACAAAGTCACCATAATGCGAGGATACTGAAATGAAAGAGTGTGAATTCAAGAATGTGAAAAACGGCATCCTGATCACTTACTCGGCCAGCCCGTTACTTTTCAATGATCTGCTGGCTGCTCTCCGGGACTATGCCGGCAAGGCCAAAGCCGCCCCCGCGCCCCGGAAATTCCGCCTTTCGGCCGTGGAAAGCTATGAGGAATTCAATGAAAAGCACCTGGACGATGACATGCCGAACTACGTTCTGGACTTCAGGTTTGTTCTGGTCTTTGAGGGCGAAGGCATTATGGAAAACGAAGACATCGACTTCCCGCCGGACAGTCTCTTTGATAACCGGGTCCAGATGGACCGTTGTTATGAATGGCTGAACGAATACTGGCTGAACCGGGAGCTTCCCGTATCAAACCTGTTTTACGGGAATCAAAGCTCCGACATCGCAAAGCTGAGGCAGGCATTTCAAAAATGTCCCCCGGACAACTTAAAGGATGTGGAGAATCTTGGGTGGTTTCACGACATTCCGGAAGAAAAGAGAGGGGCGGCTGCCGTTTATCATTACTATGATTGTGATGAAAAAACTACCTTCCTGAAAATAACGGACAGACACGGCGATCCCGAAAAGCCGACCGTGGTTTTCAGCGTGGCAAATAATCCTCATGGCATTCCGCGGCTCTGCTGTCATCTCTGGTATAACGGCAAAATCAACCGGGGCCTTTTGGCTGCGGATGACCTTCTGGAATCCAATGCGGCCTTTGATGCTCTGCCCTTCGCGGAAAAGTCCCGGCTTCTGAACTATGCCCTCGATAAATACCGGGACTGGCTGGAGTGGGAGGACCAGCTGATGGCCTGGGGCTACTGACCCCGTCTCCCGAAGCCGGGAGGACAGCCCCGTGGTGCTGCGGCCCCGGCATTCATAAGCGGTTATGTTACACGAGGATACTGAGATGAAACAGAGCGAATTCATAAATGTGAAGAACGGAATTCTGGTGGATTATGAAACCTGGCCAAAGCTTTTCGGGAAACTCCTTGACGCTCTCCGGGATTATGCCGCCAAATCCGAACCGGTTCCCGGGAAATTCCGCCTTTCGGCCGTGGAAAGCCATGAGGAATTCAATGCCGAATCCCTCTGCGACGAGTTCGGACTCTATGTGCGGACCTTCCGGTTTGTCTGCATCTATGAAGGCACCGGCATGATGGAGCGCAGCGACTTTGCGCTGCCGCCGCAGTTTCTTCTGGAAAACCGGGCCCGGAACGCCTTTAACACCTTTTCCTGGATAAACGACTACTGGATGAACCGGGAGCTTCCGATCTCATGTCTCCTGGACCGCACTGACAGACCTGAAAGAACCGAAAAGGGCCTGGCCCGGGAGGTATTTAAACAATGCGATCTCCGGGATTTCTATGATGCGGATTCTGCAATTTCACACTATTTCGGGCCGGCAGACAAAAGCACCCCGATAGCGGTTTTGATTCACAGAGAAAGCCAGCGGTTTATCTATCTGAAGGCGCAGGATCGCTACGGTGATCCCGAAAAACCGGCCGTAACCTTTACCGTGGATGACAAATCGCAAGAGATGCACCGTCTCTGCCCCGGTGTCAGGTACAGGTATCGCAACATGGTGCCTACGGAAATAATTGAAACCAATGCAGTCTTTGATGCCTTGCCACTGGGAGAAAAGGCCCGGCTCCTTACATATGCCATCGACAGACTGTGCCGGCTGTGGAACGCGGCAGACAAGTACTGTTAAAGGCACAGAACGGAGTACGGGAAATCAGAGCCGCATCTCCGCACGCTTCATAATCGGAAAACCGGAAAACGCGATTTTTTGCAGGAGTTCTTCCGTAATGATAAAATTTCAGAAGAACCGGCCGGGCTGTTTTTATCCGGCCTGACACCGTTACCCCTGTCGCGACTGCCTCTCCCGGAATGGCCCTGACGCCTTTCCCGGATGCTTTCTGACACAGATGAGGAAGCCCCGCATGCCTGTCTTCCATACCGCCTCCGGACTTTTCCGGAAGCTCCTTCCCGTCCTTGTTCTTGGCGCTTTTCTGGCCTCCGGCCTGGCTCCTGCTTCAGAACTTCCGGACCCCGGAGCGGTTCCGTCACCGGCAGGAAACTCCGTAGATCCTGCAAGAGATCTGTACCGGGATCCCCCGAAGCCCGCAGATGCCGGAAATGTTTCCGGAACTCCGGATCCGGAAACTGCGTCTCCTGTTTCTGCCCCCGAAAAGCCTGCTGTCCTTCCGGAAGCATCGGCCGTAACGGCACCTGCCGCCGCTCCCGCCTCCAAAGACACCGGTTCTCCGGGACTCCGGCTTTCGGGAACCGCGGGACAGGATCACGATTACGGAGTTTCCGACAAAAACTCCCGTGGCGGATCCTCCCTCCTGGAATTCACCATGAGCTGTTTCTTCGTTATCGGGTTTATTTTTGTGCTGGCCTGGCTTCTTAAGAAGACCCGGCTCGTGCCAAATTCCAAAAACAGCAGGCTCAGACTGATTTCCGTCCTGCCCACCGGCCCGAAAACCAAGCTTCTCCTGGTACAGGCGGGGGATGATGAAATTCTGGTGGGAGTCACTCCGACATCCCTGAACATGGTGTACAAGCTTCCGGGAAAGGCGGCTCAGGAGGAGGAAAAGAAGCTTGCCGAAAAGAGTGCCTTCTTCAGAAACCTTTTAGACAGGAATATCGGAGACTGCGGCTCCCCGGAGGATGCATCCGGAGAAAAGGAAAGCCCGGATCGCAATCCGCCTTCCCGGGGCTGAAATCCCGGGAGCCGGCAAAGGTCCGGTTCGGATCCCGGAAGGGATCAGGACGGAACATTTTCCGGAGGCGGATCCGGAATGGATTCCGAAACGCTGTCAGAAGCCTTCTCAGCCACTTCCTCTGCAGCTTCCTCTGCTATTTTCCCTCCCGGGGATGCCTGCTCCCGGAATTTCCGGATCCAGCGGTCTCCCAGAAGTCTCCTGAGAAACAGGACTCCCCGCACGCAGAGCTCAAACGCCATGGCAAACCATACTCCGGGAAGACCGAAGCCACCGGACAGAAGCGCTGCCAGAGGCAGTCTGACCAGCCAGATGCTGCCAAAGCTGAAAATACTGGGAATCAGAGTATCCCCCACCCCGCGGAACACCCCGTTAGCCACAATGGCCACCGCAAACATGGGTTCGGCAAAGGCCTCGATTCTGAGAACCCGGGTTCCCAGCTCGCGAATTTCCGGATCCGGGGACATGACTCCGATAATCACCGGAGCCAGAATATAAAGAAGCGCACCCATGACGGCCATCACCAGCATTCCCATGGCAACGCACATCCTGCCAAGTCTTCTTGCCGTGTCAAAAAGGCCGGCTCCGGCCACCTGTCCGATAATGGCCGTGGCGGCCACCGCAATCCCGTATCCCGGCATATAGCAGAGACTCTCCGCCGTGATGGCAAAGGAATTGGCAGCCAGCGCCACGGTTCCCAGGGGAGCCACGATTACTGTAAACGAGATATACGCACCGCTCATCAGCATCTGCTCCAAAGCCACCGGAACCGCGATACGCACCGCCGATCGCAGATTACCGGACCTGAAGCGCGTTCGCTCCTCCGGATGCTTTTTGAGGACGGGAGATTTTCTTAAAAGATAAAAAAGCAGAATTCCGGCAATAACAAGCTCCGCAAGTCCGGTGCCCAGAGCGGCCCCCGCCACCCCGAGACCGGCTCCGGGAAGATGCAGGGGGCCCCAGGGCAGTTCCAGGTCCCGTCCCGGAAAAATCAGCACGGCATTGAAAACCACGTCCAGAACGCACATGACTATATGAAGAAAGCTCGGGAAAGCCATATTCCCCGAGGACTGAATCATTCCCGTGGCCGCCACGTTAAGCTGCACTGCCGGAAAGAAAAGTGCGAAAATCAGAAAATACCAGGCGGCATTGAGGTTAATTTCCGGATTGCCTCCCAGAATCTCCGGAAGAAAGGGGCTCAGGACTGCTCCCAGCGCTCCCGTGACGATGCTGAAAACAAAGGTCAGCCGGAGTCCCTGCCCCACAATGTTTCGGGCTTCGCCAAAGGATCCCGCTCCGATTTTCTGGGCGGTCTGCACGGAAAAACCCACCCCGGCTGCCATGGCAAGGCCGTAGAAAAGCCAGGTGCTGCTGGCCACAAGCCCGATGGAGGCCGAATCTCCGGCTCCCAGCTGCCCCACCATGGCGGCATCGATGTACTGCATCACCGTGGAGGAAATCTGAGCCAGCACCGCAGGTACGCTGAGAAAGAGCAGCATTTTAAGCTGCTGACCGAAGGAAAGCTGCTCGCCCCGGGTCAGCCGGGCCAGCAGGGTCTCCTTTGCAGGCGGGGTACCCGGAGCAGTCATCGGGACTCCGGAGCTTCCCGGGGAAGATTCATGTGCCGCCGCACGGCCAGAGTCATATGACCTTCCGCGATCAGACGTCCGGTCTCGTCTCTGACCGTGACCAGCCAGACCTGGATTCCCGCACCCAGATGCCGGGGCTCGGCCCGGGCAATGACAAAGCCGGAACGCACCGCTCTGAGATGATGCACCTCGATACTGAGGCCCATGCAGGAATGCTCCCCGTCCGCGGCATAGTTGCCGGCCACCGATGCCAGGGTTTCCGCCAGGGCCGCAGTGGCACCGCCGTGCAGATAGCCGTACGGCTGCCGGGTGCGGTCATCCACGGGCATCCGGGCCTCCATCCAGTCATCCCCGTAGGCGGTGAAGGATATTCCCAGCCCCGCGGAGAGTCCCTTCTGACAGATGGAATTCAGAATCTCCGTTGAAAGCGGCTTTTTCCAGACAGCAGTCATAATCATCTCCTCCGGGATTGAGGCCTGCCACGGCACTTAGGATCCATTATACGGGAGTTTTTGATTCCGGGCATGACTAAAAAAAGAGCCGGATGTTTCCGGATAACCAGTACCGGTATCGCCTGCCGAATCTCAGCAGTGTTACCCTCTGCCGGACCTTAACCGGAGGTACTGTTCATATTTCGCAAAATTGAAAAGCTATCAATTTTGCGAACCAACAAGCCATCTTGAAATATCCGCAATTTCTATTCCTTCATGATGCATAATCTCATGCCTGGTTCTGGCGATAATCATCTTGGGAAACGCATCACGGATCGACAGCAAAGGAGAGATTTCTCTCTTAAAGGTATCCTCATTTGACAGATCATCTGATACCTGAATATATGTTTTCAGGCCATTTCTGACAGCAACAAAATCAACTTCCTTGGTGTACAGCTTTCCGACATATACTTCATATCCCCGTCTTAGCAGCTCCAGTGCGACAATATTCTCATACAGATGACCATAATCAGACCTTTTAGTGCCTAATTCTGCAAATCTGAATGACAAATCCGCCAGATAGTATTTTTTATCAGACTCCAGATATTTTTTCCCCTTTATATCATATCGCTGAAGAGGATAAAACATAAACGATTTACACAGATAATCAATATAGGAGCCCACTGTTTTATCATTGGTTTTATATGTACTGGAAGTAAGTTTATTGGCCACATTTCTTATGGATGTTTCACTTCCGACATTATCCATGAGGAAGTTATTGATCATAATCAGCAGATTGTCATTTTCTATCCGATATTTTGTAACAATATCCCTGACAATCGTTGCCTTGAATATTCCGGAAATATATTTTTTTGCATCTTCCTCCTTTCTGTAAAGATATGCGCCTGCCATTCCGCCGGTTTTAAGGTAGCTATCAAAGGCCGCATCCAGGTCTTCTGTCTCAAAATAGTCCAGATACTCCTTGAATGAAAACGGATAGAGACTGATTTCACAAACCCGTCCTCCGAACAGCGTGGCCAAATCACTTGAAAGCAAAAATGCATTTGAACCGGTTATATAAATATCATAGAGTTCTTCCTCATAAATACTATTAATGACTCTTTCAAACCCTTTGCATAACTGAATTTCATCTATAAAAAGATAATTAACGCAATTCTCATCAAAATTTGCATGAATGTAGTCATACAGAGCATCTGCATTAAGAAGTTTCTCATATTTCTTTTGATTCAGATTTATTCTCACAACATGAGAATTTTTCTCATGTTCGACTATTGATGAAAATGCATCCATTAATTTTGATTTTCCGCACCTGCGAATCCCTGTAATAACTTTTATATCAGGTATATTCTTAACATCAGCAAGTCTTTGTAAATAATAATTTCGTTCTATTAATTTCATTTTATTCATCACCTCGGACACATTGTATGTCGTTTCGCATTTTGAAACAATTATAAATTTTGCGAAACAACAGCAATTCTTCCGGCAGCTGTCTCTCCCTGGGAGCCCCGGAATCCGGTCGGGAGAGACCTCAGTCACCTAACTGTTGCCTGCAAGATGCCGGATAATTCCCGGACCGGAAAACTCGGAAATCTTCTTGAATCCGGACTTCAGACTGTTTCAGGGATTCCGCCATGGACTTCAGCGCCGCCAGATACCACTCCCTGATGGTTGTCAGACCTTCGGAGGCTGTGGAAATCACGGCGGAAACCGCGGATCATGTACCCATGGCTCTGAAAATTGCCGGAAAAAGCATTTACGGCGTACGGTCCTTACGGAACACGGCCCTGATATTTTTAAAAATTTCATCGAACTCTGCCAGGATATCGGAAGAACAGAGTTTTTACGGACGGCACCCCGGATTTCCCGGGTGCTGATCCCGTCGGAATTCTGATTTCTCCGGTTCTTTACCTGATTGCAAGGTGTTTTTAAAATGCGGCAGAATTATCGGTCCCCATGTTTTCAGAAACGAATTCTCCCTGAAACGCCCGCCCCGGGCTTCTGACCGGGTAATGGCCTTCCGGGATCGGAACATTCTCGTCAGCGGGAACGGAAAGGATATCCCGCCGGGGGGCTTCCCGAAGTCTCCTCCTTTGACGGGGAAAAGCATCTTTATCTGTTTTCCGCGGACAGCCGGGCCTCCATCCGGTCATCCCCGCAGGCGGAGAAGGATATTCCCAGCCCCGCGGAGAGTCCCTTCTGACAGATGGAATTCAGAATCTCCGTCGAAAGCGGCTTTTTCCAGACAGCAGTCATAATCATCTCCTCCGGGATTGAGGCCGGCCACGGCACTTCGGATTCATTAGACGGGAGTTTTTGATTCCGGGCATGACCAAAAAAAGAACCGGATGTTTCCGGATAACCAGTACCGGTATCGCCTGCCGAATCTCAGCAGTGTTACCCTCTGCCGGACCTTAACCGGAGGTACTGTTCATATTTCGCAAAATTGAAAAGCTATCAA
>Ga0310695_10005580_pt1 | contig 21841 bp, 14 predicted proteins | sample RumenRJG_04DNA_FD_203882 | JGI IMG/M metagenome (GOLD analysis project Ga0310695, IMG submission 203882) | Bovine rumen microbial communities from Lethbridge, Alberta, Canada - RJG_04 (v2) (version 2) | ecosystem: Host-associated > Mammals > Digestive system > Stomach > Rumen | place: Canada...
CCCCTCCGCGCCGATGCGCGTCTGTTCACGCGAGGGCATCGCGCGTACCTCGTCCGCCATATCGACGAAATCGAGCCATTTCCAGACGTCCACCGCATCCCCGAGTGCGATATTTTCGGCAATCGTTCCAGTAAAGAGTTCCGGCTCGTGCCCGAGATAGCTGACCGGCAGTTTCTCCCCCGGTCCGAGTGCTTTGCCACCGTATACGACGGTTCCGGTGTACGGCGTCTCGCCGATCCACGCTTTTCCGAAAAGGCTTTTTCCCGAAGCGACCTTCCCGGTAACGCCGAGGATTTCACCCGGATTGCCAGATAAAGAAAGAGAAGAAAACTTTTTGTCCGGATAGCCCATCGTGACATCCCGCATTTCCAGACGTTCTGCCCTCTTTTCTTGATCTGGCCCACCATCCGGTGTTTCTCCAAGCCTGACGCGGTTTCCAGAACCGGACAGGAAAGGCCGGATACGTTTCCACGAGACCGCCGCTTTTTGGACGGCATTCACGAGCTTCGCCGCGTGACTGACCTTGACGGCTAGTTTCGTAAAGCAGGCAAAAAACGTCGTAAAGGCCGCGATGTCCCAGGAGACCCAGCCCGTCCCGAGCACGTTCTTTGCGCCGAAATACAGGATCATCACGGCGCCTCCCATCGCGATGGCGTCATAGACCGGTGCGAGGCTGCCCTCGAGCAATCCCGAGCGCACGGCACAGCTTTCATAGTGGGAGAACGCCGTCTCCGCCATGCGGTTCCGGTTTGCTTCCTCCCCATAGGCGCGGTACAGCACGGCATGCGAGACGCGGTCAAGGACTGCTCCATGCAATGTGCCCGCTGCCTCTTTATAGGCGCGGTTCGCCCGCACGACGCGCTTGCGGAGAACGCCGGCCATCCAATAGGCTGCTGGCGTAAAGAGCAGCGCGAGAAAGGTCAGGTGCCAGTCATAGGACAGCAGCATCGCGAGGTAGACGAGCATCACGACGCCCGTATCGAATACCTCGGTCGTGAATTTTCGCATGCCCTCCGAGCAGCTGTCCACATCGGCGACGGCGCGCGTCATCCAGTCGCCCGCCGAATCCTGCCGCGCCTGCCGACGGTCCTGCCGCAGCAGGGTATCGTAGAGAATATGCCTCATGGAACGGTTGACGTGGTTCGCAAAGACGCGGACGCTGTAGCGTTTCCCCGCGCGCATAGCCTGCACAAAGCCAATCGTCAGGACGTAGACTCCGGCAATCACGGCCATATCCCGCACGGACGCCGCGCCCCGCAGGATATCGTAGAGGCATTGCGTGAGTTTCCCGATGAAATACGGGCCGGCCGCCATGCCGACATTATATAGGATTCCCGTTATCGAAACCACCAGAAGCACGCGCCATTCCCGAAGGAAATAGCTTTTCATCTGGTCGGGCTGCAGATTTCTCATTCTTCTATCCCCCTATCCTCCTTTTTATCATAATCTAACCAAAAGAGAAACACAATAAACAAACGATAAACTCCCGCGTCCTGCGCCGTCGCACAGGCGTTCAAATTTTAGAAAAAATTTCAGAAAGGATGTCTTCCACATGACCCGGTCCCCGCACAGTCCCCATCTGCTCGATGGGCTCCGCAAGATTTTCCCCGGCATGAACACCCTGTCCGTACGCCATCAGCTGCTGCTCAACAACTTCGTCATGGTCTTCGTGCCGATTTTCCTGCTGCTGATCATCAGCACGGTCACGTACTGCGGGCTGCGCGCGACCGGGAATTTCCGCGACCGCGAGCTCGAGCTGTTCTGGCCGGAAGCCGGTTCCTCGGTGCCGATCCAGCTCGACCTGAGCCATCTGCGCAGCCATATCGACTGGCACCGTGATGATGCGAAATCCCGCGCCCGCTCGCTCAAGAGGCATTGCGAGTCGATGGAGGCGCTCGGCATCAAGGTCGCAGTCATCGACGACGGCACCGTGACCTATGCCACGGAACCGGATAGCGCGTTTGACCTCGTTGCGGAAAGTTACCAGCAGGCACCGGACAACGAAAACGTATTCCTTTGGGATCAGAACGGGCTGCTGTACCGCTATGGGACGCCGGATGGTTCGAGTGTCGCCGTCGCTATGGGGCCGGTGCCGTTCCGCATCGATACCGGCTATTTCCCGGCCGACATTGAAAATATCATCGGGGATATCGCGCTGTTCGCCGTCCTCTGCATGATTGCCATCATCCTGCTGACCGGCATCGTCTCCGCCCGCTTCCTGTCCCGACGCATCATCCACCCGCTGACCGACCTGCAGACGTCGGCAAAGCGCATCCAGAAAGGCGACTATGAGGCAGCCGTCCCCGTCCACCGGCAGGACGAATTCGGCGATACCGCCATGGCCTTTGAGTCCATGCGGCGCCAGCTCGAGGAAGACCGGGAGCTCCGGGAGAAATACGAGAAGAACCGCGAGGAGCTGCTGGCCGGCATCGCGCACGACCTCGCGACGCCGCTGACGAAAATCCAGGGCTATACGAGCGGCATCCTCGACGGCATCGCAAGGACGCCGGAAAAGCAGCACGATTACCTAGAGCTCGTCCTTCGCACAAGCCAGCAGATGCAACGGCTCGTCGACGACCTTTTCACGCTGTCGAAACTCGAACTCAGGAAAATCGAATTCCACTGGGATGTCCTGCCCCTCTATCCGTTCCTGCAGAACTTCGTCGCCGAGCAGCGCGATATGCTCGCAGAAAAGTCCTTCCAGATCGAGCTTTCCCCGCAAAACGATGGCAGCGGCCCCGTGTCCGTCCGCATGGATGCCATGCAGTTCCGCCGCGTTCTAGACAACATCCTGACTAATGCGGTAAAATATACGGAGGAAGGAGGCGGCAGGCTGCAGATTGCGATGGTGCAGCAAGGCAAAAAGACCGTCCATCTGACCTTCACCGACAACGGGAAAGGCGTGGGCGAAGCCGAGCTCCCCGCGCTGTTCCACGCCTTCTACCGCACGGATAAGGCGCGGACGCAGGTTGCCAAGGGCAGCGGCCTCGGCCTGTCCATCTGCCAGAGCATCATCGAGGCCATGCACGGGAAAATCTGGGCGGAGTCTGCAGCGCCGCATGGCCTGCGGGTCTGCATCGACCTGCCCTGTACCGCAGAGGCCGCTGGCAGGATAACAGAAACAAAGGAGAATTGACCGATGAAACGGATTTTGATCATCGAGGACGATCAGGAAATCGCGGAACTCGAGCGGGATTACCTCGAGGCCTCCGGCTTTTCTGCCGACATCGTCGGGGACGGGCTGAAGGGCCGGGACGCCGCGCTCAAGAAGAATTACGACCTGATCCTGCTCGACCTCATGCTGCCGGGCCTCGACGGGTTCAACCTTTGCCGGGATATCCGCAAGGCGAAGGATGTCCCGATCCTGATGATCTCGGCGCGGCAGACCGATATCGACAAAGTCCGCGGGTTCGGGCTTGGCGCGGATGACTACATCACGAAGCCGTTCAGCCCGAGCGAGATGGTCGCGCGCGTCAAGGCGCATCTGCAGCGCTATGAGCAGCTGACCTCCGGGAAGAAGCCGGATTCCGACAAGCCGCTCGTGGAAAAAGATCTGGAACTCTATCCGGCTTCCTGCCGCGTCCTGCTGCATGGCAAGGAGATCTATCTGCCGCATCGCGAGTTCCAGCTGCTCGAATTCCTGATGGAGAATGCCGGCATCGTGTTCAGCCGGGACACGCTGTTCGAGCGGCTCTGGGGGCTCGACGCCATCGGCGACACGAACACGGTATCCGTCCATATCAACCGGCTCCGCGAGAAAATCGAGGACGACAGCGCCCATCCGTACTATATCGAGACCGTGCGCGGCGCCGGTTACCGTTTCCACGCCAAATCCTGACCACACGGAGATATGAAAAACCGGGGGCACGGCAGATTTCTCTGCCGTGCCCCCGGTTTTTATGTGCCGACGTTTCCGTCAGTCCTCTTTTTTCTCTTTTTTCTTGACCGCCGTGCGGATGGACAGCTCGCGCAGCTGCTTTGCATCAACCGGCGACGGTGCGTCGCTCATGACGTCGCGCGCACTCTGCGTCTTCGGGAAAGCGATGACGTCGCGGATGGACGGGCGCTTGGCCATCAGCATGACGAGGCGGTCGAGGCCGAACGCGAGTCCGCCGTGTGGCGGCGTGCCGTACTGGAACGCATCCATCATGAAGCCGAACTTCGTATGTGCCTGCTCCGGCGTGAGGCCGAGCGACTCGAAGACCTTCTCCTGCAGATCCGCATTGTAGATACGGAGCGAACCGCCGCCGATCTCGACGCCGTTCAGGACCATATCGTAGGCGTTCGCCTTGACTTCGCCCATGCGGTCCGTGTTGAGCAGCGGAATATCCTCGTTACGCGGTGCCGTGAATGGATGGTGCATCGCCTTGAAGCGGTGCTCCTCCTCGCTCCACTCGTACATTGGGAAATCGACGACCCAGAGGAAGCGCAGCGCATCCGGATCGATGAGGTTGCGCTCCTTGCCCATCTCGAGGCGGAGCTGGCCGAGTGCCGTATCGACAACAAGGCGCTTGTCCGCGACGACGAGCAGCAGGTCGCCCGTCTTGGCGCCCGTGGCCTCGGCGATCTTCGCGAACGTCTCATCGCCGTAGAACTTCTTGAACGGGCTCTTGATGCCGTCTGCCGTGTACTGAATCCAGGCAAGGCCCTTCGCGCCGTAGACCTGCACGAATTTCACGAGATCATCGAGGCGGCGGCGCGGGATATCCGCATAGCCGTCGACCTTGATGCACTTGACCATGCCGCCGTTTGCGAGCACCGAGTTGAATACCTTGAACTCCGAGCCCTTGACGTATTCCGAGATATCCATGAGCGGCATATCGAAACGGAGATCCGGCTTATCGGAACCGTATTTGTCCATAGCCGTATCCCATTCCATGCGCTCGAACGGAATCTTGATCTCGGCGCCGATAGCCTTCTCAAAGAGCTCCTTGACCATGTTCTCCATCAGCGTCAGGATATCGTCCTGATCCATGAAGGACATCTCGATATCGAGCTGCGTGAACTCCGGCTGACGGTCTGCGCGCAGATCCTCATCGCGGAAACAGCGGACAATCTGGAAATACTTCTCGAAGCCCGCGACCTGCAGCAGCTGCTTGAAGATCTGCGGGGACTGCGGCAGCGCGTAGAACTCGCCCGGGTTCACACGGCTCGGCACGAGGAAGTCGCGCGCGCCTTCCGGCGTGCTCTTGCAGAGCATCGGGGTCTCGATCTCGAGGAAACCATTGCGGTCGAAGAAATCGCACATGATTTTCGTGACGCGGTGGCGCAGCATGATGTTCTTCTGCATCTCCGGGCGGCGCAGATCGAGATAGCGGTACTTCAGACGCACCGTCTCATCGACGTCGATATTGTCCTGGATGTAGAACGGCGGCGTCTTCGCCTTGTTCAGGATGCGGAGCTCGCTGCAGACGACCTCGATCTCACCGGTATCGATATTCGGGTTGATCGTCTCCTCGCTGCGCGCGCGGATCTTGCCGCGCACCGCGATGCAGAACTCGTTGCGCAGGGACTCCGCCTTGTGGAACGTCCCTTCGTTCATCGCTGCCTCATCGAAGACAACCTGCACAAAGCCCGAGCGGTCGCGCATATCGACGAAGATCAGCCCACCGTGGTCGCGGCGCCGGGATACCCAGCCGCAGAGCACGACCTCCGTGCCGACATCGCCTTTGCGAAGCACGCCGCAATGATGCGTGCGCTTCATGCCTTGCAATGTTTCCATGCTTTCCATAATGAATTCTTCACCTCAGCAAATTGCTTTTAGTTTGTCTATGATATGATCAAAGGAAACCTTTTCCTGCTCACTGTTTGCCATATTCTTGAGCTGGACACAGCTTTCCTTGACTTCCTCATCACCCAGGATCAGCGTAAAGCGCGCATGCGCCTTGTTCGCCTGCTTCATCTGCGCCTTCATGCTGCGGCCCGCATAATCCATGCGCGCCTTGAGCCCCGCTCGGCGGAGCTTCGTCAGCAGCTCAAAGGCCTTCGCCTGCGCGTCATCGCCAAGCGCGACGACGAAAGCGTCGATGGACGTATCCATCTCTGGCAGCAGGTTCTGCTTCTCGAGAGCCAGCAGGACGCGCTCGAGGCCCGTCGCAAACCCGACGGCCGGCGTCGGCTTGCCGCCGATCTCCTCGATGAGCCCGTCGTAGCGGCCGCCGCCCGCGACCGCGGACTGCGCGCCGAGCGGCGCGTACTGGATCTCGAAGGCCGTCTTCGTATAGTAGTCGAGGCCGCGCACGAGACGCGGATCGAGCGTGAACGAGATGCCCGCGTCATGCAGGTACTGCTGCACCTTCTCGAAATGCTCGCGGCAGTCGTCGCAGAGGCAGTCCGTGATTTTCGGCGCATCGGCCATGAACGGCTTGTCCGCGTCCACCTTGCAGTCGAGGATGCGCAGCGGCGCGCGGTCGAAGCGGCTCTTGCAGTCGTCGCAGAGGTCATCGAGCTTGTCGCGGAAATAATCCTGCAGCATCTCACGGTACTTCGGGCGGCAGTTCGGGCAGCCGACCGAGTTCAGCGACAGCTTCAGATCCTTCAGGCCAAGCTCCGACAGGAAATCCCATGCTACCAAGATCACCTCGGCATCGACCATCGGGTTCTCCTCGCCGAGCGCCTCGATGCCGAACTGATGGAACTCGCGCATGCGGCCGGCCTGCGGACGGTCGTAGCGGAACATCGAGCCGATGTAGAACAGCTTGACGAGCGAATTGTCGCCGTAGAGCTTGTTCTGCAGGTACGCGCGCACCGCCGAAGCCGTATTCTCCGGCCGGAGCGTGATGCTCCGGTGTCCGCGGTCCTCGAACGTATACATTTCCTTATCGACGACATCCGTTCCCTCGCCGATCCCGCGGTGGAAGAGCTCCGTGTGCTCGAACATCGGCGTGCGGATTTCCTCGTAGCCGTAACGTGCGCAGAGATCGCGGATCTTCTTTTCCACATAGGTCCATTCGCCGACGGTATCCGGCAGAATGTCCTTTGTCCCACGTGGGGCATTGGTCAGCATAAAACTCACCCTGATTCCTTTTTCTTTATTTGCACGCGCCGTATGCCTCATCGAGCAGGGCGCGCCGCTTTCCGATATACTCCTCGATATCCCGGAGGTAGGTCGTGAGATCCTTCGCGTTGAACGAGGACTTCATGCGGAGCGTTCCGGGATGGACAACCTTCGTCGCCGCCGCGCCGCCGATGCCGAGGATGGTCTGATGCTCCTCCATGATCTGGATGTTGTACATGCCCTCGGCGCCGGGCTTCGCACAGCCGACGTTCTCGAGGTCGCCGGCCATATAGCCCTGCCGATACAGATAGTAGGGCTGGTAGCCGCCCTCGCGCACATAGCGCATGGCGGTCTCCGACATGCGGCGCGTCTCCTCGTCGGACGGGAGCTCAACATGCCGATCCTCCATGATATGCTTGAGGCGCGAACCGCGCTTGATGGCGAGCGCGTGCAGAGTGATATCATCCGGCCCGAGCGCGACGACCTGCCGCATCGTGTCCGCGACATCCTCTGCCGTCTCGCCGGGCAGCCCGAGGATCAGATCCATGTTGATATGCGGGATACCCGCCTCGCGCAGGGCGTGGTACATGCGCCGCACATCGTCCGGCGTATGCCTCCTGCCGATCAGGTCGAGCGTCCGCTGCTGCATGGTCTGAGGATTCACGCTGACGCGCGTGACCTGCAGGCGCCGCATCGTCTGGATCTTCTCCGGCGTGATGCTGTCCGGCCTGCCGGCCTCGACGGTGAACTCGAAAGTTTTCGCCCCATAAAAAGCATGATATACCATTTCGAGCATTTCGTCAAAAAATTTATTGGGCAGGGCCGTCGGCGTGCCTCCGCCGACGTAGATATTCTGCACCTCGAACCCATAATGTCGTACGGCATCCTCCGCAGCCTCGAGGTCTTTGCGGAATACCTGCATGAACTGCGCGAGCTTTTCCTCGCCGGGCAGGATATTGGAAGGGAACGAGCAGTACAGGCAGCGCGTCAGGCAGAACGGGATGCCGACGTAGATGCTGATGGTCTTCGCATCGCTCGTCCGCAGGAACGGGAGCTGACGGAACGCCATCGGCGTGATGACGCGCGCCTTCTCCTCGCTGCACGCATAGTCCCGCATGAGCCTTCGGACAATCTGCGCCTCCGCATGCCCGGAAGCAATCCAGCGGTGCACGATCTTCGTCGGCCGCACCCCGTGCAGGATCCCCCAAGGCGCCTCAGGATACCCGAGATTCTCCGTGAAGATGCGATAGAGCCCGAGCTTCGCTAGCCGGTGCAAGGCAGCGCCCTCGCGCTCATCGGCCTCCCCGGTTCCCTCCCGCTCGAAGATCTCTTCCCGGCCGGACCGGTCAATGCGCCAGAGCCGCGTGCGGACGCGGACGCCCGCGCCCTCGTGGCCCGTCGCACCCGGCAGGCGCGTATAGACCACGGATAGCTGCGCGTAATCCGCGGCCGCATCCGGCCCGCAGATCTCTACCTTGAAAAGATTCAGCACCTCTTTCGTGATTTTCACCATGACTTCCTGGTGTGTGCTGATGGTCAGTGTCTCTACTCGCACGTTACTTTGCTTCTCCCGCTTTTCCGGCTTTCTCTTTTTCCTGGCAGTCCTTGCAGATACCGAAGAACTTGACCTGATGGTCGAGGATCTGGAAACCGGACTTTTTCGCGATATCCTTCTCGAGGTCATCGAGGAGGTCATCGTCGAACTCATAGACCTTGCCGCATTTCGTGCAGATCAGGTGATGGTGGTGATGCTTCGACGGATCCGTCGTATTGACCTCGTAGCGCGCACAGCCATCACCGAACTCCATCTTCTGCAGAATGCCGAGATCCGAGAGCAGGTCGAGCGTGCGGTAGACCGTCGCGAGCCCGATCTCCATGCGTTTCTCGCGCAGGACATCGTGCACGTCCTCCGCGCTCAGATGGTCACCGGGCCGGTCGAGGAAAATCTGAAGCACCAGCTGCCGCTGCGGCGTCATCTTGTGCTGGCGCTCCTGGAGCTTCTTCTTCAGATCTTCCATTGTGAATGTATTCGCCATGAAAATTACCCCTTTGCCGAAAGAAATTCAGAATAGCTCTCCCTATCGATATACACAGAATCCCTTTGCTATCAATCTTACCTAGTATAGCAAAAAAAACAGGAAAATTCAATTCTCATTCTCAATTTCCCTGTTTTTCCGCATATTAACGGGCAATTCTTGAAATCACTCGCCACCGAGGTTCGCATTCATGACGCGCTGCACGCTGTAGACGTTCTTGACACGGCGGAACCGCGTCAGGATCTGGCTGACCTGCGAAGCGTTGTGCACGTTGATGCCCATGACGACCGTCGAGGTCTTCGTGCTGCGGTTCGGCTTCGCGTTGATCCGCTCGATGTTGAGCTTGAGCTCCGACGGCACGGCGAGCAGGTCGGCGAGCACGCCGTTCTTGTCGTTGCAGAGGATCTCGATCTCGACCGTGTACTCCTTGTCGAGGCCGATATCCCAGCTGACCTCAATCATGCGCGAGAGATCCGTGTCCTTCAGGACGTTCGGGCAGTCTGCGCGGTGCACGGAGACACCGCGCCCGCGCGTCACGAAACCGACGATCGGATCGCCCGGAATCGGGTTGCAGCATTTTGCAAGGCGCACCATCAGGCCGCTCTCCCCTTCGACGAGGACGCCGTGGCTCGCCTTGTTCGCCTTCCCCGTGCGCGCCGCCGGCTGCTTGATCTCCGAAAGCAGTTTGGAGATATCCGGCGAGGCATTCGCCTTCATTTCCTTTTTATGGTACTCGATCAGCTTCGTGATGATGCCGTGCAGGGCGATGCCGCCGTAGCCGAGCGCCGCGAGCATGTCTTCCTCCGAACTGATGTTCAGGGATTTCGCGATTTTCAGCAACCGGTCATCTTTCAGCAGATCTTTCGGCGAATAGCCGAGATGGCGGATCTCCTCCTGGATCATCGCCATGCCGCGCTCGATGTTCTCCTCGCGCTTTTCCTTCTTGAACCACGAGCGGATCTTGCTGCGCGTCTCGGAGGATGCGACAATGTTCAGCCAGTCGCGGCTCGGGCCGTTATTCGACTTGTTCGTGATGATCGAGACGATATCACCGTTCTTCAGCTTGTACTCGAGCGGCACCATCTTGCCGTTGACCTTCGCACCGACGCAGTGGTGCCCGACCTCCGTGTGGATGCGGTACGCGAAATCAATCGGGTTCGAGCCCTTCGGCAGGTTCAGCACGTCGCCGTTCGGCGTGAACACAAAGACCTCATCGGAGAAGATATCGACCTTCATGGCCTCGAAGAATTCCTTCGGATCCTTGAACTCGTCCTGCAGCGATACCATCTGGCGCAGCCAGTTCATCTTCTCGTCGAGCTTGTTCGAGGCGCCGACGCTCTTGCCCGCCTCTTTGTATTTCCAATGCGCGGCAATACCGAACTCCGAAACCTGATGCATCGCGTGCGTGCGGATCTGGATCTCGAGCGGATAGCCGCGCGTCATGACTGTCGTGTGCAAGGACTGATAGCCGTTCGACTTCGGCATCGCGATATAGTCCTTGAACCGGCCCGGGATCGGTTTCCACATCGCGTGGATGATGCCGAGCACCGCGTAGCAGTCGCGCACCGTATCGACGAGCACGCGCACGGCGGACAGGTCGTAGATCTCGCTGATATCCTTCTTGCCGCGCTTCATCTTCTTGTAGATGCTGTAGAAATGCTTCGCGCGGCCGCTGATATCCGCCTGGATACCCGACTCCTTGAGCTTCGCCTTGATCTGCACGATGGCCTCGTCGATGAAGGCCTGCCGCTCCTTGCGCTTCTGCTTGACGTTCTCGACGAGGTCGTAGTAAGCCTCCGGCTCGAGATAGCGCAGGCAGAGATCCTCGAGTTCCCATTTGATGCTCGAGATGCCGAGCCGGTTCGCGAGCGGCGCATAGACCTCGATGGTCTCGCGCGCGATGCGCTTCTGCTTGTCCGGGCGCATATACTTCAGCGTCCGCATGTTGTGCAGGCGGTCGGCAAGCTTGATCATGATGACGCGGATATCCTTCGCCATCGCGAGGAACATCTTGCGGTACGTCTCAAGCTGCGTTTCCTCTTTCGACTTGTACGGGATCTTGCCGAGCTTCGTGACGCCGTCGATGAGCATGGCGACCTCTTCGCCGAACATGTCGCGCATCTCCTCGATTGTATACGAGGTATCCTCGACGACATCGTGGAGCAGCGCCGCCGCGATGGTCGCGTCATCGAGATGCAATTCCGTCAGGATCTCCGCGACATGCAAGGGGTGGATGATATACGTCTCCCCCGACACGCGTTTCTGGTCTTTATGCGCCTCGGCCGCCACATCGTACGCCTTCTGGATCAACGCGACGTTCGCCTTCGGCGAATAGCTCTTGACCGCCTCAATGATATCTCCGATTGTCACAACATCCTTGCCGTTGTGCATAACGCTCACTCCTCCGCCTGATGCGCCGCCCGGTAGGTCGGCGATGCCATCAGGTCCATCTTCTGCGCCGGCGGGATCATCTTGCATCCCGCGCCCGGCTCCGTTTCGAGGAAACCGAGTTCCTCAAAAATACGCAGGCTCTCCTGCATCGTAAATAGGGCTAGTTGATTATACCGCTTATTGTACAGATCCGTCAATTCCATACCGTTCAGCGGGACTTCTTTCTGTTCGTTGCAGACAGAGGAAAGGAGCCGGTAGACATTCGCGAGGATCTCGCGCGATGGATGCACGCGTTCCCCCTCCGCTGGTGCCATATCGTCGAGCACGATCTGGATGCTTTTCCGTCCGTTCCACTCGTTGATCTGCGGCTCGTAGAGCAGGTCGAGTGCCTCACGTTCCACCGCACCCGCAAGATCCGCATGTCGCCAGTAGAGCGCGGCAACCGGGCTCTCCTGCGTGCCGAGATTGAAGCGCAGATGCGTGCCGTCCTTGCCGATGGCGCGCACGCCCCATCCGCGCGCGTCCCGCACGCCGAAGACCGGCCGCGGATTCCCCATGCCATACGGCTCGAGCTTCGCGATTTCGTCGATCTGCTCCTCGGTCAAGTCCTCTGGCTTGCATTCCGCTTCAACATCGACTTTCGGGATATAGTCCTCATCCGACAGATGCTCCCGCGCATACTGGCAGAACGCCTCGCGGAATGCAGGGAGCTTTGCTGCCTCGACGCTGAGGCCGGCCGCCTGCGCGTGGCCGCCGAACTGCACGAGCTCGCCCCGGCAAGCGGTGAGTGCCTCGTACATCGAAAGCCCCTCGATGCTGCGGCACGAGCCCTTCGCCACGCCGTTATCCTGTATCGAGCAGACGATTGCCGGCTTGTAATATTTCTCGACGAGCCGCGAACCGACGATGCCGATGACGCCCGGATTCCAGCCCTTGCCTGCCGCAATCAGGGCTGGCATATCCTCGATGCGCTGGCCGGGCTTTGTCTGCTCTCTGAGGCTTTCCTCTGCCTCGTCGAAAATCTGCTTTTCGATGGACTGCCGCTCCGCATTAAGCGCGTTGAGCTTTTCCGCAAGCGGCTCCGCCTCCTCCATCGACTTTGCCATCAGCAGCTCCACGCCGAGCTTCGGCGAAGCCATGCGGCCCGCCGCATTGAGCCGCGGTGCGAGGCCGAAGCCGATGTTCTCGCTCGTCAGATTCTTGCCGCTGAAGCCGCTGACCGTGAGCAGCGCGCGGATGCCGGGCAGTTCGCTCTCCATCATGCGCGCGAGCCCGAGCTTCACGATCTTCCGGTTCTCGTCCTTCAGCGGCACGACGTCTGCCACCGTGCCCAGCGCCACGATCTCGAGGCCGTTCGATGCTGCCTCGATGCCCTCCATATTCTTCCAGAGCGCCTGGCAGATCTTGAACGCCACGCCGCAGCCGCATAGATCCTTGCACGGGTATCGGTCATCCTCGCGGTGCGGATTCACGACGGCGAGCGCCGGTGGCAGCTTCTCGCCGGGCAGATGGTGGTCACTGATCACGAAATCCATCTGGTCTTTGAACGCATCCACGAGGTCATAGGACGCGATGCCGCAGTCCACGGAAACCAGCAGATCATACTCTGCCGCAAGTTTCCGCAGGGCATTTTCATTGAACCCATATCCCTCGCTCCGCTCTGGCAGATAGAACGACACATCCGCCCCGAACGCGCGCAGGTTCCGCAGCATCAGCGTCGTCGACGTAATGCCGTCCACATCGTAGTCCCCATAGATGACAATGCGTTCGCCGCGCTCAATCGCCCGCTGGATGCGTGCCACGGCCTTATCCATGTCCGTCAGCAGAAAAGGGTCATGCCATGCCAGTCCCTCCGGATGCAGGAAAAGCTCCGCCTGCTCCCGCGTCCGGATGCCGCGGTGATAGAGCAGGCTCGCGAGAAACGCCGACGTCCCGAACTCCCCCGCCAGACGCGCAACACCCTCCACCGGCTCCAAAATATTCCAAGCTTTCAGCAAATGCCATCCGTCCCCTCTTCATCATCTGCATCCATTATAGTAAAGCAAAATCACAGATTCCGCAATCTGACAGTGACCTGTTTCCCGCAAAAGGCGATGCCGTAGGCGTATACGGGCTCGACGCCTTGGGCACGGAATTCGGCGCGGTAGTCGCGCGATTCGATCTGCCCAATGGCTTCGTCCGCCTTCTTCTCGATGTCATCTTCTTTTTCCGCGGTCTTGAATTCGAGGATCAAGCCAGCTTTCCCTTTTTCCTTGGGGAATACCGCAATATCGTAGCGGCCATAGCCGGACTCGCGGTTCGAACGCACCTCGTACGCCGGGATGAGCAATGCGGTCATCCCGAGAACGAACCCATGATAGAACGCCTCTTTTCCTGCGGTGTCAAATGTACTCGCAAGGACTTCGAGGTAGCGGGAGAGGCCCATTTCCACACGTTCCCTGTTCCCGGATAAGAAGGCCTGCATCAGCCGCACGAGCGACGATTTGCTCAAGCCTTTCTGGAACCGCTTGACGACCTCGATGGAAAACAGGCTCAAGATTTCTTTGTTCGGCACGCGGAGCGTATATTCGCGTTCCAGACCCTGCATCTCGGCGCGGACGCTAGTCAGATACCCGGTCGTCAGCAGCATCGTATAGAGCGCGTCCTCATCCTCCCCGATATCGGAATAAATAACGCCCTCGCGCAGGAACGCCTGCACCGTCCCGCCCTGCAGCAGCCGGTGGATATTCTCCATCTGTTCGAGGCTCGCGTAGCGCATGAGCTCCTTCAGGATGCCGTTCCCGCTCGTATTGACCCAGTACGGACCGACCTCACAATGATGGCCGAAATAGTTCACCACCGACCATGGATTGTAGATTTCCTCACCGCAAAACTGATAGCCGTCGTACCAGTCGCGGATCTCATCCATCTTTTCTTCTTTCCCGAGGTCTTTTGCCATCTTGGCGACCTCATCGGTCGTGAATCCCATAGCCGTCGGATATAGGCCGCTGAGCAGGCTCGCCACCTGCAGATTGTTGAGATCGCTGAAGATGCTCTCCTTCGCCACGCGCAGGACGCCGGTAAGCACCGCGAAATCCAGCGATAGATTCGTCTTCAGCGCACCCGTGAGCATCACGCGCATGAAGTCGATGGCCTGTGCGTAATAACCACGCTCCCATGCCGACTGGATTGGCGCGTCGTACTCATCAAGGAGAAGCACCACCGGCTTCCCAGCATATCTTGCTAGCAGATCCATCAGGAAAGTCAGCGCGTTCATCAATCGGGGTATTCCTGCCTTGCCCATCAGGATTTCCCGAAAAACCTCTTTCTCCGCTGCGCTGATCTGGTCGCTCTCCAGCAGATATGCATAACGGTTGTAATAATCCTGCCAAAAAACCGCGACACCGCCCTGCATGGTTTCCCAGTCCACAAACTTCCATTCTTTGAGCGTCAGGAAAAGCACTGGACGCTTGCCCTGCTCGGCCATGACCGCCTCGTCCTTCGAGACCTCGAGCCCATCGAACAGTTTCCGGTTCTCCGCCGCGTTCTCCTCGCTGAAGAAATACTTCAGCATCGAAAGCGTCATCGTCTTGCCAAACCGCCGTGGCCGCGTGATTAACGTCGCCGCCCCATGCTGTCGCCAAAGCTCAGAAATAAATTTCGTCTTATCAACGAAATAATACTTCTTGCGTGCCTCCGCAAAATCATCCACGCCAATCGGCATCGGCTTTGCCATGACTATCCCCTCCTTATTTCCATCACCTTGCTTCTTCTATTATAGCGTATTCTAGAAAAAGAAGAAAACAGAAAAACAGCCCGTCCCATAAACATGTATGGAACAGGCTGTTTGCCTTCTAGTTATTTTATTTTTCGGATTGGATAGGACCGTTCCCCATAAAATCACAAAACCTGCAATTCCTAATTGATTTATTTGCTTACTTCTCGTATAATAAGTTTAGAAATACATTTCACTTATTTATTCATTTATTGAGGTATCAACCATGACAAGTGAAGAATTAAGACAATTAACTCAATGGATTTTAGAAAAAAAGACAGAAACTCAAACGCTCGAAATAAAAAGCGCTCAGCATGGATGCCCACACCGTCTTTATGACACACTTTCGAGCTTTTCTAACCAGGATCAAGGTGGAACCCTGTTCTTCGGCATCGACGAAAGTCAAGATTTTGCCCTGGTCGGCGTCTACAATCTTCAGGAACTGCAAAAAGGGATTGTCGAGCAATGTGAGCAAATGGATCCCATCGTCCGTGCCGTATTCACGGTTGCAGAAATTGATGGCAAGAACATCTGTTCTGCTGAAATACCGGGGCTTGACCTTTCCCGTCGCCCCTGTTTCTACAAAGGAGCGGGGAGACTGAAAGGTGCTTTTATCCGTATCGGTGATGCGGATAAAACGATGACGGAGTATGAGCTTTACAGTTTTGAAGCATTCCGCCGACATCTGCATGATGATGAACGAATCGTTCCACGAGCTCTTCTGCAAGATCTGATACCAGAAAAAGTAGACATTTATCTTGCGCAGCGTACCGAGCAACGCCCCGGTTTTGCCAATCTCCCAAAGAATCGTATTCTGGAACTGCTCGGTATCTCACGGGAAGATAAACCAACGCTTGCCGCCATACTGAATTTTTCCGTCTATCCGCAGGGATTCTTCCCGCAGCTATGCATCACCGCCATCGTCGTCCCTGGTACGAAAATCGCAGAAACGACAACGGATGGTGCCCGATTTCTCGATACGAAGCGTATCGAAGGGACACTTCCTGAACTCGTAGATGGTGCGCTTGCTTTTTGCCGCCATAACCTGAAAACGAAATTGACCATCGATGCCAATACCGGAGAACGGAAGGATACGCCGGAATATCCGCTGACTGCCATCCGCGAGGCCCTCCTCAATGCGGTGATTCACCGGGATTACAGTGAATTCACGGAGGGCACGCCTGTCCAGCTCATCATCTTCACCGATCGGCTGGAAATCCATTCCCCCGGCACACTTTACGGCCGTATGACGGTGGAGCAGCTGGGCTATGCCCGCCCAGATCTCCGTAATCCGGTCCTTGCCACCATGATGGAAGCACTCACCAAGGCTGAGAATCGTTACTCCGGCATCCCGACCATGCGCCGTGCTATGAAAGACGCGCACTTGCCTGCCCCGAAATTTGAAAACCGCCGCAATGAATTTGTCGTCACGTTCTACAATCAGCCATCTGGCGATACCTCCATGCCGATATCCGCAGGAGCAGGGGATATCCTCTCTAAAAAGTTGCTGGACTATTGCAAAGTCCCCAGATCCCGGCAGGAAATTGCCGGATTCTTGAACCTGAGCAGCATCGCCTACATCACGCGAAAATATCTGCGCCCCCTGCTTGCCGAAAACAAGCTCGCAGAAACCATTCCAGAAAAACCTCGCAGCAAAAATCAACGGTATTACACCATCACCGGAAAAATATAACTGCCAAATCGCACGGTAATTCTCAAGGCCTCCCCCATGGAATCACAAATTTTGCAATCTGACGGCAACCTGTTTTCCGCAAAAGGCGATGCCATAGGCGTATACGTTCTCGACACCTTGGGCACGGTAGTCGCGCGATTCGATCTGCCCAATGGCTTCGTCCGCCTTCTTCTCGAGGTCATCCTCTTTTTCCGCGGTCTTGAATTCGAGGATCAGTCCAGCTTTCCCTTTTTCCTTGGGGAATACCGCGATATCGTAGCGGCCGACACCGCTCTCCCGGTTCGAGCGCACGTCGTACTCCGGCACGAGGAATGCCGTCATGCCGAGAACAAAGCCGTGATAGAACGACTCCCGCGCAGCCGTGTCGAATGAACTCGCGAGGATCTCGAGATACTCACCGAGACCATCTTGCACCGTCGCCGCATCACCATCCAGAAAAGCCTGCATCAAGATGCGTAAATCCGAAATCTGCACGCCCTTCTGGAAACGTCCGACAATTTCGTTGCGGTACACGGACATGATTTCGCGGTTCGGTATCACGAGGCTGGCATCGAGACCGAAATCGGTCGGCACCGCGTCCTGCATCGTGAGGTAGCCCGTCGTGAGCAGCATCGTGTACAGGGCGTCCTTGTCATCGTAGATATCCGCATAGATAATGCCTTCCCGGAGCATAGCCCGGATTGGCACGCCGCCCAAGACCTTGCGCAGCTTTTCGATAGTCCGAGCATCCGCATGCGCGACCATCTCCTTGATGATTCCGTTGCCCGATGTGTTCAGCCAGTAGAATCTCGGCTGACACCCGCTCGCGAAATAATTGACCACCGACCACGGGTTATAGAGTTCCGCGTCACCGACGCGATAGCCATCATACCATTTCCGGATTTCCGGCATTTTCCCGCTGACGCCATAGGACTCGGCAATCTCTGCGACCTCCGCACCAGTGAAACCCATGACGTCCGGATAAAGCGCATTGAGCAGCGTCGACACGCGCAGATTGTTGAGGTCGCTGAAAATGCTCTCCTTTGCTTCGCGCAAAACGCCGGTCAGCACCGCGAAGTCAAGCGACGGATTCGTCTTCAACGCGCCCGTCAGAAATACCCGCATAAAGCCGACGGCCTGGTCATAATAGCTGTGCTCAAATGCGCATTGAATCGGCACATCGTACTCATCCAGCAGCAGGACAACTTGTCTGCCATAATGTTTTGCGAGCAGATTCATCAAAAAACTCAGTGCCGTCATAAGACGCGGGATATTGGCATTTCCCAGCATGATTTCCTGAAAAATGCTTTTCTCTGACGTACTGATCCGATTGCTCTGCAGAAGGAAATCATACTGGCCATAAAAATTCTGCCAAAAGACCACAAGGCCCCCCTGCATGGTCTCCCAGTCCACGAACTTCCATTCCTTGAGCGTCAGGAACAGGACTGGGCGCTTGCCCTGCTCGGCCATGACCGCCGCGTCCTCCGACACCTCGAGCCCATCGAACAGTTTCCGGTTCTCCGCCGCGTTCTCCTCACCGAAGAAATACTTCAGCATCGAAAGCGTCATCGTCTTGCCGAACCGTCGCGGCCGCGTGACGAGCGTCACCTCCGCATGATTCGGCCAGAACTCCCGGATGAACTTCGTCTTATCCACGAAATAATAATTTTCCCTTGCCTTCGCAAAATCATCCACGCCAATCGGCATCGGCTTTGCCATTCTTATGCCTCCATTCCCGCATGAAGGATGTCATTTCCTAAAGCGTCATCCAAAGCGCCATTTCTCTGGCGTATTGGTACTGAAATCAATCTCTTTATCCGTCTATCGATTATCCAACGAACTGGCCTGCAATCGGCAAAAGCTCTTTCATTGAGTGCACCATATCATCCGTATTTAAAATATGAACGCAGAAGGATCCTTCGCCGAAATCCATCAAATGACGAAGGTTGATTGTCCGATCTTCATTCTCTGCAATTTCGAGCAACCATTTCGCGCAATTATCCCCACAAGGTGAACAGTTGAAAATCTTTTCTGGCTCCTTATTTACCAAAATCAGCGTCTTGACACCGCCGGACAATCGTTCTGGCGGAATCTGGCCGAGTACGGGGCTGTCGATGATCCCGCTGCTGAGGACTTTGGACTTATCAATATCCAGTATCATCATTTCATCGAACGGGTCGGTTATCCATGCATCTTCATAAACATTCTTAAAATACACAGAGGTATTATAGATTGCCTCCGGCATATCTCCATAAAAGACATGAAGCACTACGCATCCTCCTCTCCATCGATGAATACCATTGGAAGCAGCCGTAAGATCTTCTTTTCCACATTCTCTTGCAGATACACCGGATTGATTCTGTTTTTCGTATATTGCCAAACTGTCCCATGCGACAAAGCAATCAAATAGGCAGTGAAAAATTGCTCCCAGCTGAAATATCGCGCAGAATCAATACAGTCCGATGTATGTTCGAATATTTCCTCATTCATTGGCATCGGGATAACCCCTGCGTATAGAATCATCCACTCAAAGGACTCCGGCAAAAACAAATGCACATTGTGGAATCGTTTCGACAATCCGACCATGCGCGACATTTCGGGGCCAAAGGCAGCACCATCCGCAACGATCAATAAGTCTTTATCCAAATGTTTCAATGCATTCGCGAAAATATTCGACTTTCCGGCGGCCGTATAACATTCCCAATCCTTTTTCTGACAAATATCCCGGAAAAATTGGAAACCTGATTGAGAGTCTTCCGTCATGACACAGCCGCATTTTATCGGTTTGTTGAAATCTTCTTCCTCATACAGATGATAAAGTTCATGGTAGCTTTTTTTCAGTACACCATATTTGCCAGAGTTGCGGATGCCATATATCTCTTCCACGCTATAGGGAATATTCTCCAGCCGCTCCCGTGTGACAATCACATAGTAATTATCCGTTCCCCGGATCGCCTGCGCAAAATCTTCGGATGTGACAAACCGATTACCCTCATCCAAGAATACGATACTATGCCGGATGACAGAAAGTTCTTCCTTCCAAAAACGGCCGGACAGCACCACGCAGTCGACATCAGATTGAATCGACACGCCGCTGGATGCCCCATTATCATTATATTCCTGAATCATTTCGATCAGCGTCGTTTTTCCTGTTGCGCTCTGCCCTTTGATGATGGTGATATTGCGGCGTATCCAGAACTTATATTGCAGGCGCCTGTTCTGCACCACCAAATAAAACATACCCTTCATAAACGACAAATCCTCCACCTGCATCTGATCCAATTTCTGCTCTCCTTAATTATATTATAGCGTATTCTCGTCAAAGAAGAAAACAGAAAATCAGCCCGCCCCATGAATACCGTATGGGACGGGCTGTTTTCTTTCACAGGCTAAGCATCGCATTCAATCTTCATTTGGGAAGTGAACGAATCGATTTTTAGCAATTTTTTCGTTTATTGTGATCAGAAATGCAAGTTTATCTTCATTCGACTTCCCCACGCGTAATCCTTCTTCAATCGTATCGAAGGAAATTGTCTCATCTGCGTGGTATTCATAGCACCAATAGTCAGGCGGACACTGCGGATTGCAGTTTTTTCGATATCCTTCAAAAGTCTGCACTTGCTGTATCTTTGATTGAGACCCCACATCCGATTCCCTCGTCCAGAATACGGATTTTCTGATTCGGCGCGCAGGATTGCCTGCCCAACACTCATTGTGATGAACAATTTTATGAGAAAGAACACTATTGCTGCCGATTATGCTTCCAGAATCAATCCGCGTCCCGTGAAGCAAGGAGACATCATGTCCAATCCAGACGTGATCCCCGATATAGATACTCTCAGCGTGGTCGGTTCTCTCTTGGCTGGTAACATCATAAATGAGGTGACCATCCCCGCTCCATAGGACGATGCTGTTCGAAAACATACAGTCATCTCCCGTGAAAATATGTCCGCCTGACCGAGCATGAAAGTGAATTGGAAGCCGGATACCTGCTACTGAATTGTTTTTCCCTATTCGTATGACTGAATTATCACAGCATTCCATTTCCATATGCAACGGCTCATCACGGTTCTTGGAAAGATATATCAATCCATTATCTCCCCAAAACGATATTTGAGAATCCCGAAGGCGTACTCCCTCTTCACAATAAAGGATATTGTTTTTCCCACAAAATTTTATCGTCGTATTCTCTAGATTAGGAATATGTCCTTTGATACGGTTTCCGTCAGCATCCGCGATTCCATCATAAACAGTTTTCTCATGCCGCCATTCTTTCTCTATGGATAACGGCTTCATGCTGTCTAATTCAGCAATATGAGATTTATCAATGTATTTCAGCAATGAACTTTTCAAGTCAAGATAAATTTCCGGATTTGTCGAGGCCAAGATTACGTAAAGATTCTTTTCCCTTTTAGCTAACGAATCAATAGACTGTATTTCATTCGTGTAGCGACAGAGATGATTATCACATAACATTGCTTCCCGGATGCCATAACTCTCGTTCAGTATCTGTTTTACGCGCATGCCTACATCACCGAACGGGAATATGGCAATATCCCGATGGCCTTCCTGCAACAGATTCTCGATGCAAACTCGAATATCGGCTATATTCTGATCCATCCCTAGCATATATTTCTCTCCCTAGCTTTTAGATAGTCTTTTATACACAGACTTAATGCCTTATGAATATACTTTTCAAGAATAGAGCACGCAAATCACATCCAATCGGAAAAGACGCATTCCTATTTTCGTTCTCATTCTTATTCTATTATCATAGCACAGCTGCCCCCCCCTGCAAGACCCGTCTGATGTCCTATACTCACGCGGCACACGACAAAAACAGCCTGTCCCATAACCATGTATGGAACAGGCTGTTTTCCTTCCGCTTATTTTAGTTCCCGGAGGATCTCGCTCGTATAAATGCTATGCGCCTCATTTCCTCGCTTTGATCACCATCCAATGGCCATAACGCTTTCCTCCCACTCGGTCAA
>Ga0310695_10005581_pt1 | contig 21836 bp, 22 predicted proteins | sample RumenRJG_04DNA_FD_203882 | JGI IMG/M metagenome (GOLD analysis project Ga0310695, IMG submission 203882) | Bovine rumen microbial communities from Lethbridge, Alberta, Canada - RJG_04 (v2) (version 2) | ecosystem: Host-associated > Mammals > Digestive system > Stomach > Rumen | place: Canada...
AGGAACGCCAAAACAATAACTAGCACGCCAAAAACACGCCAATTTGGAATAAAAGAAATCCGCTAAGTGCTGATTTTCAGTGGCTTAGCGGATTAATCTGTTGGGGTACCCGGACTCGAACCAGGAAAGGCAGGACCAGAATCTGCAGTGTTACCATTACACCATACCCCAATTCCTTTGCAATGAGAAACCGTTTTCTCGATTGCGGGTGCAAAGGTAATGCTTTTTTCTGAACCGACAAAAAAAAATGGCACTTTTTTAATAAAAAACGCAAAAAAAATCTTTTTCCTTGTCTTTTTCTTTGTGTTGCGCCGGTTATTTATTAACTTTGCCCTTCAATAAATCATTATTTAATGGAACAAACAGAACAACTAGTAGAAACAATTGTAAAAGGAATACAAGAGAAGAAAGGTCAGAGCATTGTCACCGCTAACCTGACAGGCATCGACGGTGCGATATGCAGGTATTTTGTCATTTGTCAGGGCAACTCTCCCTCACAGGTAGAAGCCATCACTGAATCCGTAGGCGAAATGGCCCGTTTAGAGTTAGGTGAGAAGCCTTCGATGGTAGCTGGTTTGGAGAACGCCCAGTGGGTAGCGATGGACTATGGCGACGTGATGGTCCACATCTTTGTCCCTGACACCCGCGTTTACTATGACCTTGAGCATCTTTGGGACGATGCCGATTTGACCCGTATAGAAGATATTGACTAATGGAACCACAGAATAACAAGCCACAACAGCAGATGCCCCGATTCAATATGAATTGGATTTATGGCATCGTCATTATATCACTCATCGTGCTCTACTTCACGCAAGGGCAGACCAAGTCGAGCATCAACACCGAGGTGTCGTACTCAGACTTCAAAGTGATGGTCGACAAAGGCTATGCCAAGGAGATTGTCGTCAACAAATACCAGAACACGCTGGAGATGTACGTGAAACCGGAACACATCCGCGACGTCTTCCATCAGGGTGTTCAGCAGACTGGTGCAAACCCCTGTGTATCTGTTGCCATTGGCAGTGTTGATCAAGTAGAGCAATTCATCAACACCGCCCGTGAAGAGAAGAAGTTTACTGGTAAGTTCTCGTATGACAATAGCAAGGAGAATGATTTTTTCTCGTCGCTGTTCATGAATATCCTCTTCTTTGGTGGCATCATCCTTGTATGGATGTTCATCATGCGCCGCATGGGTGGTGGCTCACCAATGGGTGGCTCTGGCATCTTCAACGTGGGCAAGTCGAAAGCCCAGATGTATGAGAAGGGCGGTGAACTCGGCATCACCTTCAAGGATGTTGCCGGACAGGCTGGCGCCAAGCAGGAGATGCAGGAGATTGTAGACTTCCTGAAGAATCCGCAAAAATATACCGATCTGGGAGGTAAAATTCCCAAGGGCGCCCTGTTGGTTGGTCCTCCAGGAACAGGTAAGACACTGTTGGCCAAGGCTGTTGCTGGCGAGGCTGGCGTGCCTTTCTTCTCGATGTCGGGTTCCGACTTTGTAGAGATGTTCGTGGGTGTGGGCGCCTCACGCGTGCGCGACCTATTTGAAAAAGCCAAGAGCAAAGCACCCTGCATCATCTTCATTGATGAGATTGATGCCGTAGGACGTGCCCGTTCTAAGAACCCTGCTATGGGGGGCAACGACGAGCGCGAGAACACGCTGAATGCCCTGCTCACTGAGATGGACGGCTTTGGCACCAATAGCGGTATCATCACACTGGCTGCCACCAACCGTGCCGATATGCTCGACTCAGCGCTGTTGCGTGCTGGTCGTTTCGATCGTCAGATACATGTTGACCTGCCTGACCTCAACGAGCGTAAGGAGGTCTTCAACGTACACCTGAAACCCCTGAAGCTCGACAACACTGTAGACATCGACTTCCTGGCTCGTCAGACACCAGGATTCTCGGGTGCCGACATCGCTAACGTTTGTAATGAGGCTGCCTTGATAGCTGCCCGTCACAATCGTGAGGCAGTAGGTAAGCAGGACTTCCTCGATGCCGTAGATCGCATCATCGGCGGTCTGGAGAAGAAGACCAAGGTGATGACGGAAGCCGAGAAGCGCTCTATCGCTATCCACGAGGCTGGTCACGCTACCATTTCGTGGTTCACGGAGTTTGCCAACCCACTGGTCAAGGTGAGCATCGTACCTCGTGGACGTGCCTTGGGAGCCGCGTGGTATCTGCCTGAGGAGCGTGTACTGCAGACCAAAGAGGCTATGCTCGACGAGATGTGTTCTCTGTTGGGTGGACGTGCCGCTGAGGAGCTATTCATCGGCAGCATCTCTACGGGTGCCATGAACGACCTGGAGCGCACCACTAAGCAGGCTTACGGTATGGTGGCCTTTGCTGGTATGAGCGAGAAGCTGCCCAACCTGTGCTACTATAACAACCAGGAGTACCAGTTCCAGCGTCCTTATTCTGAGACTACCGCCAAGATTATGGACGACGAGGTGCTGAAGATGGTCAACGAGCAGTACGAGCGTGCCAAGCAGATACTGACGGAGCACAAGGATGGTCACGCACAGCTGGCTCAGTTGCTGGTAGAGCGTGAGGTCATCTTTGCCGACGATGTCGAGAAAATCTTCGGCAAGCGTCCTTGGACCAGCCGTTCAGAAGAACTCCTGGAGGCCCAGATGCGTGCCGACGCAGAACGTATGGCTGAGGAACGCGCCAAGGAGTTAGGACTTCTCCCAGAGAAAACGGATAGCGAGGAAAAGCCCGACGAAACCCCTGAGGAAACCAAATAACTAACAGCTATATGAAAAACTTTATTATCCGAACCATCACAGGCATCATCTTTGTTGCCGCCATTGTCAGCTGTTTCCTCCGCCCGGAGGCGATGGTGCTGCTGTTCAGCATCATTACGGGACTGACAATATGGGAGTTCACGGGACTTGTCAACGAACATGAGGATGTCAACGTCAATCGTTTCATCTCCACCGTTGCAGGCGTCTACTTCTTCTATGCCATGACCTACTACTGCAGCGACATGTATGCAGGCATTGCCAAGAGTGTGGTGTTCATCCCCTATCTGGTCACCATCGTCTATCTGCTGGTGGCCGAGCTCTACCTCAAGCAGAAAGACCCCATACAGGACTGGGCCTACACCATGTTGGCACAGATGTATATCGCCCTACCCTTCTCGCTCATCAACGTGCTGGCATTCAATGCCACCAGCGAAGGGTTTGTGGCTTTCAACACCCTGTTGCCCCTGAGCATCTTCGTCTTCCTGTGGGTCAACGATTCTGGTGCCTACTGTGTGGGCTCACTCATCGGTCGCCACAAGCTGTTCCCGCGCATCTCTCCAGGAAAATCGTGGGAGGGAAGCATTGGCGGTGCTGTCTTCGTATTGGCCGCAGCCTATGCCATCAGCTACTTCTTGGATACAGACCAGATGCTGGCCATGCCCGTATGGTTGGGACTGGGACTCGTCGTGGTGATCTTCGGCACGTGGGGCGACCTGGTAGAAAGCCTATTCAAGCGCACCCTGGGCATCAAGGACAGTGGTAACATCCTGCCTGGACACGGTGGCATGCTCGACCGCTTCGACTCCTCATTGCTGGCCATCCCTGCAGCAGTCATCTATCTTTATACAGTATCACTCTTCTAAGAACTATGACCAAGGAACAAGAAAAACTAGTTACCCAGAACATGGGTTATGCCATCACACTGGCCCGTCAATACAAGAGTGACATCCTGTCTACCGACGACCTCATCAACGAGGGCGCTATCGGACTGATGAAGGCTGCCGAGAAGTATGACGCCTCCAGGGGAAAACCCTTCGTCACCTTTGCCGCCCCCTATATCCGTCGTGCCATAGAGGCTGCCATCGGCAAGTTAGAGGACGACGTCAACGTTCGCTCTACCGACGAGTCGCTACCCATTGGCAGTCGCAACAACTTCACGCTGCTCAACGTGCTGGAAGACCCTGACTCGCCCAGAGCCGATGCAGAGGTGGAGCGCACCACGCTGAGCGACGACATGCTGCGTGGCATCAACGTGCTCAACGAGCGCGAACAACAAGTGATAAAACACTACTTTGGTGTTGAGACAGAGCACCTGACGATGGCAGAGATAGCCCAGCAGATGCAACTGAAGCGCGAACGTGTACGCCAGATTCGCGACACAGCACTCCGCAAGCTACGCAAAGCAGCGAAGAATGAGGAATGAGGAGTGAAGAATGAGGAATTAAAGATGAAGAAGATTGTATTATTTTTAGTTTTTTGCCTTTTTAGCTATTTACCCCTATCAGCCAAACTCATTAAGGTATTGGCTGTGGGCAACAGTTTCTCGCAGGATGCTGTCGAGCAGTACCTCTACGAACTCGCAGCAGCACAGGGTGACTCGCTGGTTATCGGCAACGCCTATATCGGAGGCTGTTCCATCGACACCCATTACGACAACCTGCTGAACGAGAAACCTGCCTACGTCTACCGCAAGGTGGTGGGCGGTGTTAAGTCGGTCAAGAAGAAATCCACCCTGCAGTCCATCATCCGCGACGAGCAGTGGGACATCATCACCCTCCAGCAAGCCAGCCAACTGTCGGGTATCAGCAGCAGCTTTGGCAATCTGGCACAATTGAAACGCCTCGTCCTGAGCTACACCACCAACCTGCATGTGCAGTTCATGTGGCACATGACGTGGGCCTATGCCGAGGACTTCACCCAGGACCGCTTTGCGCCCTATGACTACGACCAACGCAAGATGTACAGTGCCATTGTCAGCACCATGCAGAACGTGTTGCCAGCCGTAGGCGGTTTCGTCCGTATCATCCCCAGTGGCATTGCCATCCAGTTGGCTCGCTACCGCATGGGCGACATCCTCAACCGCGATGGTTTCCACCTGTCCTACACCCTTGGCCGCTATACAGCTGCCTGCACCTGGTGCGAGGTTCTGACGGGCAGAATAATAGATGGCAACCGCTACTGGCCTGCAAAAATCAGTGCCGACGAGGCTGCCATCTGTCAGCAAGCCGCCCATGAAGCCGTCTTCATGCAACAGAGCGGTCGCTACATGGTTTTTTAGGCTACATATTCCACTTGAGAGCCAACGTAGGATTGATAAAGAACGTCTTGTCGTTGGCGTAGTTCATAATGAAATTGTTGCTAATCTCAATCTCTGTACCCACAGACAGGTGTTTATTGAAATTGTACCACAGCTGAGGCTCCGTAAGGATGACTAGCATACCATGTCCTTCCTTGTCGGCACGATAGTTCTCGCCACGCCAGAAATCAATAAATCCTGAGAAGGTCAGCTTTCTGTCAAAGAAGTTCAGTCCCCATACACCCGTCAGTTGGGCAGAAGCATAGGAATGGGTACCCTCATAGCTCTTGATGAACTGCTTATACAAAGCCTGAATAGACCAGGTCTTTGAGAAGTCTGCATTGTGGCCATTGTAGGCAACACCCAGCAGTCCTGCCTGCTGATAGCTACCGTTTCCTATGGCTGGAGCGTGCCACAAGCCACCATTATACTCCACATGTGCAGCAAAGGGCGACTCCTTACCCAACTTAATCTCACGCGAAATCTCAGTATAGATACTGCGAGTGGTCTTACTCGTCAAATCCACATCGAAGAAGTAATACCAAGAACCCCAATCGTCAGCCTTGAACTGCTCGAGGGTTACAGTAACTTTCTGACGATCATCCTCCTCATCAGTGTAAATGTGACTACCGAAGTCGTAGTGCAACTGGATGTTCTGTGCGCTGACTGTTATCCCACAAGCCAGCATCAAAAGCGTAAAAATTTTCTTCATTGATTTAAAAATTTAATGATTAAAGAGGCTGCCTTCTCTGGAGCATGGCTCTCGCCCAGCAGCCGGTGTATTTCTTCGTAATCGTTCAGCATCGTCTCACGTCCCTCGCCACCGGGTAATATGGCCTCCAGTTCCTGACGGATATTCTCCACACTGAACGTGTCAGCCACCAGCTCCCTGACCACCTCGCGATGGGCTATCAGGTTGACCAGCGACACATAGGGAACCTTCAGGAAACGACGCTTCAAGAAGCCCAGCAGTTTAGCCAAGGGTGTCTTGTAGCATACCACCTGCGGCACGCGGAACATGCAGGTTTCGAGCGTTGCCGTACCACTCGTCACCAGTGCTGCCGTAGCCTGTGACAACAGGGCAAAGGTCTCGTTCTTCACCATCCGCACCTTGTTATCTTTTAGAAAGGCATTGTAGTAAGAAGTCTCGATACCCGGTGCACCAGCCAATACCAGATCGTAGCGGTCTGTCAGGTGACGTGTGGCCTCAATCATCGCAGGTAGATTGTCCTTAATCTCCTGCTTACGCGAACCTGCCAACAATGCGATGATAGGCTTCTCACCTCTAACCTCTGACTTCTCACCTCTAACCTCTAGGTACTCCCTCACCTCCTGTGCCGTGGGATTACCCACATAGTGGATGGGATAATGGTGCTTTCCTTCAAAGAACTCCACCTCGAAAGGCAGGATAGAGAACAACTCATCCACGTCGCGCTTGATATTCTTGATGCGATACTCCTTCCATGCCCATATCTTTGGCGATATGTAATAGTAAACAGGGCAGATAGCATGCGCCTTCACATACTCCGCAATCTTCAGGTTGAAGCCTGGATAGTCGACAAGTATCACCACATCGGGTTGCCACTCCGCAATGTCCTGCTTACACATGCGCATGTTCCTTAATATAGTAGGCAGGTGCAACAAGACGGGTATGAAACCCATATACGCCAGTTCACGATAGTGCTTGACGCGCGTGCCACCCACGGCAGCCATCATGTCGCCACCAAAGAAACGGAACTGAGCATCAGCATCCTGCCGTTTCAGTTCCTTCATCAGGTGCGACGCATGCAGGTCGCCACTGGCCTCTCCCGCTATCAGGTAATACTTCATCGTTCGTAGTCTTTGAGTTGTTCGAAGGCCTCATGGGCTGTCACATCGATGCGCGTTGGCGTGATGGCCACATAGCCATTGTCCAGTGCCCAGCGGTCAGTATCCGTTGCCTCCGGTTCGTCGTTCACATAGTGTCCCATCATCCACCAATAGTCGTAGCCACGTGGATGGTGACACTTGCTGACCTCGCTCTCCCACGTGCCCATAGACATGCGACAGAGCTTAACGCCACGGTAACCTCTAACCTCTAACCCCTCACCCCTAACCTCTAACAACGGGAAGTTGACATTCAGACAGACACCCTGAGGCAGTCCGTCACGCAACACGCGCTGTACAATGTCGCGGATATAGGGCTCCAACGGATGGAAATCAGCGTCGGCCCTGTAGTCGCAGAGCGAGAAGGCCACCGAGGGGATATACTTCATGCAACCCTCCATCGTCACGCCCATCGTGCCTGAATAGTGGGTGTTTACCGATGCATTGTCGCCATGATTAATGCCGCCAATCACCAGGTCTGGTTTCTGCGGACACAACTCTGCCAGTGCCATCTTCACGCAGTCTACAGGCGTGCCGTTGCACGACCAGATGTCCACACCCTCCTCATGGTGCCGATGGGTCAGCGTGAGCGGTGTCGTTGCCGAGAAGGCACAGGCAAAACCACTACGGGGACCCTCTGGTGCACACACCAGAACGTCACCGTAGTCTTTGACAATATTGATCAGGGAATTGATTCCTTTTGCTTGGTATCCGTCGTCGTTAGAGATAAGTATCATTTCTTAAAGTGGTCGTTCTTCATTTTAATACAGAAGATGATGGCCGCACAGGTAGCCGTGATGAAGTTGGTAATAAAGAAGAAGATACCAACGCCAATGCCTTGCTGAATGCACAACATCAAACCCTGACACATGAAACAGAAGCTGCCGACAGACATCATGATGAAGCCGGGCAGTGAAATACCGTCAGTCTGACGGGTTCGAATGGTCTGTATAGCCTGTGGCAGATAACCCAAGATAAGGCCGATGCTGCCTAACCATCCTAAAATGTGATATAAAACATCCATGTCCATAGTATTTATGCTTTAATAGTTATTGATATGTTAGTAAATAGCGCTAAATGTCTTGGTATCCATCAGGTGACGATCGGTAATCTTGATGTCTGGAATCACCGGCAGACACATGAAGGCCATCGTGATGAACGGTGACTTCATCTTGCAGCCAATCTCCCTCACCTTCTCCTGGATGCACAGCGTGCGGAAGGCCACCTCATGGCCACTCACGGGCGACATCAGTCCGGCAATGGGCAATGGGATGTCCATCATCTCCTCAGGAGTAACAACCACCTGTCCACCCTTCATCTGGACAATACGGTTGATGGCCTTGACGATATACTCGTCGCTGGAACCGATGGCCACGATATTGTGACAGTCGTGGGCCACCGAACCTGCCATCGCACCATTCTTGATGCCGAAGCCACGCACTAGTCCCACAACGGGTTTGGCACCAGGCACATAGCGGTTGTAGACCACAATCTTCTGCACCTCCGTCCACGGATACTGCGAGTCAAACAGCGGGTTACCCGTCAGCACCACCTCGTCGTGCTCTGTCAGCAGACTGCCGTCCGAGGCATGGATGACGTGAACGGTATCGCCCGTCTTCAGGTCGAGGTTAATATCGGCTGCCGTTATGGGCTGTGCCACGAAGTTGTTGGGGAAGTCCGTATCCAGGATGTGCTCGTCAACCTCGTGACGTGACGGCAGATTGGAGTTATAGTTGAACACCTCTTCTCCGCGAATCCACGTGCTCTCCACACGGAAGTACGGAGTGACATTGTCAACGGTGATGAACGTTGCGGGGTCGCCCTCCTGCAACAGTCCCCACTTCTGCTTATAGTGTCGCTGGGCATTCACGCTGGCAGCCTTCAGCACATCCCACAGCTCGTAGCCGTCGGCCAGTGCACGCCTCACAATCAGGTTGATGTGTCCACGCACGAAGTCGTCAGGATGGCAGTCGTCCGTACAGAACATCACCATGTTCGGACTCTCGTTGATCAGCGGACTCAGCAGTTTATAGTCCTTGGCGGCACTACCCTCGCGGATGATGACATTCATGCCGGCCCTGATGCATGCACGACCCTCGTCCAGCGTCGAGCACTCGTGGTCGGTGGTGATGCCAGCGGCAGCATAGCGGTCGCGCTGCTGACCTTTCACGCCAGGGGCATGACCATCCACAGGCTTGCCATTGCGCAGGGCGGCCTGTATCTTCGCCATCACGTCCTTGTCGCCATTCAGCACACCCACATAGTTCATCATCTCACCCAGGAAACCAATGTCCTCGCGGGCCATCAGTGCCTCGGTGTCCTTCACGTCGATGACCTTACCACAGGTCTCTATGTCGCCACCCACGGCAGGCACACAGCTGGGGGCACCAAACAGGAAGTTGAACTGTGCCTCCTTGCCAGAGCGTATCATGTAGTCGACACCCTCCACACCCAGCACGTTGCCAATCTCGTGGGGGTCGGCAATGACGCCTATCGTTCCGTGACTGACGGCGATGCGTGCAAACTTGTGGGGCACTATCATGCTGCTCTCAATGTGCACGTGGGCATCCACAAAACCAGGCATAATGTAGGGCCATGGGGTCTCTTTGGCGGGCAGTTCACAGCGTCTCACCTCGACGATGGTCTCACCCTCAATCACCAACTCGCCGTCGAATATCTCGCGACGAATCACGTCAACAATGTGTCCTTTGATGTTTTCCATATCCTTTCGATTTTTGATTAACTACTTGCAAAAGTACAAAAAAAAATTGAGAATAACCATAGCATTTCCCATTTTTTTTCTTATCTTTGCATCGTTAACTGACCTATCAAATACTATACACTATGAAAAAGGTATATAAAGCACATATTCTCTTTACCAAAGAGAAAGACCATTTCGAGGTCTTCGAGAACGGTTATATCGCAGTGGAAGACGGCATCGTACTGGGTGTGGCAAGTAATCTGAAGGACTTGGGATGTGAAGATGCCGAGGTGACAGACTTTGGCAACCGTCTGCTCATCCCTGCCATGAACGACATGCACGTCCATGCGCCACAGGTACACAACCAAGGCGTGGCTATGGACCTGGAACTGCTGCCGTGGCTGCAGAACTACACCTTCCCAGAGGAGTCGAAATATGCCGACGTCCACTATGCCGAGCGCATGTATCGCCGCTTCATCCACACCCAGTGGCTCTTTGGCACCATGCGTAGCGTCGTCTTCGCCACCATGCATACCGACAGCACCCGCGTGCTCATGAAGCTCTACCAGGAGGCTGGCATGGGCGCTATGGTCGGCAAGGTCGGCATGAACCGCAACTGTCCCGACACCCTCACGGAAGAGGTCGACGCCTACATTGCAGGCCAAGAACGGCTCATCGCCGAGTTCGGCGATGCTAATGCGCTCGTCCGCCCCATCATCACCCCTCGTTTTGTACCTTCCTGTACGCCCGAGTTGCTGAAGGCCTGTGGCGAGTTGGCCAACAAATACCGGTTGCCTGTCCAGTCGCACCTGTCAGAGAACACCTCCGAGATTGCGTGGGTGGCTGAACTGGAGAAGGAGAGCACCAGCTATGGCGATGCCTACAACCGCTACGGACTCTTCGGACAGACGCCTACCATCATGGCCCATTGCGTATGGACTGACGGCAGCGAGTTGGAACTGATGAAGAAGAACCACGTCATGGTGGCCCACTGTCCCACGTCGAACTTCAACCTGTCGTCGGGTCTGGCACCCGTCCGCACATTCCTCGACGAGGGTCTGCCCATCGGTCTGGGTAGCGACATCAGCGGTGGCCACGACCTCAACATGTTCCGCATGCTGGTCTATGCCATCCAGGTCAGCAAGATGCACTACCAGCACGACAAGAGCAAGGCCTTCCTCACCCTACCCGAAATCTTCTGGATTGCCACCAAGTCGGCAGGCTCCTTCTTTGGCAAAGTCGGCAGCTTCGAGCCCGGCTACGAGTTCGACGCCCTGGTCATCGACGACGAAGTGCTACATCCTGACGAGTACTCGCTGCTGCACCGTCTGGAGCGTTTCATCTATGTGGGCGACGACCGCCAGATCCTCCACCGCTTCTGTCGCGGCCAGATCATCGAGGAGCCGAAAGAGATATAATAAAATACCCAGGTGGTTGTTTTAAAACCACCTGGGTGACAGGTTAGGGCTCGGGCTCCTCGTCCTCCTTCGAAACAAAACATGCAAGATTATGACACAATTGGTGATAACTCTGAAGGACCAGTCCTATCTCCCCAATATCCGGCGCATTGTCAAGTCGCTGGTGGGAGTGGAAAAGGTCACTACTGCAAAATCTGCTACTAAGCCAGCAGTACGCCGCCATCACCTTTCGCGTTACGAGCAGTCATTGCTCGATGCCAAGGAAGGACGAATAAACTCATACGAAAGCAGCGAGGATTTCTTTAAGAAGATGGGGATCTGATGTACAAGATTAATACCACCCATCAATTTGAGAAGGATCTGAACCGCTGCATCAAGCGTGGTTACCCCATGGATGATTTTCGTGAGGTCATCAAATTGTTGGAACGTGATGGAAAACTCCCTGCTAAATACCGCCCCCACATGCTTCATGGTAGTCGTGAAGGTCAATGGTAGTGTCACATCAAACCAGACTGGCTGCTGATTTGGAAACAGTATGACGACGTGTTGGAATTGTTAATGCTTAATACTGGCACCCATTCCGACTTGTTTAAGAAATAATATAATGTTGAACCCGTAAAACTGCAGATGCCTAGGGGCTGTGAAAAAATATTCTACTATATTTTTTTGGAAAAATAGGAGAATTCTGCGGAAAAATCCCTACCTTTGCAGCGCAATCTAACAAATTGCGCTTTTTTTATATCAGAGTGTGATGCTGACAGCCTCTACGACAGAGCAAAAACAAAATGAAAACAAGAATATGGAATCTAACAAAAACAACTGGAGTTTAGGCGAAATCGCCACCCTGCCGAAACAGGAAAAGCCCTTGAAACAGAGCGGCTCGACGACTTATGTGCAATACATTACATCGCGTTATGTCTGCATTCGTGAGGCTACCGACAGCCAGCGCGGCATCCTGGTCAAGGTGTTGGGCAAGGCTTACAGCGACCAGGTAGGGATAGTGAATGGCGAGCCCTTCAGCAAGGACGACCATGACGAGCTTTTTGTTGGTCACCGCTACTACAGCTTCCCGTTCCCGCCAGCGAAGGATGTCAAGAAAGTGCTCGACATCATTGAGAACAATCAGGACCTATTGCAGAAATTCCAGGCCGCCTCGATGCACATCAATCCCAATTCCACGTTCTGGGTCAGCGACACCGTGCGCAACAAGTTCTTCCTGAAGAAGCCGCAAATCCTTAGCGGTCGCGACGGCCAACTCTGCACCCCCAGCGACGACGACAATCACTATCGCCTTTCGATAGTCTATTTCTTCAAGGGCTCCCTGATTTGGTGAGCGGTCAAAGTGCACAATAAAGTGCACAGAAGCGGAACCGCCCCAGTTGCACTATGATAAACTTCTGCCAACATGTCACCCACGTGTTGGCAGTTTTATTTTGGCTCGATTTTTGCTGTATGAAAATCCAGAACTAATTTTCCTTTTCCCTATGATATAGATAACACTCTGGAAAAGACTGAAGACACGTTGCTGATGCTTGATGATTCGCTTTCTCAGGCATCTGTTGACCGCTTTGTGTATGGGCTCCAGCAGCGTAAATGAAAGGAATGGGATATTATCCAGTTTACGGCAACCATTCGTAATAGCCATACCTATGCTATCATGGAAAATGGCCGGTTAAAGGATTGGAAGGGAACGTTTAATGAAGAATACGCCACAGACCACAATACTTATTTCACGACATTTGTAGGGCAACAACGGAGGCCCAAAATATCGGGCTTTCCAAAGATGAGCTGTTTCTTTGGGGAAGAGAGCGCAGAGATCAAGTGTTGCGCGTGCGAAAGTTGTTGCAGCACCTGGACGAACTGGAGATGAAGAAAGTGAAGAAAGGCAGTGCTTTGAGTGGCTATTTCCTGATGCGCCTGTTTAGTTGGTGCGATATAAATGATGACAGACAGCACGGAGTACTCGCTGCTGCACCGTCTGGAGCGTGCACAGGGGGACTGTCCCCGTGTGCACTCTTAGGCTTTACGGATGATGCCGAAACTGATACCCGTCAGACGAACAAGCTGGCGGATGCTGCCACCGAATTCTTTCGCAGCACGTAGGATATCATTCCGCCTTTCACGACTATAGTTTTGCAAGTCCGCAGGGTGCTTCAGTCCATAAGAGCCGACAAGAAAATCCGTTATTTCTTCGTCAGTCTTAATGGCGCCACCGCTATCAAAGTCGAGTATCGATGCCGTTTGAGGAAGCAACTCGTACACCAGACCACGCAGCTCGTCTAATGGCATGCGAGCCAATACCGACTTGGTGCTGCAAATAGCCTGGATGCCGTTGCCTGTACGCTCATATTCACCCCAACTGCTCCACGGATAGTTGCCAAGATCCCTGCAGATTCCTGCGGCGATAGGATTCTGGTGGATGTATCTTAAAAGCGTGAAGAAATAGGCATTGTCGTTGACTGGCTCGCTCTTGAAACGATCCTGGAAAAGGTGCCCGAAATGCTGGTATTTTTTGTTGAAATACTGCGCATAAGACCCGCCTATCCGCTTGACGACATCTGGCAAATTGTCTGAAGCTTCCCTGACAAGTAGGTGAACGTGGTTAGGCATCAGACAATAGGCATAGAAAATACATCGTGACGGCAGCGGATAGCCTTTCTCGTCAACAGGGCATACCATCTGGAACAATATCATCAGAAAACGTCGGTAGTCCTCCTCGTCCTCGAAGATATTCTGCCTGTTTATGCCACGTAGCATCACATGATATATGCCAGTACCACTGGCTTCCCTTGCTTGTCTTGCCATAGTATAACGTATTTCAGTCTCTGCAAATGTACTAAAAATCTTTCAACTCACCAAGCAAAGGAACAAAAAAGTGCACACGGGGACAGTCCCCCTGTGCACATAATATCTTCAACTGCAGTCCTGATATATGAAAATAAAATGCGATATATTTTGCATTTCCTTCGTTTTTCACTATCTTTGCATTCAGAATTCACTAACCTAACGGAAATATATGAAAACAAGACTGATTATTTTCGCTGTCATCGCTGCGCTGACGATGGTGTCGTGTACGAAATATTATCGAGTATTGGAAAACGATACTCCAGTGTATGACGAACTGGACGATAGTGCCCCGGTGCTGTTTACGCTGAATAAAGGGGAAGTAGTTTACTCCCAAACCAGTGTTCGCAACTGGGTAATGGTTAATCGTGCCGACAGCAGCGGACAGAAGGGATGGGCGCGAGGGAACAAGCTGGAGCTCATTGAGGGTGAGGAGGCAGACTCGCTGGGATTCAAGAGTCGTATATGAGGGACGATTTACAACTACTGAGACCGTCAAGGAGTATCACAGAGAACAGACGGTGAAGACAGAAACCGACTATGATATATATGGCAGAAAGACGATAACAAACTATGTGAGACCCGGCTATTGGACATCGAAGGTCAAGTCGAAAACCGTAGATGTCTACAGTCACTACAAACGGTGCTACAACTGCAGACATGAGTACATCTTCGCAACGGAAGAGAAAGAGGTCTGAAAAAGGATAAACTGAAACAATGATGATGAGGAATCTTTTTTTGACGGCAATGCTCGTCCTGTCGATGTGGGCAGGAACGGCAGAGGCACGCGATTACAATATTGTGGCGTATGGCGCGAAGGCCGACACCACCGTGCTTAGTACGAAAGCCCTGCAACAGGCGATAGACGACTGCACGAAGGCGGGTGGCGGCAGAGTGCTGGTACCCACGGGGCAGTATAAGATTGGCTCTATCGTGCTGAAATCAGACGTGCACCTCTACCTGGAACAAGGGGCTACGCTCTATGGCAGCACGGACCTGAAGGACTACCTGCCCATGAAGTCTGACTACGTGTCATTGCGCACGCAGACATCTACCATCCAGCTGATCTATGCTGACAAGGTGAAGAACGTGGTGATTGATGGCTTTGGTACCATCGATGGACGAGGACGCGCCTTCAAGAAACTCACCTGGAACGACGAGGGCATCACTCGTCCGCACCTTATCCGCTTCATCCAAAGTCAGGATATCATCATCAAGGATATCACCCTGAAGAACTCTGGTTGCTGGATGCAGCACTACTTGGCCTGTGACCGCGTGAAAATAGACGGCATCAAGGTGTTTAATCGCAACAACTACAATAACGACGCGCTGGATATCGACGGCTGTCATGAGGTCATCGTCAGGGGCATCATGGCCGATAGCGACGACGATGGCATCACGCTGAAGAGCACCTCGCCACGTCTCTGCGAGAATATCCGCATCAGCGACTGCGTGCTGTCCAGCCATTGCAATGCTGTGAAACTGGGCACAGAGACCAATGGTGGATTCCGTAATATCAATATCAGCGGTATCGTGGTGAAGCCCAGCAGCGACCAATCCAGTCAGTTCTTTGGTGCTTCTTCGAAAATAGGCACGTCGGCTCTCTCGCTGGAGATTGTGGATGGTGGTGTACTGGAGAATGTCAGTGCATCGGACTTCACCATTGAAGGCACCGAGTCGCCTATCTTCATTCGCTTGGGTAATCGCGGACGAGGCTATAAACTGAAGCCTCACCCCCTAGCCCCCTCTCCAAAGAGCGAGGGGGGAGCCTACGGCGGACTGAGTGGTACGGGCAATGACGATACCATCACCGAACTGATTCCCATTGACCACGTGGGCCGCATCGATGGTATCCATTTGGACAACTTCCAGATTCGGAATGCCGGATCTGTGGGCTGTTCTATTACAGGTCTTCCTGGCCATCCCGTGCGCAACGTGTGGCTCTCGAACATCTCCATCCATCATCAAGGGGGTGTAAAGGACAGCGACCTCAAGGCCATCAACGATTCCATCGCCAACGAGAAGGAGAAGGCCTATCCAGAGGCTACGATGTGGGGCAACCTGCCTGCCAAGGGCTTCTATCTGCGACATACACGAGATATACACTTCGACAATGTTCAGATTAGCACGAAAGAACCCGATGCCCGTCCCGACTTTGTGCGCAGCGACACAGAGGGCTGGGGCGATCAGGGCAACGGCACCTACCGGAACCCTTTGCTCAATGCTGACTTCTCCGACCCCGACGTTATCCGCGTAGGTAAAAAATACTATATGGTAGCCTCCGATTTCCATTTCCTTGGCATGCAGGTGCTGGAGTCTGAAGACATGGTCAACTGGCATTATATCAGTCAGATATACAACCGCTTCGACGAACCAGGTTGGAACGAAAACAAGCACTATGCCGGTGGCTCGTGGGCACCCACCATTCGCTATCACGATGGACTCTACTACGTCTATTTCTGCACCCCCGAAGAGGGACTATTTATGAGTACGGCGAAAGACCCACATGGTCCTTGGGCGCCCCTGCATCTGGTGAAGCGCGTGGCCAAATGGGAAGACCCCTGTCCCTTCTGGGATGAGGACGGACAAGCCTACCTAGGGCGCAGCAAACACGGCGCAGGTCCAATCATCGTACATCGGATGTCGGCTGATGGCAAGCAACTGCTCGACGAAGGCACCACTGTCTATGAGGGTCCTATCGCCGAGGGCACGAAGTTCATGAAGCGCAATGGCTATTACTACCTCATCATCCCCGAAGGTGGTGTAGGCACAGGCTGGCAGACCGTACTGAGGGCGAAGAACATCTATGGTCCCTACGAGCGCAAAATTGTGCTCGAACAGGGTTCTACCTCCATCAACGGTCCTCATCAGGGAGCCTTGGTCGATACTCCCGATGGCACCTGGTGGTTCTATCATTTCCAGGAGACGCCCGTCCTAGGACGCGTCGTTCATCTGCAACCCGTTCGCTGGCAGAATGGCTGGCCCTTGATGGGTGTCGATTATGATAGAAACGGTATTGGTGAACCTGTATCAGAATGGCAAAAGCCAATCACTTCATCCCAACATTTTCTCCCCCAGACAGATGATGATTTCTCATCTTCCTCACTGGGTCTCCAGTGGCAATGGAACCACAACCCTGTTGACACCCATTGGAGTCTGAAGGAGCGCAAAGGCTGGCTCACGCTGAAAGCGCTGCCTGCAGACAGTCTGAAACTCTGTCGGAACATGCTCACGCAAAAGGTCATCGGCTATCAGAGCGAGAGCTCCACCCTACTCACCGCCTCGGGCAACTGCTTTGCCGGACTCTTCTGCAGTGGCAAAACTTTCCGTGGCATCGGCCTCTGTAAGGACGGCATCTTCATTGAGTCTCAGGGCAAGCGTGAGGTCATCCAGAAGGGAAAATATGAAAAGCTCTGGGTGCGCATCAACAACGACTGTCAGGCTAATCGCCACCAATTCTCCTACAGCACCGATGGCATTCACTTCATCAAAGCAGGCGATGCCTTCCCAATGCGCGCTGGCTATTGGAAAGGCATCCGCGTAGGAATCTTCTGTTACGGAAACAGCGGCAAGGCAGCCTTCGACAGTTTCACTCAGAAGGTATTTTAGTGTCTCTGTGATGCGACGGTAACTACCCTATGCAATTCATCAGGAAGTTGACGGCACCATTGACACCAAAGCGACGGACATCGAGGGAGATGTCGTAGTTGGTGGCATCCGTCCAGTCGCGACCCGTGAAGGTCTTGGTGTAGAGCTGACGACTGTAGTCGTTGTCAACAATCATGGCGGCAGCATCATACTCACTGATGTCGTACTTCTCGGCAATACGGCGCTTGCGGCAGTCCAGCGTGGAGTGGATGAAAATCTTCAGGGCGTTGGGATGGTCGGCAAAGATGTCGAAACCACAACGGCCCACGATGATGCACGACTCCTCAGCAGCAATCTGACGGATGGCCTCACACTGTGCACGGAACAGCGCACGACTGGTCTGGTCGTGTTCCTGACCGTTATACTCTGCATTAGACATATAGTTGCGATAGAAATTGGTGAAGTCGTCGCGCCACAGAGGATTGCGCGACTCGATTTTGTCTACGGCATCCTCGACGGCATTGATGCGTCCAGCTACCGCATTCAGGATCTGCTTGTCCAGCAATTTCACTCCAAGCCTACGTGCAAGCTCAGCTCCAATCTCGTGTCCACCAGTGCCGAACTGACGGCTGATGGTTATGACAAATTTCTCCTCCTTGTTCATAGTACTCCGATTTTAAGTTAGTAATCTTATTTGTTTGGGTACAAATGTACGAAGAATTTTTGGATTATGCAAATTTGTGAGCCACGTTTTTTACGATTTTTTATCGTTTTATTCTTTCTCTTCTTGATATTTTTGTTTACCTTTGCACGTATGAACGACACAAAATGGAGTGAACACATGATACTGGTCGACGCCGAGTATGTTGACAAGGTGGCATTCGACATGATAGTGAACTTCGAGCGCATGCTGGAGAGACGCATACCACAGGCCGACATGGCACAGTGGTTGGAGTGCGTGGCGCTGGATGGAGGACTGAGACCTCAGCCTTCAGACATCAGACCTCAGACATCGATTCAGGTGGTGCTGATTCACGAGAAGGATAAGCAACAGATGGACAACTTCATACCTGGCAAGTTCAGCGACCTCGACGGGCAAGCCTTCACAGGTCCGCTAGGTGAGTTTCTGATCAGCTGCGTAAAGGTGGAGGAGATGGTTACCAAGGACGACCTTTTCATTGACTCGCTGCAGATCATTGCCAATGCCGCAGAGGTGAAACGCCTGATGGTGGTGGGCGACAGCGACCACATATATAATAAGGTACGCGAGTCCCTGCGCAAGGCTGACCCCGACAAGCACATCACTGTCTTCACCATGCAGCCCATGGATAGTGGCAATTTCCGTCAGGAAATACTCGGTTACTCGCTGATGGCAGCGCTGGGGATTAAGTCAGAAGAGCTGAACAAAGTGTCGTAATAACGAAAACGAAAATCAAAATAATACTATGGCAAGAGTTCTAATGATTGGCGCCGGAGGCGTCGCAACAGTAGCAGCATTCAAGATTGCACAGAATGCTGACGTGTTTACAGAGTTTATGATTGCAAGTCGCAGAAAGGCGAAGTGCGACAAGATAGTTGAAGACATCCATAAGGCTGGCTACAAACTGGACATCAAGACCGCTCAGGTGGACGCTGACGACGTAGAGCAGTTGAAGGCACTATTTAATGACTACAAGCCTGAGTTGGTTATCAACCTCGCCCTGCCCTATCAAGATCTGACTATTATGGATGCCTGTCTGGCTTGCGGTTGCAACTATCTGGATACTGCCAACTACGAGCCTAAAGACGAGGCTCATTTTGAGTACTCATGGCAGTGGGCTTACCGCGAGCGCTTTGAGAAGGCTGGTCTCACAGCTATCCTCGGTTGCGGTTTCGACCCAGGTGTAACTTCAATCTACACCGCTTACGCTGCCAAGCACCATTTTAAGGAGATTCAGTACTTGGATATCGTTGACTGCAACGCTGGCGACCACCACAAGGCTTTCGCCACTAACTTCAACCCAGAGATTAACATCCGCGAGATTACCCAGAAGGGACTGTACTGGGAAGATGGCAAGTGGGTTGAGACAGAGCCGCTGGAGATTCACAAGGATCTCACCTATCCAGAAATTGGTCCTAAAGACAGCTATCTGCTGCACCACGAGGAGATAGAGTCGTTGGTCATCAACTACCCCACCATCAAGCGTGCCCGCTTCTGGATGACCTTTGGCCAGCAGTATCTGAAGCACCTCGAAGTAATTCAGAACATTGGCATGAGCCGTATCGACGAGGTGGAGTATGAAGCTCCGCTGGCCGATGGCAGTGGTGTAGCCAGGGTAAAAATTGTGCCTCTGCAGTTCCTGAAGGCCGTGCTGCCTAACCCACAGGACCTGGGCGAGAACTACGAGGGACAGACCTCTATCGGCTGCCGCATCCGTGGTATTGGCAACGATGGCAAGGAGCACACCTATTATGTATACAACAACTGTAGCCACCGTGCCGCCTACGAGGAGACAGGCATGCAGGGCGTCTCATATACCACTGGTGTACCTGCCATGATTGGTGCCATGATGTTCTGCAAAGGTTTGTGGAACACCCCAGGCGTTCACAACGTCGAGGAGTTCGACCCCGATCCATTCATGGAACAGCTGAACAAGCAAGGCCTGCCTTGGCATGAGATTCATGACGGAGACCTCGAATTATAGTGGTTAGGGGTTAGAGGTTAGGGGTTAGTGGTTAGAGGTTAGAGAATAGACTATCAGATGGAAGACTTCTATTATAGGAAACTATTGGTCTATCAGAATGCAATGACATTGCTGACTGACATATACAACCTCACCAAGAAATTTCCTAACAACGAAATGCATGGTCTTACAAACCAAATTCAGCGTGCTGCGGTATCCATACCCTCCAACATTGCAGAAGGCATGGGACGTTTTTCCATTAAAGACCGTATTCGCTTTATTGAGATAAGCAACGGTTCACTAATGGAAGTAATGTGCCAACTTGAAATCGCACATTCTTTAGGGTATATTACATCTGAAGATTTACATGTGCAAGAAACGAAGATTGCAACAATAGCAAAAATGATTTTGGGATTAAAAAAGAATTTAGAAGAAAAAAACAAATAGTAACAACAGGTTTCGTGATAAAGAGTTCAAGGGAAGAATCTATTCTCTAACCCCTAACCTCTAACCACTAACCTCTAAACAACATCAACTATGGCAAAGAAAGAAGAAAAAGAGGAGCAGTTGACTCCGCAACAGCAGAAGATGAAAGCCCTGATGGCTGCCATGCAGAAGATTGAGAAAGACTTCGGCAAGGGTAGCATCATGAAGATGGGCGACGAGAAGATAGAAAACGTAGAGGTCATCCCCACTGGTTCGATAGGTCTGAACGCAGCACTGGGCGTTGGTGGCTATCCTAAGGGACGTATCATCGAGATTTATGGTCCTGAGTCGTCTGGTAAGACCACGCTGGCCATCCACGCCATCGCTGAGTGTCAGAAGAATGGCGGCATTGCAGCCTTCATCGATGCTGAGCATGCTTTCGACCGTTTCTATGCAGCCAATCTGGGGGTAGATATCGACAATCTGTATATCTCTCAGCCGGATAACGGTGAGCAGGCCCTGGAGATTGCCGACCAGCTGATTCGTTCGTCAGCCATCGACATCCTCGTGGTAGACTCTGTGGCTGCCCTTACGCCAAAGAAAGAGATTGAGGGTGACATGGGTGACTCTGCCGTTGGTCTGCATGCCCGTCTGATGTCACAGGCCCTGCGCAAGCTGACGGGTACTATCGCCAAGACCAACACCACCTGCATCTTCATCAACCAGTTGCGCGAGAAGATTGGTGTGATGTTTGGCAATCCTGAGACTACCACGGGTGGTAACGCCCTGAAGTTCTATGCTTCTGTTCGTTTGGACATCCGCAAGGTGACAGCCATCAAGGACGGTGACAACGTCATTGGCAACCAAGTACGTGTCAAGGTTATTAAGAACAAGGTGGCTCCTCCTTTCCGCAAGGCAGAGTTTGAGATTACCTTCGGCGAGGGCATCTCAAAGGTTGGCGAGATTGTCGATTTGGCAGTAGAACACGAAATCATCAAGAAGAGCGGTTCGTGGTTCTCTTATGAGGGTTCGAAACTGGCTCAGGGACGTGACGCCGTCAAAGCCTTGCTGAAGGACAATCCGGAATTGTGCGAAGAACTGGAGGCCAAAATTATGCAGGCCATCAACAACAAGGCATAGAATTCCTTGAGACCACACAATCGAGTAGGAGGAAAACGAAGTAGTTTTCTTCCTACTTTCGTTTTCCGACCTCTCACACCACCGTACGTGCGGTTCCGCATACGGCGGTTCTTCGTTTACGATACCAATACATAATAATCCATCA
>Ga0310695_10005582_pt1 | contig 21833 bp, 19 predicted proteins | sample RumenRJG_04DNA_FD_203882 | JGI IMG/M metagenome (GOLD analysis project Ga0310695, IMG submission 203882) | Bovine rumen microbial communities from Lethbridge, Alberta, Canada - RJG_04 (v2) (version 2) | ecosystem: Host-associated > Mammals > Digestive system > Stomach > Rumen | place: Canada...
CATCAAGAAAGAAGGCCTAGCTCTCGACTGAATCCATCAAAAACTGACCCAAACCATGGACAAATCACAAAATAACCCCATCTCGAGATGAACACCAACGAATGCATAACGAACAAAAAACAAAACTAATCGTGACATCAAAAAATGGGGTATGTTAAAAAAATTTATTTTTAAAAATCTCACTCGAAAATCAAAATGCACCAAATCACCCAGTCGGGACATGGAAAGTAAAGAAAAAAACTAATCTCGACATAAAAATATTTACTCATCAAAATATTGCCTCATTTCGTGAGGAAATCAAGAAAAAAACTAATCTCGACACGTGTATTTAATGAATCCATCAATTCAACCATTAAATCAATGAAAACATTAAAAGTGAATCATCACTCACTTTTTCACTTAATTTTTCACATCGTCAAAATTGCACACTCTGAATTAATGCAAGGGTACCCCCTGACTCAAAATTCATAATTCGTCAAATTATTGAATTGGTCAAACTTTGAATTTTTAAAAAATGAGGGGGGGGGGAGTTCGCGCGAATGGTGCGAATGCTCATTTTGTCATATGAGCCGAAAAATCATATACCCAGCACCTCTGGCAATAGCTTAAACTGCCTCAAATGACGAGTAAAAAATAGCGCGAATGGTGCGCGAATGGTGCGCGAATGGTGCGCGAATGGTGCGCGGATGGCTGAATTTTGGATATTGTGCTAACTGAAAAATGGGGGATTTTTTAATGGGGGCATAAATTCACAAAAATAAAAAAATAAATTAATTAATAAAAATAAAATTAAATGAGAAAATTTAAAAAAATTTAAAAAAATTTAATTCATATGATTTATTTTATCACTAACTTATAACCTCGCTTCCTTAATTTATTGGCTAGTGCTGTTGTGTACACATAGCCATGTGCTATTAAATAATCTCTTAATGCTACATCTTTAACATCAACTGATAATATATAATCAAATTTATTTTCAAATGTTTTCTTGTTTGCTTTAACCCAATTTTCAAATACTTCATTATTTTCTTCATCTTCATTATCCTCTTCATTATCCTCTTCATTGTCATCTAATGCTGCCAATTTATCAGCGATAATATTATTTATATAATACTTATTTTGATTATGAACAACTTTAACATTACAATAATTTATAACTTCTTCTACAAAACGAGCCTCCGAGTAATTATTTTTATCTTCTTTACTCATATTTTTAAAATCTTCTTTTATTTGGGTTCTTGTTCTTCCTACTTCAAAATTATTTAGGTTTTTAATTAGATATTTATGAATGCTATTCATACATAATCTTTGTAATGCTATTTTAGCGGGTGTATCTGGTATTGGTAAGCTTAAAAACTCTTCATTGTAAAAATCGTTATAAATCATATTGAAGACATCAGAATAAAACCCTTTTCTATTTATTACTTCTTCTTGGTATGGTTTCCAATAAACTCTATCATTCGCATTTTCTCCGTTAGTTCTTATTACTAAATACCGCCTATCTTCTGGGTCAATCAAAACAGGTTTTACGTTGTTCGTTGTTATATCAATATTGAGGCAATTTTTAACGATTATCGGGTCAATACCTTTTTTCTCTACATCAACTTTTGGGCGTTCTATTAACTTTTTCATTGTTTCCTTAACTGTGAACATACCATCGGCATTTAAAGCTTCATTACATGCATGATACATGAAACCGATAATACTGCTACCATTAAATTTACCTGTTAATTTTAATAGTTCAGAGTTTGGATTTGAATAACGATCGAATATTTCGCAAATTATGTCTTCATACCAATTTTTACCTGTTCCTTGTAAACCTTGTAATATAACGCACACATTAGACCGTGCCCCTGGATTGTGTGCTATATAACTTATACGATTCATTAAATAAGTAAATAATGTTAAATCACCATTACAAATATTACATAAAACACATTCTTTAAAGTCTTTGATGTTATCATCGTAATTTTCGCTTTTATCTATATTTTGATATTTCCACCCAACATATAAACTCGTAAAATCAATCGCTTTTGCTGAGCTTGTTTTTAGCATTAATTTGTTTATCATGTTCTGTTTATCTTCACTCTTTGATATATCACACGCGACAAGTTTATTTTTCATTTCCTCATATTTGATGATTTCCACCTCTTTGCTATCAAGTAATGAGAAATAACAGTTTAAATGAAACATATTTATTATACATTTATTTAATAACTTATATTTAGCTTCAAATGTTCGCGCACGTTTAACATCATCAAGGGGTACATACTCAATATTTATTTTACTTTTTTGTTCTTCCTCTTCATTACCCTCTTCATTTTTTTCTTCCGCTTCTTCATCTATAAATTCGCTAACGTCAAAATCATTAATAATATTATATTTGTTTATATATTTTTGTTTTACCTCTTCATTATTAATTAACTTGATCAAACCATAAAACCAGTTATTGTTTTTTGTTTCTTGTTCATAATATGTGTTAATGTAATTACCTCCCGCATTATCTTGTGCGTGTGGATTCTCTCCGTTGTCATTGTACCAGTTGTAAATAACGTCGATAAGTTCGTTTTTATCAGTGAAAACATGGCCTGCATGAGCGAGACAACCAGCAACAACTTTTAATAATTCATGTGTTGTATCTATATTTACAGGGTCATATATATTTTGTAATAATGCGGCTAATTGTGAATAGTTCATCGTTATTAGTTCATTATCATTTAATGATTTTGTCTCTTGTTCTTCATCTTTAACAACTTTAACTTTCTTTATTGTTTCTGTTGTTTTCTTTTTCGGAACAATACCGACTGCTTTTATATCTTCAAGTGTTATTTCTCTTTCATCACCTCTAACTGTAATGAGAGAGCAAGAATTAGGCAAAGCTTCCCCCTTTCTATTAATAACATTTGAGTATGTTATTTTCTCAACCGGGGCGTTATCTTTTTTCATTAACTTGTTTGATATACAGGTACGCATTAAATGACTTTTCCCTTTGATGATACTTTCCCATATGCTATCATCTTGATATAATATATTGTTGTTTATGTATTGTTTATGTTCATCTTTCCCAAATATTGTTTTAATCATATCTAAACTTGCTTTTGTTTCATAGAATATAATATGAGCACTAAAAACTTTTTCCGCATTTTCGCATAATGTAATTTTATATTTTTCACTTATTTTTTTGTCTTTAGTGTAGCCGCTTATGGCATAATTACCGAATCTCTTCGCGAGATTGTCAAAATATGCCAATGCCATTTCTACACCTTTTATATCCTTTACTTCATCAACATCGAAAAGTAAATGAAAATAACCATCTGAAGCTTTATAAACTTCAAAAATTCCCATACTTTCAAATCCTTGTAATAGAAAACCGAACCCTGTTTTAACACCCCATAATGTTCTATTATGCATATTTAGTAATTCATGAGTTAATTTGTCAAATCCTTCAAAAGACATTGTTAAATTTGATTTATCCCATTTACCAAACATAACAGGGTAATATTTGAATTTAGTATTGAGTGTTGTGGTTTCATTCATCGATTCGTTGATTTCTTCATTGTCTTCATTGTCTTCATTGTCTTCATTGTCTTCATTCTGTTTAATTGGCTTATTAATGTCTGCCTGCTCAATTATTTCATTGAGCAAATCCTCGCTTTGTTCACTTTCGCATTCTTCAAATTCTTCATTGAGCTCACAAATTTCAGAGTTCATTTATTACTTTTTTAAATAGATAAAAAAATGAAAATATTAAAAATAAATTAGATTTATTTTTTCAATTTAAATATTTGTTTAATTTTTTAAACCATTCATTAATTTCGTCAGTTTTATATGGATTTAATGATTTATAATTTTTGATTAATTTATCGATTTTGTTATCGATTTCATGGTCATTTATTGATTTGAACGCATTGACTAACTCATCAAATGATATAATTTTTTCTCTTTCATTTGGTGTTACTGCTTGAGTGTCTGGTGTCTTACCTTCTGCAATATATCCGTATGAATGAATGAGGCCCTTGTTTGTCATCATGTGACGAAATAAACACCGTTTATCTCCTGGTTCATATACTCCAAAATCACACATAAATTTTTTATAATCCAGCACATGAACTGCAACATATAAATCTGAACGCGAAACTTTTGACTCATAAAAAACAACATGAAGAGATAAAACTTTATCATTTTGTTCATAGTATCTGATGCCGTACTCTTCACTTACCCATTTGTTGGTAGTATATCCACCGTATGAGTATGGGCCAAATGTTTCACTCAATGCATCGCAATTATTTAAAATTGTTTTGATGTAATGAGGAACTTTTTCAGTTGACCGTTCACTATAATAAAAAATGTCGAAATCAAAATAAACCCTTACATATTCAGCCGGCACTATTTCAAATAGTGACATGTTGGCCAATTGTTCAGGTTTCATTGTTTTAAATTCTTCATGTGTAATTTCCTTATATTTATCGTATTCATATACTTTTGTGTTCATATCTTCAACATAGTGAATAATTGGTATAATTTCACCATAACGATCTACTCTTTCGATTATTTCCTCATTAAAATTTCCACCTTCTTGAAAATCATGATGAGTGAGAGGTAACCCTCGAGATTTGGCAATTTTATATATGTCTATTTCTGAATCTGAATATTCTGTCGGTTCCATTGATTTATTTTTAATTAAATAATTTTTTATTTATAAAATATTTTTATTTCAATATGACTAATAAATGACAACCTCGATCGTGTGTTTTTGTGTTGCGTTTGATGGTGACATTCCGCCCAAAAATTACCGGCCGCCTTGTGCGCTTTAATGTTGTTTATTAGTCACCATTTCATGATTTCATCATTAATCGTTTGAATCTTGAGAGCCTTTAATAAATCATCAACGAATCACAGTATTTCAAAATCATACAACTATTCGCAACTTCCTGGGTATTTCTGATATATTCAGTCGTGTATTCATGTCTGTTATCAGCTTCCAAACCGACATTTATTATTTTCCATTGATTTTTTGAGTAGGATCTACTCACTTCAATGAATTACTTAACATGCCATAATTTTTAATGAGGTTATTGACTCAGTACAAAAAAATAAATGATATTTTCAGAGTTCATCATTTTATTACTTAATGTATTGAGCGATAAATAAAAATAAAATTATTTTTATACTGATTTATTTTTTTATTTTTATAAAAAAGAAATGGAAAATAAACGATGTTTTAAAAATCTCACTGAGGAAGAAAGAAAACAATACTTTAATATTGCAGAAACAAAATATTATTATAAATATCATGAATTAAATAAAAAGAAGGCAACGGTTCGCTTCTATTCAAAACAATTACAACAAGCAAGAGCAGAAGGTAAAGATGAAACGGAAATAATGAATAAATTGAGATGGTTTAATAAAGAAGTAAATAGATTAAAACAAGAGGCCAAAAATAAAATTCAATGAATCAATAAATCAGTTTTTATTTTTATCCATCTATTCATTCATTAATTAATTACCTCCTCCTTTTAGTAGATGTTTTCCTTGCAAAACTTTTGCCTTCAAATCATCAGGTAATGGTTGTAATGGTTTCTTTCGATACTCTGGAGCTTTACCTGCATCACCACCCACACGGACACTAAACGCTCCTCTGTCTTTCAGACGTTGAAGTGTGTCATGGTCAATTTTTGGTTTCTTCTGAAATGCACGTACTATTTTAGATCCGAAATCTCTTAATTTCTCTCTTAATCCCATATTTTCGTTATTATGTTTTATTTAAATAAAAATAATTTGAACCGTTCAATATATTTAATTCATTTATATTTTTTCAATTTTTCCTCATTATCTCAACCAAACAGTCCCAATATTTGTTTTGCTTTATCTGCACCTTGAGCGATGGCTTCACCTGCTTCAGGATGACCTAATGCTCCAGCTAACGATGGGGCTAACTTTTGAGCCATTGGTATACCTTTTTCTTTAATCCATGGTATAGCCTTTTCTTTAACCCATTTAAACCCTTTCTTTATACCACTAACTATTTTAGATCCAAATTCTTTTAGTTTTTGACCGAATTTACCCATTTTTCGATATTATGTTTTATTAAAATAAAAAATCATTGCATAGTCTGTAAATAGGGTAAAATAAAATTTTTTCAATTTATAAATGAGTTCTAAAAATAAAACCAATAGTAATAAAAATAAATCAGTACTTAATGAGTCACTCATTGAGTCATCACCCATCGATAAAAAAACAAAAAAGAAATCAAACAACCCCTCATATGTTGACAATGACGTGTTGAATAGTTTCACAGTTCCAAATAATGACCTACTCGACGCCTACTCAATGCAACCCATTGCTCGCAATTCTTTAATTATAAAGAATGGGGTAATGTATATATTGGGCGGTATATCTTCCGGAAAATCTACTTTAATATCTAAAATGATGGCCATGTATAAAAAATATATTGACCCTATCATTTTATACTTTTATTCTGGATTGAGCCCTGATGAAACCACAACATTCAATATGTCCAATTTTGGAATTCAACCTCATTATATTCGTTTACCTACTCCTGAGTCATTGGTCTCATTTTTTGATAGATTCAAATATAAACGCATTAAGTTGGCTGAAATTATGAACTTTTTATATACTGTCTATAAACGAAACACTGCATTGATTCTGTCCACCCTTGAGGTGATTCAAGAGTTAGATTTAAACCATCATGTAGCGTTTGGTCAGTTAGAAATGCCACAAGTGAGAGACCAAGGGGAAGCAAACCATATAATGAATGAAAGAAAAAAATTTAATATTTTATATCAATATGTTGCCGGCTTATCTTCTCGTGGTTTAATCACCATACAATCAAACAATAAAAAACCTAATCAGGTGCTTTATTTATCCGAGTACATACTGAAGACTTACGCACGAAAACATAAAATAAGTTTCGAATCGGATCCTATTTCATTCATTAGCAATACATTGATTAGTTTTTCGAAAGGGTTGAGACCTCAAACTGTCACCATTGATATATTGAATGACCCAGCAACTCGTAACATGAGGATGTCAAGACATGCAATAATGAACCGATTTATTCCTCATACGTTCCCTCCTTTCATTCGCCTCGTTAAATCAACCCCTCAATTTGCAAGTAAAACAAAGTTCGAGTTGGTGCCCAGTATATCCGTATTTGATGATATAGCAAGCTTTCCATTATTTACAACTGATAGAGCCACCCAATGGGTAAAGGATTTATTGAGTGAAACAAGAAGGCAACAAAATACATTTATATTTTCAGCTCAACGTTATACTTTATTGAATAAAACACTTCGTTCATTGACTCATACGTTTTTCATTGGGTACGGATTAGTTGATGGTGACCTTCCACATATTGCCGAGGAAATACCCAGTCAATTATTAGATAAAAAGGATTTCATCCTATTATATAAAAACTCAGTCAAAAAATTCACTTTTATAGTTTACAATAATAAATTGGGATGGAATGTTTTAACTTTGCATCGATGAACAGTGAACAGATAAAAATAAATTTCATTCATTAATTCATTGTTTTGTTTTCATTCAATTTTATTTTCATCTTTATTTTTGTTTATGCTGAACGGTACCATGCATGGACTCTATAATATGGTTGTTGCGTCACTGTCATGCCAGTGTCTCCGTGATTGTGAGCTTGTCCTCCTCCAGTAAGTCCAACGTATCCATACCCTTGACTATTTACATTTTCATATGATGCATAATCTCCCCATCTGGCCAAACCTATGCAGCTTTCACTGTTTCCATATACTACACTATTATATGAACCTCTTACATAGTGATTATGTGATGGCATCTCATCAACTGTTAAAACATGGTTCGATGTTGTGTGATTATGAGAGAATGATCCACCTTCTTCTCTTAAATTCTTTGATGAATCAGAAGATAATAAAAATCGGTCATTTGTTATTTCTGTCCATGTTCCAACATTAACCCCAAATATTACGTTCGGATTATCGTGTGAAGTTGCTGACATATAAACAGAACCCACCGGATACATTAATCGTAAAATCATTTGTTTCGTTGTGTTGTCGAATGAATCAATCGTTGCAGTATTTGCTACCACCAAATTATGGCCAACTTGTACATCCCAATTTACATTTACTGAAGCCGTTGCGTCAAGTTCACCATTTACTGTTAAAACTCCACCAACTGATGCATTAGTTGATACTTCCAAATTGGGGCATTTGAAGTTTTGCAAAGATTCAACCAAATTATTCAACATTTTCAAAGTTTCAGTTCCATTTACTGCAAAGTTCATATATGAATCCGTCAATGGAGATTTTAGATTATAACCTATTCGTCCAGATTCAGCAATCACTCGACCTATATAATGGAAAATTGACTGATTGGCAGATAGTGAATCTTTCAATTGATATATTGTACTGTCAACTGATAAACTACCATATAGTGACATATCAGAAGCACCAAAACGAATATATGACCCATTATTTAAACCAACGGATGCACTATTTAATGCTGAATCATCAGAGCTGAAATTATGAGCTAGAAATATATAATTTCTTCCGTTAAAATCATATCCACATTTTACGAACTGATGGTTTCCCGTTGTATTAACGAAAGCACCAAGTATTCCATTATTTGTTGTAATATCACCGAATGCATTCATTCCACCATTTGCCGTTATTATTCCATATTTGTTTATTGTCACGACATTATTATAATTCCACATTCCAAACCCTAAAGTGCTCCCTTCAGATGCTGCATAATTGAATTGAATAATGCCCATATAATTTTGTGCTGGATTACGACCAATTTGAAGTTGTACAGATTGTGAGTTGTTGCTTATGATTTGAAGCGGGTGATTTGTTGCGTTGTAATTATAGAGTCTGAGTGCTCCATCACTTTGTGCATCAAGACGGACCCTAAAGTCTAAATTATCACCCAGTACATCATGAAAATCTAAACGTTTACCTATTGATAGAGCAGAATCTCCAGACTTAACTACTGGAATGAATGAAACAGTAGGAGTTACTGATGAATTGGTGGGTGCAATGACGCAATCATTAATTGTTCCAACTTCAACGGTGTTTAATTGTGCAAGATTTGAAATGATTGATGAAACGTCAAGCTCATACGTACCATCTTTAAGTTGTGCATTAGTTACAAAGTCATTACCTATAATATCAAAATTTGTATTAATGTCGTTCAATAGGTCAATGATAGAAACACCACCAACAGATAAAGATTTACAATATAAACGTCCATCTTCTGTAATCTTTGCCACAGGTTCACCGTTAACATTAAACATGAACGACTTGCCCGTATTTTGTGCATCTGAAGAAATGGAAAATGAAGATGAGCCCCTAGTTGTCAATTCGTCATTGTTAAACATTAAACCTAATCGTTGCTCTATGTTGTACCTTATTTTTGAGTCAATGTATGAGTTTATTATGGGAGTTAATGCTATTTTTAGGTCAGCTTTTAATTCGTTAATGTCTACCTCTGGGGTTATTGTCGGTTGTTCGGTTTTTATTGTTTCATTAATGGGTGATGTTTTTGTGTTTGGTGTTTCATTTTGATTTTGTGTTTGAGGGTCTGGTGGATATTCTCGAGCTTGTGATTGTGTGCGATGGTGATGGTGACGGTGGAATTTTTTAGTTACTGATGGGTCAAAAGATACGGAATGACTGCGTGGTCTTTGTTGAGATGTGTCACGAGCTTCGCTCGAGCCACGAAGTGGCCTGGTGAATGATTCACTGACTGTTGACTCACTGGCTGGTTCTTCATATACTTCATTTGATGGATTCAATTTTATGCTATTTTGTTTTGGTTCATCATCATTTTGTTTTATTTCCTCATTCTTTGGTGGAGGTTCAGGCTGTTCATTGGGCAACGGTGGAGGTTCTGGTTGCTCATTCTTTGGCTTTGGTTTTGGTTCATTTTTTGATTCATTTTTTGATTCATTTTTTGATTCATTTTTTGTTTCTATCTGTACATTTCGAGGTTGTAACTGTGGGTTTTGATTTGATGCATGAGTTGTATGTATATCTTGCACATGCTCAAAAACATACTTACCCTTTGGATTCTTTGCATTGAATTGAATAAATCGAGTTGATGGTCTTTTAAAAAACGTTTTTCTTTTTTGTTCTTCGTTATAATATGGATTATGAGGTGGTCCACTCATTGTAATATATTTTATTTATTTTTAAATTATTTTTTATTCATTCATTTTTATGCCAATTAAAAAGAAGCACGGACTGATGAATTACATACTTGACAACATAGAAAGGCAAGAAGTAAATGAAATAAATGAATACATTGAACAGATTGACGAAGTAATCGATGATTATCAAGAAAAAATAAATCAACTTGATGATTGCATCAAAGAATGCGGCATAATTTATGAAATTGAAGACTCTGAAGAATTCGCACAATTTGAAGCTGAAGAAGATGAACCAATTAGTAATAAAAGTATTAAATGGGCCTATTGTTCGATGGGTGATGATTGAAGGAAAAGAAAGAAAAAAAAATAAATATTTTCATGTTATTTTTACGTCTTGATTTAATTTAAAATAAATTTCATTATTATTTATTTCTATACTTATACCTTTGAGTGTGCAATCAAGGCCAACATCATACATTATTTTCTTTACTCCTTCATATTTATGTCTTATGATGAATGAAATAGTTTTTAAATCAACTCTATTTTTTAATCCTCTCACTAACTCATCAAATCCATTTATTTTTTCCCTCATAGTTTCATATTGAATCTGTGGCTCATCAGTTGGTTCAGTTGTTTCTAGTGGTTCAAATGGTTCATAATTTTCGAGTGGGTCCCATATTTCGAAATCTTCCATTTATGCAAAAATAAACAATTAATAAATTCATTAATGGATGTATGGATTCATTCACATGAATAAATCGTCACGATGTCCGTTTTTGTTGACACTATAACCGAATGTTTGAGTTTGTGGTTGTTGCTGTTGTGGTTGAGTTTGTCCCTGTTGTTGATTTGTTGATTGATTCATTGATGGAGGGATGTAATCGTTGCATTCATACTCAAATCCAGACACTTTATTAAAGAGTTCTTTATATGTTCTCAATTTCTTGACTTTTTGATTTAATCTTTCATTATCTTGACTCATATATTCAAGTTTGTTTTTCATGTTATAATATTCGTTTAAATCAACATCTGGAACTATTGCATTTCTTGATGTTTTGGTTCTGGTTTGTTTTCGAGGTTTTGGTTGAGGGATTGGTTCATCTTCCTCAATGGATTCATTCATCATTCCACCCTCACCTTCTCCATCATCTTCGTTTTCATCATCAGATGCAACTATTTGCTGTTTCTTTGTTCTTTTTGTTTGTTTCTTTGTTCTTTTCGATGGTGTGGTGTTTATTTGTTCATCTCCATCTAATCCTCCATCATTGCCCAATGCTTGACTCTGTGCCAATTTTGCAGCCAATTTTTTGGCTTTATTTATTGTTGTCTTACTTACTTTTTTCATTCTGTTATTTTCGAAACGATAAACTGTGTCATCATCCATTTGTATGAATTTAGCAGTTCCAAATTCTGCCTCTCCATTACTTAATGCTTGACCGATTGCTTCTAATTCTGAAGTCATGAGTTAGTATATAATTTTATTAATATAAAAATAATTTAATTACTTTTTAAATGCAGTCTGAACAAATAGAAGCGGAAATAAAACAAAATTCATATAATAGAGTGAATGATTTAATCCAACAGTTGGTAAAAATGGAAGATATGCCAAGTTTTCGAATATTGGAAGATGAAAAAGGGCTCGAAACTTTACAGTCAACCCTTGCAGGTGTTACATGTTACGCATATACTGTTTTTGAAGCCTATTTTTATGACCCCATGAATATGCCCAAAGATTACAGATTAACCACTGAAGAATTCACCCACATTATGCCCCTCCTCATTTCATTTTGCACAGTTCAAACATTATATCCCTATTTTAAACGAGTTGATGAACATATAAACAAGTTTCAAGCTGAAGCTAAACATCAATACAAGGATTACCTCCGAACAATAGGAAAATCTTTTGTTTTGAGAGATGATACATTCGCTGACACTATAGCTTACATGTCCGAATTCTGTTATAATGTTTTTTAAATGTGTGGTTTCGAATCTTTTGATGATTCAGGAGGTAAAGAATCAATCCATAGTAAAGGGTTTACTCTATCCTTTAATTCTTTGGTCATTTCTTCATCAATATATTTTTTTATATCATTTACCCATCTATAAATCGAAACCTTACTTATTTTTATATTTTTTTCTCTTTCATACTTATCGGCCAATTCTCTACTGTTCGGTATGGTGAAATTCTTTTGACATTCTAAAATATTATATTTCAATATTAACCAATGCATAAATTCCTTCCTTTCGTCTTTAGTGACGTATTTTTTTCTTTCCGTCATTTTTAACTCATTAAATAATGTAAAACATTTTTTATTTTCATTTTTTCAATTTCATTTTTTAAATTGATTTAAAGTTATTAAATTTTATAATGACAGAAGAACCAAAAGAGAAGCACGGAGTACTTGGTCGTTCAATCACTGGCATAGAATTATATAACATTCAAAAAATGTTTTGTAAAGAATATGGATATAAAGATTTAATCCGTGAATTTCAAAAAGAGTTTGAGGTTAAATTACCTCAACAGAAAGCAAAGGAATTTTTAAAGAATAGAAGATGGTATGATGTTTTCATGTGGCTCACTGGTGAAGAGATAGAACCACCAGATGTAAATACATTAATTCCTAACTATTCAATGAAACAGTACGCAATGCTTGACTTGATGCTCAAGTATGATAAGGAAGACAAAAAGGTGAGAGAGCAAGACATTGCAGAATTTGAAAGCGGTGACTATTACATAGATGAAAATGTAAAATATTTTAATTTCCCATTATATGGTGAGATTATAACGTATAAATTCAAGGACCCCATTTTAAAGTGTTTTCTTCTTAACTCAAAGACTCACAAAATAGATAAAATTGAAGATGTGCCAGTTAGTGACAAACTCCCCAATTTCTTACTTCGAATAATTCGAAAAATAAACTTTTCAGTGATTCGTTCATGTAGAAAGTATGAGGAAGTATTAAATGACCCAAGAATGCAGCCGATTCTTTCATCTGTACGTACTAGTCCAGAAGATGATGAAATGCTCAGCCATAAGGTAGACATTACAACCTCTCCATTGTTTGCAAAATACAATTTTCAAGTTAAGACATGAATAAAAAAATAATGAATGAATTGAATTTTATTTTTATTTTTACCTTTACTCTTTACTGTCCCGATTGGGTCAAATCGTCACATTCGAGCATTAACTCAACCGTCAAATTGTTTTTAAATCCTTGGCTTGTGTCTTTGTTGGGTATTCTTCGCCCGAACTCATCATATAGAGTAAGAATAAAGTGACGATTACCTAATGCTCGGTTTATTTCATATTGTTGACTTATTTCATTATTGAGATTTGACCATCCAAGGCTTAACTGATGGAATCTAAACATCACCCCGAATAAATAAACATTTTTGCGTTGTTCTGGATTTGGTTTAAAAGTTTCTTCATATGTTGTTACTTGTGCCTGTGTTATGTCACAATTACGATATTTAAACGTTCCTTCAAATGGTGTTTTATATTTACTCATGCTCAAGTTATCAATAGCTACATTTAGGGAATTATTGAATGACTCACTACTCAAGTATAGAATATGAGAGAATTGAAGAAACTCACCCAATTTACAAATGAACAACTTGCCAGTCTTCAAATTGTTATATGCCGTAACATCATTAATAAAATTATTTGGATTTATGAAATTATTGTCTATATTCTTTTGAGTTACATATAGAAGCAGTAAATCCTGGTCCATCGCCACACCATCAACATATTTCATTTTGAATTGAACCATGTTTAAATTCTCCACCTCATCGAAGAATCTAAAGTATTTAGAACTGAACAATTGAATGTTTGTTAATTCACTACTAGTTTCAAAATTATAAATTATTTCCTCATTACCTTTTGATTGATTGCCTGGTGATGGTATGGATTCATTCAATTCTTTAATGTTCAAATAGTCATTAATTGATTGATTGTTCAAATAGTTCATAATGAATGCGGAGTCTAAAGATTCAGCCATCCAATAGTCGGCTAATGGTGTTTTATCTTTACCTGGTTTAACTCGAAGCCCTCTTTCCATTTTACCAAATCTAAGAACTGGAAGTAATTTCACAGAACCGGGTGATGTTGGAGGTGTTTCTGTGTTTTGATATAAATAGAAATAGTTATAAATATTTTCTGCATTAAACCATTCATTTTTTTGTTGAATGTTTAGTATATAATCAAAGAAATAAACTATATTATTAATGAACACACGAGGTACTGATTGTAAATATATCGGATGTAAAGTTTTTACTCCTCCAGTTGTTATGGTTAAATCTGACTGTTCAAAGTTTGCATTTCTATATAATCTATAGCATGGTATTGTGTCAATCATTCCACAATCATTAAGGTATTGATTCGTTGGATATGTTCGAGCTTTCGCCATTGAATCCCTCACTTTGTTTACTTCATCACTACCTCCTACTGTTTTGTCCATTATGTAATTTGTTTTATATGTTGTATGAATTCCATTTTTATATTGTGCATTATCTTCTGGTTTTTGTATTTGCAAAACTGAGTTATCAATATCAAAAGTAGAAAGTCCCCCGATTGTTGTAACGTTTGAATCATTTGAACCATACCCAATATATGGAAGTTCATCAGTTCCTGATGTGTAACAATGAAAAAGTTTATAATTAAATACTGTGGGGTCTTTCAATATGCTATTATATCCGGTTGCCGGGTCTATTGCTGCCCTATATGTTATGTTATTTGTATTTATTTTTTGTTCTTCTGATGAAATGATAGAAAAACAATTATTCGGTAAGTTTTCACTACCTATTAGTTTGACCATATCCCCACATGTCGACATTATGGTTTTATGTTCGCCAGTGTATAATTTGTATTTGTTGTAATATCCATATATTGCTCTATGGTTTCCGTTCATTATTAACTTGTTTGATGTATCAAAAAATGAGTCATATGTGCACACGTCAGACTCATAATAAAAACGGGACAATTTGGCAGCCAGTAAATCATTTAAATAATTTAAACATGCACCCGTTACATCATTCGAAAATATGCGGGTGATTCTTGAATTTGAACGGTCAAAATTGAGGGAGCCGTTAAATGTTTTAAATGTTTCATCATCAATATTTTCAGGTTCAATATTTAGAGTTTCATGACCAGATGCCAAGTAATACATCGTTTTGTTGTCCAGTAAATCCTGTGTGACGTTTCCATCCGAATCTGTAACTTTAAAAAATCCATGGCAATAATGTGCATGGTAAAATGAAACAAATGAACGAGTTGATTTTTTAGGTATGAAAACCTTTATATCTTCTCCCTTATCTTCTCCCTTATCTTCCTCTTCCTCTTCCTCCTCTTCATTTATAACTCTCCATTTTTGATCAACATTTTGGATATTGTCAGAATTAATAATATGTTTGACATTATTGAGTGGGTTCTTACCAACATATAAACCTTTTCCGTCAGTGGTTTCTTTTATCATTAAATCTTCGTCGTTTTGTTCTGTTCCTTCACTGGATGTACTTGTCAATTGTATGGGTTGATCTTGCCAACTGTCAGATATAGCTAAACCATTTGTTAAGTTAGAAGTAGCAAGTCCAGTATGTACATTATTTAATATTGTAGCTATTCCATTAGATAGTTTTAAATATCCGCCAATAAATAAATAAGGATCATATACCTCTTCTAATATATCATAATCTAAATTAATAAAAGAATTTTCTGAATCATTAGCTTGAATCTGAAACATTGCCCTTTTAGTAGTTTGAGGCACACCACCTACTTCATAATTAATATATAGTTTACGAAATGGTGAAAAATTTTCAAAATTAATACGAACAGGGTAAGTACCCCCATCATAAACAGTTCCATTATAATCTAACGTAATATTAATTTTTTCGAATGTATCAGGTATTACTCTTACAACATTGCCGTCCATATAAAACCCCTTTATTGTGACAGTATCCCCTGTATAAAACCATGATGGGTTTAAATAAGGCACAGCCGTCGGATTAAATGGTGTGGGTGTTATAGTAGTATCTGATTCTGTTCCACTATAGAAATGAATTTTTTTGCTAGCCAAATCTGAACCTTTAATCATCATCATATCATCATCATATATATTAGTAACTACATCATCTTCATCGGTAGTAAATACTGGATATTTATAAGTTTCTATTTTTTGCTCTGGCCCTGTGTATATTGTAGTATTTATATCGTTCAATTGATTCGATGAAAATTCTTTAAATTGCATATATAGGGGTTCATCTTGAATATATGAAACATATGAGCCGTTGTATATATACTGTTGAAACAATTCGCGAGCTGAGGCTATAAAATCGTTATTTTCTGTATTCTCAGCATAAACTAATTGAGGGGTTACTTTTGTCTCTGATTCTTGAGTGATTGTTTCCCTGTGTTGAATCATTAAGTTATGAATTGGATAAGTCCAAGATGAGCCATAATTTGATGGGTTGTAATTTATTTTATTCGTTTTTAGACTGTTTACTACATTTGAAGCTATTGCATATTCTCCCAAATCTTCAGGTCTTTGTTTTGAGTTGTTGATAGATTCACCTATTGTTATGGTAATATCTGGTATTTTATCAACAGGTTCGAATGCAATAATGAATTGACCAGTAAATGCACATTCAATGGAAGATTTAGGGCCTGATGGGCTTTTATATATTGTCACTGGTGATGGAACAATTGAAGGGTCTGGTTCATCAAATATTAAATTAGGTACATATAAAGAATCTCCTGGTTTGTTCAATTCACCGCATGGGTTGAATAAAAAAACTCTTTCCCTTGCTACCTTATTCCAAAATTCATAAATTGGTAAATATTTAATTCTATAATATTTAAATGTGTCTAATTCAAGGCGTTCATATTCTTTTGGGTTTTCTTGATGATCACCTGACCTATTCACGCAATGGGCATGAAGTTTTAACTTATCATATACGATTGGGTTATTTGAAAATGAAAATTTTAATTTATCACCAACTTTTAAATAGTTCTGATTTATACAGCAACCGTTTAAGTAGTCAATGGTGAACTTTGAGTAATTGTCGGGAAGTAATACATCGAATTGTACATATTCAGCGTCAGAATCGTTTTTTACTATTAAATTCTGAGTCATTTTATAATAAAAATAAATTTATTTATTGAGGGGTGGTTTAGTCATTCAATTCAATTAATTCAATTCATTAATTCAAAACATATATTTTTGTTTTTAATTTCCGTTATGTTCAGACATGGTGATGTTAGTCATATTTCCGTATGGGTCAAAGTGGAAGCTTAAAATATAATCGCACATACAGTGAACAGATGCAACAGCTCCAGATTCAGTAAATGGACCATATGAAACAGCAGCAGTAAAGTCTTTCCATGAGTTTGAAATTTTGTCACCTTGATCGTTTGTGTCATATTCACCAGCACCAGGAGAACCAGCAGTACCTGGGGAGTAGTAAATATCGGCAGAAGTTTGAACTGATTGCTGAAGATTGAGTGGTAGAGTTGGTGAATACATACCATTCAATACTGAGTTATAACCTTTTCTATAGCATCCTTCCATGTTAAGCTCCAGAGCATAACCGAATTTATTAGGAAGTAAAACATTTGCACCTTGTAATGGATTATCTATACCTCTCTGTATTCTTTCGAATGAGCCAGCGCCTCCGTATGTGGCTGCTGATTTAATCCATAGCTGTTTATTCATCACTGGCACATTTGTTGAATCCATCAAATCGCGAGATGGTGAATATTTGTCAGTTTCAGTATAAACACTATAAATACGTTCGCATGTGCGAGAGTTGAGGCAGTCTTCAGTGCGAGGTAATACTGGTGTGTTGGCTATTTGTGGGTTAATATCAGTAGTCATTAAAGTAGGTAAGAATGTGGGGTAATCTCTGCTGAATGGTTGAGTAATGAACATACGATCAATGTTTGGAGCATTAAGTGTAGTCTGTAATGCATTGGCTGATGAACTGGCTGCGTTTGTTTGGTCAAAGTTTTTACTTCTCCACATATGAATGGGGCACTTATAGACTCCAGCCTTACCTTGTGATGCCTTAATGTCTTCATAATCTTCAATGTCAAACTCAAACCTACGAATTTCGAAACGTTTCCATGAAATGTTGGGAAGTGACCAGATGGGAATAGTGAATGAATTGAATGCAACGGCAGATGATGGGATGGCATTACCTCCATATTGTGAAACATTAATAAGTCTGACTTTATACATTTGACCATCGAGATAAATAAGATCTGCTTTATCAATGGGTAATCTAGCATATGGTAAATCGTGATAAATTGAGCCAGTAGTTGAAACTGTTGCACCGGTAAGGTGTAAAACATTTTCTGGTGATGTTCCGGATTCCACAGTGAGAACTGGACTAGTTGTAAAATCGGGCGATGCTGATGATGCTTTCACCTTTATTTTATCACCAGCTGTTAATGTACCACTAATAGTTGCTCCTGCTGTACCAGCAAATGCATGCTTATTTAAATAAACAATATTAAGAGAACGAAGGAAGTTTTCCATATATAAACGTAGATACATTTCACCCATATTACGAGTAATGATTGGGAAGTTATGGAATAATGGATTTGATTTATTAAGGTCAAGCATTCCCTCGATTCCTATATCTTTATTAATCACTGTGCAATAGCTACTTGCGTCAAGTTGGACATCAATTAATCCAGAACCTACACCAGCATAAAGTGGGTCCTCAACTAAACCCTTTAATGTTGTTTCTGTAGATGAGCCATCGGTTGAAATGTCAGGAATAGAGTTTAATGTTAAAAGTGTTTGCTGATAGTTGAAGTTTTCAGTTGAAACTTTAGCATCTGCAGAAATGCACAATTGAACCATTGAGGCAATACTAAAACCAGTATCATAGAATATCTTAAATTGAAGATGTTCAGTTGGTGCTGTTGCTCCAGTTGCTCCAATGTTCTCGCTTATGCTTTCCTGCGCTGTATCACTATATTGTTTAAGAATTACACCGAGTGAATCCTTGGGGATTACATACTGGAAATATATTTGAGCCATTTGGGCTAATGTTGCATTACGAATTTCTGGGGTTAACTTTAGACGAGTATAAAGGGTTTGACCTCCTGCACTGTTCAATGTTGCGAGTGTTTGGTCTGTGCATTGAGTGACTGCCTCCTTAAATGAACCGGGGACAATGTTACGATGTGCGGTAACTTCGTTAATGTCAGCGTATGAACTGATGACATCCGAATAAATTGCAGAATTGACTCTTTCGTTAATACTTAATTCGATAGACATGATGAATGATTAAGTAATAGATATATTTAAAAATCCGTAAAAATATATTAATTGATTTTATTTTTATGAGTTTAAAATTGAAAAGATTTTATCAAAATGGAACAAATAGAACCCATTCATAAAATAGCATCAAACGACACCAAAAATTTAAATAAGTTTTTAAATGAACCCAATGAATTCAAACGCTTCATATTGTGCCAGATGTGGATAGAGCAAGTATTCAGCCAATCCATAACTAAAAATATAACCCAACGAATAAATCCGGAAGTAACCAATAATGAACGATTAACTAATGCTCAAATTTACCAAATATTCCAAGGGTTGAAAAATTCAATCATTACGGAGAATGAAAGATTAAAACAGATAGAAATAAATATGAGCAATAAATTGGATGTAATGAAAACAATGAATCAGATTTTTGAGTTATCACTAGAAAAGGAAGTACAGAATGTGGTAAAAATTCATGACCAACTGATTGAAAAAATAAAAATGAATGATGACTATATAGACAAAATAAATAATTTATCTGAAAATAAAATAAACGAAGTAAGAAATGACGAGTCACAACAAAATAGTGAGTGAGACTTACGATCTGTTCGAATTAAATAAAAATGATAAAGGAGGAGGAACTTATGCAATTGAAGGGCATAATGACCAATACGTAGATTCAAGCACTGGTCAAGCACTAGAACGCACTGGCATAAAAGATGAAAATAGAACTAACCCATTCCGTGGTTTCTTCAATGGCACAAAATTTAATGCAGAAAATCCCGACTTCACCGTAGCAATAGCAGGCAAACATTTTGCACCTCAAGCATTTAATAGTGTAAATATATTAACTGATGGAACAATTGAGTGTTTCCCTCCACCAGTTCATCCCGTTGGATGGAAGAGTGTAACATTTAAATGTTTTACTTATAAAATGAATTTATATAATAGTTCAAGTAAATTTTCTGATTATATAAACAACAATTATCTCGATGGTGTCACTCAAACGTGTGCATATTATTGGGATGAAACAAAAGATGGAGTAAATTATCATTATCCTGAATTTGTACCCGAAGCACTCGATCAACCTTTTCCTTTGCCGATCATACCAGGCTCTCGCACTGCACAGAATCGATTAACAAAATATGACAAATGCCCACTATTCATAAAATGGGATGAATATCCGAGTCGTTCAAAGGTAGTAATGAGTAGAAAATCGAAATGTTTGACTTATGTGTTTGGTCAACCATGGGGTCCAGATGAACCCATACGTTTGAGTTTATCATTAAGTGGTTCAATGTCCGGATATGATGAACAACTAAAAACTCGATTCAACACTAAATTGACTCAAGAAGATATTGCTGACTTATTGATTGCGTGCTCTTTTGTGATTGAATGGGAAGCAATGAGTAATGATGAATCAAAACATGAGGAATAAAAAAATAAATAAAAAAATTAAAGTTAATTTACCAACTAACTAACCAACTAACTAACCAACTAACCAAAACCAGCGAAAGGATTTTCGAGTCATGAAATTCAAAATTCAGAAATCGAGAAATTTGACGAAAAATAATTTTTTCAATATTTCAATTAATCAATATTAATTTTATTTTTATTTGTCATTAAATAATGGAATCAAAAGCGAAGGCTTTGACTGCAGAAGAGAAGGAGGAGGTAGTAATGGAATACTTCGGAATGAAACGGAGGTATGAATTGGCTGCATTGATTCGGTCAATAATGAGAGCAATAAAAAATGAATATGAAATAAAAGTAAAAAATATTCCTAACTTTATAGATTCAACCTCATTTTTAGATACGAACCGAATGAAGTCGGATATGTACGAATTGACCACGGTGATGGATAGGTACGAATATATGAGCCAGTTGTATGATGCAGTAAATGCACATGTTGAACATCCTGATGCTTTGCCATAAATTAATGAATTTTATTTTTATTTTTCATTAAATAATGATGACTACAGAAGCGAATACTTTGACTACAGAAGCGAAGGAAAAGGTAGTGATGCAATACTTCGGAATGAATGAAAGGGATGAATTGCCCGCATTGATACTGTTAAGGATGGGAAAATTAAAATCTGATTTCATGACTGTAATAAATAATATTACACGTTTAATGAATAAAAACAGATTTATTGATGCATTTGTAATGAGGGAGAAAGTGAATGAATTAAATAAAATATTGGATAAGTATGAATTTAATGACCATTTGCATGATGAACTGATTGTTGATTAATATTAACTTTATTTTTTTCATCACTTTCATTTTTTTATTTTTGTGAATTTATGCCCCCATTAAAAAATCCCCCATTTTTCAGTTAGCACAATATCCAAAATTCAGCCATCCGCGCACCATTCGCGCACCATTCGCGCACCATTCGCGC
>Ga0310695_10005585_pt1 | contig 21827 bp, 24 predicted proteins | sample RumenRJG_04DNA_FD_203882 | JGI IMG/M metagenome (GOLD analysis project Ga0310695, IMG submission 203882) | Bovine rumen microbial communities from Lethbridge, Alberta, Canada - RJG_04 (v2) (version 2) | ecosystem: Host-associated > Mammals > Digestive system > Stomach > Rumen | place: Canada...
GACCGCGATCCCGTCCGCCTCACCCCCGAACAAATGGAGCGCGACGAGTTCGGCATCATCGGCGTCCTCGCCGACGTCCACCAGGGAAGACCCAAGATCAGGCCGCTGTAAGGGAGTGCATCAGACATGGAAGAAAAAGTGGTTCCTCTGTCTCAGATTGTGGCCGACGCGTTGCTGGCGCTTGATAAGTATTGCGTGGAGCCTGAAAAGGTCTGGCATTATCCCCGTCCGGGCTGCACGGTCGAGGTGCCGCTCAAATCGGCTGACGGGCGCGAATCTTTCTCTCTGGACGTTGAGAAGCACAGGGTGACGCTGTCGAAGTTCAAGGTGCAGTCACGGGCGCGCAGGACGTGGGTTCTGGCTCGGCTGGACATTGGCGGATCGCCGCATCAAAATCCCGACGGCGCGCGAATTGACGGATCGCACTTGCACATTTACAATGAGGAGTACGGCGACAAGGTCGCTGTTCCTCTGTCGGAGCTGCCGGAGTTTTGCGGCGCTGCCGGCATGGAGGAGCTGGTCGACAGGTTCATGACGTTCTGTCATGTGGTCGAGCGGCCGAAGTTTCAGAAGGAAGTCGAGCTCGTATAGCTGCTGTAGAGGGAGGTGTCTGCGTGATGCACATTGTCGATGATGTCAAACGTCTGCTCGATGATTATTGGAGATGGCTGCGTGACAACACGGTCCTGAAGGCCGACGGCAATGACTGGGCTGTGATCACGACGCCTTTTCTCGACAGGCACAATGATTTTCTGGAGATCTATGTCCGTCGCGACGGCAATGGTTTTCTGCTGACTGACACGGGCGCTGTCATCCGGGATCTGGATATGAGCGGTTGTCCGGTGATCAGGACGCGTAGGGAGAAGCTGCTGCGCACTGTGCGCGGCTTCGGCGTGGCGCTTGATGACGACGCTTTGTGTGTTCACTGCACCGATCAGGATTTCGGTCAGAAGAAGCACGCGCTTGTCCAGGCGATGCTGTCGGTGGACGATCTGTTCTATACGGTCGATGCGCCGAAGGGCGCGCGGATCTTCTCGACGGAAGTTTCCGACTGGCTGACGAGCAAGCGGATCCGCAACACGCCGGAGGTCAGTTTTCCCAGCCGATCGGGCTTTACATACAAGATGGATTTCGTCATCCCCGCGTTTGACGACGCGCCGGAACGAATCCTGAAGGTCTATAATTCTGTAAATACGACCAACGCCCGAATGGCAATCCTGGCAAAATATGAAACAGAAGATTCGCGTCCACACGAATCGAGATATTATGCCGTTATGAACGATTCCAAAGGGATCGGCTCAGAGGTCACGACGGCTTTAAATAACTGTCATATCACGGTCCTGCCCTGGAGCCGGCGGGATGACTTCATTGAAGAGCTGAGCGCATAACAAAAAAGCCTCACGAACTCGTGATATTTTGTCACGTGTTCGTGAGGCTTTAAGTTTCTCAGCAAGTTACGGGCAAGTTAGTTTTTCAGTGTTTGCAAGGGCTCGCAAGTTTCCGTAAGTTTCACGGCAAATTAAATGCCCTCAAAATAACAATCAAACCGCGAAATCTGCATATATTCTGCAAATTTCGCGGTTAAATTGTCGATTTTCAGCGATTAGGCTTCTCCGGCTCAGGCGCCCCGGTCTTCACGGCGTCCAGCCAGTCGGCCCACCACTGCATCATCTCACGGCGCAGAGGCATGAGCTTCGATTTGTTGTACGTGGCTTCGGTTTTGTCGCCGCTGATGTGCGACAGCTGGCGCTCGATCGCCTCGTGGTTCCAGCCGTGTTCGTTCAGGATCGTCGAGAACATGTGGCGAAAGCCGTGGATGTCCATCACGGGCGGCCGGTCCGGCTCCGGGATGTGATCGCGCAGCCAGTCGAGCGCGTGCTTCATCGTTACGCGGCTCATGTACGGCGTGCCTGTGACGGTCTCGCGCATGGCCGGAAAGACGGGTTTGTCCGACAGATCGTCGGCGCCCTTCCAGCGCAGGCGGGCGACGGCCTGCATCTCGTCAAGGATCGCCATCGCCTGGTGCGACAACGGCACGACCTGTTCGCGCCGGCGCTTGGTGTGCTCGGCCGGAATGGTCCACTGCCGCGCCGCGAAGTCAATTTCGCCCCACGTGGCCTGCGTCAGCTCGCCGCGACGAACAGCCGTGTACGCGATCATGCGGATGGCGTTTTTCACGGTCTTGTGGTCGTACATGTCGATGGCGCGCAGCAGCTTGCCGATCTCGGCAGGATCATAAACGCTCTTGAAGTTGACGGGCGTCCAGCCGGGCAGGGAACGCCCAAGGTCTGAGGCCACGTTGTAGTCGACCTTGCCGTGGTCCTCGGCCCACGCAAAGACGGCTGCCACGATGGCCGAAGTGCGCCTGGCCGTGGCGATGACCTTGCGATCGACGAGCGGCTTGAGCGCGTCGAGGATCTCCGTCCGCGAGATGGTTCTGATGGCGCGGGCACCCAGCTCGGGCAACACGTACTGGTCGAGGCGCTGTTTCAGGATCCGGGCGTGCGCCGGCGTAACGGTCTTTTCCTTCTCTGCGAACCACGCTGACGCGATGCTGGCGAATGTCTCGTTCTGCTGTTTGACGCTCTTGCCGGTGCGGGCCTTCATCTTGATCTCGTCGCGCTCGCGGCGGGCTTCCTGCAATGACATCACAGGGTATTCGCCGATGGTCAGCCGCCGCTCCTTCCCGCCAATGAAGAAACGAACCTGCCAGGATTTCTTTCCCTTGGTGCTGATCCGCAGGGACAGGCCGTCTAGGTCCCGCAGGAAATAATCCTTGTCCTTCGGGCGGGCTTTTTCGATCGCAGTATTCGTGAGCTGCTTGCGCTCTGTAACAGGCATTTTAGGCCTCCTGGGGTTTATCCGGTTTTCTCCCCGGGCATTTTTCGGGGCGGATAATTTTATCCGGTATTTCATCCGCTTTTTTCTCGGCTTTATCCGGTTATCGTCGAACGCCGACGAGTTCATTATATCGAAAAATCCAGCAGTGACAAGACACAAAAAAGCCCCTCGGATTTCTCCGAGGGGCGAACTGTTGGTGGCGGTAACTGAAATATTAACTTAATTACGTCTTGTTATCTCTGATTTTACAAAAGCAGGACCAGAAATTTTATCCAGTTCTTTATCCGTTTTTTGCAAATTCATAGGAGGCGACGACATGTCATCGCCTCCAGGTATGCATCCGCAAACACATACCCCAATTACTAGTATTATATCACGGATTGTTTCTCCGCACCAGATAACCGGAACCAAAGCCCAAAAGCACTCCATAGACAAAACCCTGCGCCTTGCCACGGCGAACACGGGCAAGCCACGCCTGGCGCTCGATGGAGATTTCACGCTGCAATTCCGCAAGATTTCGCTTGATCTGCTGCGACTGTGCAGCGAGTTCATCGCGCAGGGCGATCAGCGCCTGTTCGCGCACGTCGGCAATCTTGCGCGCTTCTGTCCAGCCAGCCACGGTGTCGCGCATGGCCGTGTCCGTCAGATAATAGCCGGCTGCGGGGGCCGTCCATCCGGCGCGGATCCGAAGAGCGTCAACGCCTGTTTTCGCGTCGCCAGTCTGCGAGCAGGCCGGCAAGCAGCTCAGGCAAAGCATCGTCACTAGCAGCAGTGATCGTTTCAGTCGTCTCATGGCGGATCTCCTCCTCTTTATGCTTCGCCGCGTCGATGATCGTCTCGGCGCGACGTTCATTGTTTTGGGCCGTCGTCCTGATGGCGTCGATCGTTTTACTGACCTCAGAGTTCCCTCCATAGCCGCGGAAGAGCCACCAGCACAAGGCCAGCACGACGAGGATCAGGATGGTGATCACGATCTTGTAGTACCCTTTCACGCGTTCAAGGATCTCGTCGAGGTCAATCATTTGTCCCACCTGCTTTCGTTGAGCCATTTCTGCACGCCGTCAAAGGCAGCCTGCAAGGTCTCCTGGATCTCCTGATAGCAGATGTCGAGCAATGGACCGCCGACGTAGCCGCCCATGGCGATGATCACTGCACTGAGCTCGCGGTTCACATTCAGTGCGTCAAGAGTCCAGGCGATCAACGCGCCGACGCCTCCGGCTGAAAACAAGCCGACAATGAAGCGCCGGCCGTTGAATGGCTCGCCGAAGTGTTCGCGGCTTGCACGGATGATCTGGAAGCAGATCGCCAAAGCCGCACCAGTACCGCCAGTGACCATCAGGTCGACTATTGTTTTGTCGTTCAACTCTTCCCCAGGCATGAAGATCACTCCTTTTTCGTCCGGCTGTCCCACTTGGCCAAGCCGGAGATCTCGCGGCAGTCGATATGGACGCCCCAGTCATAAACGCCGAGGCCGTGGAGGTGATAAAGCAATCCGCGGCGCTGGGCATCGATCAGGCGGGTATAAATGGTCCACGGCGACAGACCGTTGATATGGAAGTCCATCGCTCGCCCATACATGTGCTGCGAGTTCGGTGAACCGCCGACGGCGGCGTTATGGTCGCGGCACCGGCAGACGCAGTGGACGATCATCGGCCGGCCGCCGAGGATATGCCGCACCTTTTCGGCCAGGGTGATCAGCCGCGGATCGGTCCAGTTCTTTCCGCAATGTTTGCAACTGCACTCATCGAAGCTGAAGTGCTCGCTGTGCATCTTCGCCATTGTCTCACCCCTCATTCAAAGAAATCGCCCGCCCCAAAAACGGAGCGGGCGTGTTTCATTGTCACAGCTTAAACCGGCCACGTGATCCGGATCGCGTTCAGCTCATCCACGTTCTGCGCCGCGTTGATCTGTGCGCGCAATTCCTGTTTGCGGGCGTGGCACTGAGCATAGGCCGCGAGCATTTCTACGAGCACGGCTTTCATCGTCGCAAGCGGCACATGATAAACAGTCGTATCGTCAGTCTGTGTCAGATAGCCTTCCGTCGCGCCAGTCGCTTCCAAAAGCTGAATCGCGCCTTGCATCTTGATGCTGTCGGTTGTGTCAAACTGCATCCTATAGCCGCCCGTAGTCGTGATAAAACCAGTGACGCGAGTGTTAAAGCTATACGCGAGTTCACCCAATTTTGATTCGCGCACTTCTTCAAGCGTCGGAACAGGCGGCGGGTGAAGCGCCGCCCACTCTTCAGGCGTGTAATAGCCCTGCGGCTTGGCTTGCCAGACTTCTGGGTTGCCTTCGGGACTAAAAAATGTCGCCATTGTTATCGCCTCCTAGCCTGCGTACTCAATGAGAATGTAGCCGTCACCGCCATCACCGGGAGAAACCGAAGCGTCAAACGGAGCACCCATACCTCCACCGCCGAATATCCCGTGTTGTGTCGCGTTAGTCAAAGACCTCGCTCCCCCGGAGCCGCCGCCATTCCCACCTTGACCACCTGCGCAAGTCCACCCGGGTCCCCCCGGGTTACCGGGGATTTTATAAACAGTGCCTGCCGAAGCGAACGAGTCACCGCCCGCACCCCCCACTTGAGATGACGTCGCTTTAAAACCACCACCACCACCGCTGACAGAAAAAGTATTCCTATTTGTGACTATTGATGTGCTTCCTCCACTTGCGCCCGGCGTTATGTCACCAACTGATGATGCGTTAGTCCCAGCCGCTCCGCCTGCACCGATGACATATGAGTATGATGTATTTTCTACAAGCCTTTCATAAAAAATCATCTCTGCGCCCTCGCCCCCGCCAGCGCCGACATTTGCAATATTAGTATTGCCAATTTTCCCACCGCCGCCTCCACCGCCGCCGCCCTTGAGCGTGATTCGGTAGATCCCGGTATATGGTGCAGTATAAGAGCCAGAGGTCTGCGAGAAAAACATTTTGTTATACGCTCCGCCGGTTTTGTCCAGCTTCGTGTCATCATGCGGATGCACATGATCCCCGCGGGCGAATTTATTCGTCTCAGTACCGACGGCAGCCGTACCGGGCGCTTTGGGGGTCGTCCCCGAGGCCTTTGCGTGGCCGTACAGCGAAGCGGACGCCAGACCATAATCCGAGCCGCTGCTGGCGTGGTTGATCGGGCAATAGACGTCACCCATGCCGCTCAGCGCACGCTCCACCTTGGCCGCCACGTCGCTCGGGAAATGCGCCGCCGTGTTGAGCATGACGCGGTAATTTATGCCGCTTGCCGAAGATTCGGCGTAGGGCTTGTCCAGCGTCAGGCTGGTGTCGCTGTTCAGCGCAGCGACGTAATAGAACTTGTCATCGTCGATGGTGAAGAGGTCACCCTCGTTGACGATGTCTCCCCATACAGTCCCCGATCCGGTCACCGCCGTGCTGCCGTTGACCACGGTGACCGTGCCGGTGCTGTATGTTCCCAGTGTGCTCGCTACATATGGCATGTAGATGCTCCTTTCAAAAGTCACTCGCCGACTGCGAGATAGCTGACAGTCCCTACTCCAAGAATATCAGCGGAGGTCTCAGACAAAAGAATTCGCGTGATCTTGAATAGTCCTCCTTCTCCTATATCCTCTACATAACCTTGTTCACGAGGCGATTTCAAAGCGACCGTCCATTCGAAGCACACCTCGTACTCCCCCGAGCCGAGAGTAAACACGAGCGTATTCGTCAACTCGTTTTTCCCGTTATTAGGTGGAATTTCACGTGTGACGTAATCGCTGTATTGCCAATCCCCTTCTCCTTGACGATACTTGGCACGCCAGCGTCCTATCAGCCCAAGCATTGGCCCGATTGTATTTGATAGACCATTATTCATCCACGTGTGCGCATAAAATGCGGCTTCCGCAGTGACTTTCACACTGCCCCTGATCAGGACGCTGTTTGTTGTGGCTGTAATCTCTGGATGATAATTACCATAGTCATAAGGGGCCAGATACCAGCCTTCAAGCTTGGGAGGGGGCTGGATGTCAAGGTCAATATCGTCCACAGCTAGCAATACTTTGGGCAAAAAACGATATTTACCACTCCCCAAAGATTCGATCCGCTCGACCTTCACATCGAGGCGCTGCGCCTGTGACAAACGTTCCGGCGTAAATGTATTCATGACCAAAGGCGAGATTAAAATACTGGGGGCAGCGTCATAACGCGCCTCCAGTGTTTTCCACTTCCCATTGTACGCAACGCCGGTTTCGAGATTGACGAGCTGGCGCTTTAAGGTAAAACCTTCATACTGCCTGACAAGCCCGTGTTCAATACGGATGTAATTGCCATTTGACATGTTCGCCGGATCAAAGACCGTGATGCGGCCATTCACGCCGTCCAGAACGATCGCCCCATCCTTCAGTTCAATGACAGACGAGGCGCTGATCATATCCCCGACGATCCAGCTGTCGCCGGCCTTGTCGGCGCTCTGCACAAACAGATTGCCCGCGATATAGACCTGACCGGTATTCGTGTCGACGGCAAATATCTGTTGAAGTGTCTTCTGCCCTGTCGCCATGATCATTCTCCTATCGCGATATAGTTCACGGTTCCTGTTGCCAGTTGCGTGGCACCGTTTTTCGTGCCAGTGATGGATGAGATTTCAAACCACGATTCCTGGAATGTCGGGATATCCCTGACGGGCTGGTTGCTCTTGAATTGGCCGGAAAGCGTTGAATTAAACTCTGCTGCGATTTCATAAGTGCCTTCTGGCAATGAGATCGTCATCGAATCCTCGTAGATGCTTTCCCCGTCTGGCGGGTTCGTGATCGTGCTGCTGTATGCGCTGTATGACCAGCCGCTTTGCCCCTGGAGACGATACACGATCCGCCATTTGTTGTTCGTACCGGCGCGTGCCCGGAATTCATTGTATCCACCAACGCCGGGGTCAAAAACAATGGATTCTACCGCTGACGGGACATAAAAGCGAACGCCTACGGTGACGCCGATGATTCCGGCCGGCGTCGCAGCGCTGTCAGTCATGTGTGTCTGCGGGTAATCATATGTTGTTCCTGAAGAATACACTCTTCTGAATGCCGCGATTGCTTCGTTACTCGGCCCCCATGATGAGGATGAGTCTAATCTCCCAGGAAGAGGTGTGATCGGTACAGCGCCACTCTCGGATACAAGCGCGATTTGCGGCGTGAAGCGGTATCTTCCGTTCCCTAAATGGACAGGAGCGGTCGCACTGATCTTCAACGTTTGATTCTGTGTGCTTAAACTCGGATTGTATGTTTGGATTGACTGAGGCGAGATGCTGATCGAGGGGGGGCTGCTGTATGTCTTGCTCAGGGTCACGCTGACGCCGTTTGCGCAACTACCTGTCTCGACAGCTGACAGTGTTCTGCACAGCTGGGAGTGCTTATACAGACGTAAATGCCCCGATGTTATTTCAACGAAGTTCCCGTTGGTCTTGTTCGCCGGATCAAACACCGACACCGTGCCGTTCTGCCCGTTCAATACAATTGCCCCGTCAGCCAATTCAATGATCGAACCAGCATAAAACATATCGCCGCGGATCCATCCGCTGTTTGCCTTATCCGCAGACCTCACGAAAAGATTGCCGTTGATCACTATCGCGCCACTATCCGCGTCAACGGTAAAAACCCGGGTAGTGGCCCCATTAGGGCCCGCGATTATAAACCGATCTGCGAGGATGACAAAGTCCGAGCGTTCGCCGTCATTGCTTAGCCCAAAGCCGGAGATGTGTCCGTTGACGTCAGTCCTCAGCGTGTAGAGTGCCGAAACTGTCCCGTCCAGTGATGTCAGCGTCTGCGCCTGCTGGGAGAGTGTCGCCGTGTGCTGCGTCACAAGGCCGCCGGGCGATGTAGCGGTCGCCGGGGCGTCGAGGTCTGACAGACGGGACTGCAGTGTCGTGTTGATTCTTGCTTGTGCTGTCTGGGCATCGACCAGCGCCGTGGAACTTGAGGAAATCGCGGCCTCCTGGGCTGCTGCGGCCTTTCCATCCGCGTATGTCTTAGCCTGCGCAAGCATCGCAATATCCTGCGCTGCTCTAGCTTCTGCCTCATTGGCAACGGCCTCCGCGCTTGTGGTGATGGCGGCGTCTCTGGCTGCTGCGGCCTTTCCATCCGCGTATGTCTTAGCCTGCGCAAGCATCGCAGTATCCTGCGCTGCTCTAGCTTCTGCCTCATTGGCAACGGCCTCCGCGCTTGTGGTGATGGCGGCGTCTCTGGCTGCTGCGGCCTTTCCATCCGCGTATGTCTTAGCCTGCGCAAGCATCGCGGCGTCCTGTGTCGCTCTTGCACTGGTCTCGTCCGCGATCGTCTGAGCGTTTGTCTGGATTGCTGACGCGTTCGTGGCAATGTTGCCCGCATTCGCCGTGATCTGCGACTGCAATGTCTGGTTGACGCTCGCCTGCGCAGTCTGGTTCGTCGTGATCGTCTCTGCGTTCATCTGGATCGCACTCGCGTTTTCTGCGATCTGCGACTGCATGGTCTGATTGACGCTCGCCTGTGCACTCTGATTATTCGCGATCGTCTGCTGCGTCTCCGTGATCCGCGCCGCAGCTGCATCGTATTTCGATATGACATCCGTCCGCAGCGTGGCGATCGATCCGTTGATCTCGTCGACTGACGTGTCGATCGATTGCTGCACGAGCGCGATGCGGCGGTTTTCTTTGGCCTGGGCGTTGAAGACGTCCACGGAATCGAGCGCAGCAGCCTCTGCGTTCTCTGCGATGCGGGCATAGACGGTCCTCATTTCGGTCGCGTGGGATCCGGAGATCGAAGAGACCGCTTCCTGCGTCTGAGCGATGGCCGCCGTGTTGGTGTCGATCTCGCCCTGGAGTGTAGCCTGGAGCGTTGAATCCCCGGCCGCCCGCGCTTCCGCTTCGTTGGAGATGGCTGTCTGGGCGGACGTGATGAGGGCGCTGTGTTCGTTATACTTTGTGAGAACGTCAGTCTGCACCGACGCGATCGAGCCGTTAAGCGTGCTGACCTCCGTGCTGATCCTCTGGCTGACGTCTGCGAAGCCCTGTTCCGCCGTCTTGCGGTCATTGTAAACGTCGACGGCGTTGGCCGCGACAGCCTTGGCCAGCAACTCTTCGGCACGCTCCATCTTTGGCAGCGTGATCGTCAAAAACGGTGTGATCGCATTGATCGTCGGCACGGCCGTTTCCAGCTTTTCGCTGAGCGGCTGGACTTGAGCGACGACATCGTCGAGCGTGTTCAGTTTGGTCTGGAGGAGAGTCTCCAACTTTGACTCGGTGATCGCGCCGTCAGGGATGTCCGGCGGCCTGACGGCTTCCGTGACGCCGCCGACAGGGCCGACCATTTCCCCCAGCAGCCCCGTGATCGACACGGACCGTACCCAGAACCAGTACGGAGTCGAGGCATCCAGGCCGGACACGGTGAAATTGTCCGCATAGATCTTCGCGACGAGCTGGGCATTGCCCACTCTGTCATCGTCGCTGTACCAGACCTCGTAGTAGCCGGCAAGTGCGTCCTGCGGCAGTGTCCACGACACGAGCACGCTGTACTGCCCGCCCTGAGCGTGCATGTTCGTGACCGGCTTCGGAAGTGTGGTCGTACCGGTCGACGTATGACTGATCTCCGCCCATGCGGAAACACGGCCGTCAGTCGCGACGCTGCGCACGCGGAACAGGTATTCGCCGGCAGCGGCGACGGGAACTTCGACAGAAAACAGTTTCTGCGGCTGGAAGTTCGTCCACTGGCCGTTCGGCGCTTTGTACTGCGGCTCATACAGTGCCGTCTCCGCATCACCGTTTGCAGCCCAGGAGAACGTCAGCCGCTGGACGGGGAAGCCGTTCGACGAGTACGTCGTCTCGGCAACGTTCAGTCCGCTCGGCACGCCCAGGCTGCGCTTGCTGATCCTTCCCGGCGTCTCCGGAAGGATCAGCGAGCCTTCAAGCGCGGCGTATTTGGTGAGATGCACTTCGCGCAGTGACAACTCCAGCGCGGTGCTGTCCCCGCCTTTTTCGGTGATCGACCTGACGGCGAACAGACGCGGCGCAGCATCGCTGCCGCTGATCATCCATACGCCCCACTCGACCGGGAGGGCCGAGAATGCTGAACGCACGACCACGGTATCGGTCGTGCCGCGCGTCGTGATGTCACGCGTCTCGATCGTGCCGTCGGGCATGGTCAGCGAGAGCGTGTACGTTTCGTTCGCGTCAAGCGTCACGGGAGCGTCGAGCACGAACGTGATGTCGTTGGGCACGCTCTTGATGCGTCCCGTGTACCGCACGCCCATGGCCGTCGGGTCGGCGACTTTGACGAAATCGCCGGGCAGCAGGTCGTAGCAGTCCAGTCCGACTTCAACCGTACACTGCCACTGTTCGTCTTCGGTGAGCAGCGTCCAGAGCCCCTGACGGTATGCCTGGCCTCGTGACGTGCAGCCGTAGGCAGTCACCTGCACAGGTCTGTATCCGTAACGAGTGTACGCGTCCCAATCGTAAACAGGTTCCACGCGGGCGCGCCCGTAATCGTCAGGGTCGTACCACGTGACGAGGGCGACGCTGTGACGTTCCTGGGCACTGCCGGTGCTGTACGTCAGCATCCCGTCGATGACGTTGGCCTGGGAGATGAGCTTGACAGGATCGGCAGGCATATCGGCGCGGGCAAAGATCATGCCGCTGCTCCAGTAGGTCATGCCGTGGAAGACGCTGGCTATCGACTGGATGACCTCTCGCGCTTCGCCGCTGCCCATGATCTGCGCGTTGAAGGTATAACGCGGCTCAGAGCCGTTTTCTCCGTCCGGCACGAGCTGATCGCAATACTGCGCGAGCTGGTACAGCGTCCACTTGTCGATCAGGTCCTGTCCCTGCCGTGCCGGCGGGAAGAACTTGCGCAGACCGTAGCGGTTGCTCTGGATGAGGTCGCGGAGGATCCACGCCGGGTTATCGGTCCACGCCGTTTTGAACGAGCCGTCCCATATGCCGGTATAGGCCCGCGTCTCCGGGTCGTAGTTGCTCGGCACCTCAATGCGCAGTCCCTTGACGTGGTACGCACGCGACGGCACGGAGCCGCCGAAAGTCTCGGCACTGCCGCGCAGCAGGACGGTCGCCGTGTGCGGATAGACCAGCGGATAGCCGATGATCTCGGTGTAGCTGCTCCAGTACAGGTCGGTCTTGATATTGCTCTTGTCGCTGTCCTCGCTTGTCTTTGAGACGGTGATCGTCCACGGTCCGGCGCGGTCAAGCGCGAATTTGAGGTACCACTGCGCGCTCGATGTGGTCTTGTCGGTCTTCGTCTCAGACGTGTCGGCGATGATCACGCCGAGATTGTTCCTGATCTGGATGCGGTAGCTCACGGACGCGGCAACGGTATCGCCGACGTTGTCGCCGCTCATCTTCTGCTCGTACAGCCCCTGCACCATGAGCGTGATGCGCACGTGCGTGCAGTTGGTGTTATTCAGTGTGCGGGTGACGCTTCCGGGGCCGGGGCCGACTTTCTTCGGGAACAGGTTCGTCACTTCGACGCCGACGGACTGCTCGGCTTCCGCGCCGGCGATGTCGGTATAGGCTTCCTGATCCGGCGTGCCGAGGCGGCTGTCCCAGCTCACGTTCTGGTAGGTCAGCGTCCCTTCCGGCGTGCGCAGGGGCGTATAGTTGAGCGCGATGCCCTTGTCGCCGTCCACAAGTCCCTCGATCGGGCCCTCGCTGATGGCGTCCACGATGGTGACGATCTGGGTGGACTGCAGGGTATCGGGCTGTTCGACCGGCGTGCGGTACGAGCCTCCGCCGCCCTTGCCCTTGGAACCGGTAATGATGATGTCTTTTTCTGATCCCTTGCCCACCTCAGATCACCTCCTCCGGGTACATGCCCGCGCTGATAACGACGCTGCCGCTCCACATCGTGCCGTAGATGACGGGAACGATGTTGCCTTCTTCGGTCAGGTTGACCGCGCCGCCGAACGTGTAGCTCTGCTTTGTGGCCGCTCCTTCGTGGCTGCTGTCGACGGTCGGCGTGGGGCTGAGCATCTGGCCGAGGCCGTTCAGCAACATCCCGGCGCCGAACATGATCAGGTTCTTGCCCCAGAAGGCCGCCGATGTCGCCGCGCTGAGGCCGGCCATGCCGCCGGCAACGGCAAAGCCGACGCCGATGAGTGCCACACCGAGGATGACTTTGAGCAGGCCGTTGCGCTTGCTGCCGCACGCAACGGGCACAAGATGGAAGTCAGTTTCGCCGCCCAGGTGCATCATCAGCTCCGTGTCGTCAAGCGCATAATTACCGCGCAGGACGCGGAACTCGCCGTGGCGGATGAAAGACAGGAATCCCTTCAGCTGGACTCCAAGGGCGCGGATCACTTCACCCGGCGTGTCCACGTCGAGGACGTACATTTTGCCGAAGCGGCGGCGCAGTGCGCCGTGCAGAATGATCCTACGTCTCATAGCGGATCCACCTCACAATATGCCGCTGCCAGCGGCCGACAGGCTCGCGGACGGACAGGCGGTTGTACAGATGATGCAGGATGAGGCCGCCCCCAAGGTATACGGCCGCGTGGTTGACGACATTCGACCGCGGCACGACGATCAGCGCCACGTCGCCCGCTTCGGGCTGTTCCTCCGGCGTCATGGCGCGGAACCCGGCCTCCTCGAAATTCGCGCTGTACAGGTCTTCGCCGCTGCGCCACCAGTCGTTGTCGCGCGGGAAATCCGGCAGCGTGACGCCGCGTTCCAGTCGGTAATAATCCCTCACAAGGGCATAGCAGTCGCCTCGCCCGTCGTTTCCCGAAGGGCCGTGCCGGAACTGGCGCCCCAGCAGCGGAGGCACCGGCAAGCTGTCACCCCAGCAGAATGGCGGCTCTGCGTAGTCCTTATATGAAACACAAATGCCAAACGGGACGCCGCAGGCGATCTGCGACTGCATATCCGAAGCGCTCGGCTCGCCGGGGCCGTCGGGGTGACTGTGGACGACAGCGGCAATATTATTTGCCATCATTTTGGCCGCGATCCTGAAATCGTGTTCAGGATCAGCGGCCGTGTTTTCGCAAGGCAGATATTCTCCATCAGAAAGAATCAGGCCGCACGATTCGCGCGGGTATTCCGCGACGGCGTGCAGCCTGATCTTGTCGTTCAATTCTCTGTTGTTGAAGTCGATCATGTTCATGCCCTCGTTCTGGCAACGCCGGGGAATCCTCCGTAGTACAGGGGATTGCCCTCGCCGAATCTCAGCACGCAGTCGCTCAGCCGGTGCCCGCACACGTCGCCGCTCCCGTCGGTCGTCTCGCCGTTCTTGTCATAACACGCTTCGCCGGTGTAGGGGCAGGCCATATCCGTGCCGTCATAGACAAACTCATCCTCGCCGCTGTCCCAGTGGCGGTAGATCCACGGGCAGGCATCGCGGAGGACCTGGCGGCTCGGCAGTTTGAGGTTCGGAAGGTCGAGCGGTGCGAGCAGCTCCCAGACGGCGTTCTGCTTGTTGACGCTGACGCGGTCCACCAGAAAGACGTCGGAAGGATAGGCGATCGACTCGCCGCCGTCCTCATGTCCGTCGAGATACCTGTCGAGCGTGCGGATGCGGTACAGGGTCGCGCCCTGCCCGCCTTTGTAGCCGAAGATGAGGTCGAGCATCCGCTGCGGGATCTCGCCGGCGTCATCCGCGACTGACGTGGTGATCTTCGGCCTGGGCAGCGTGTCGCCTTCCCAGGTGAAGCCCTCGGCTGCGAAGTTCATCGGCGGGTATTCGATGCCGCCGAACTGGACCGGCGAGCCGTCTTCCTCACAGCAGTTCGCCCAGCGCAGGATCGGCCCTCCGAGGGAGGAACAGTCGAGCGTGTACAGGAAGATGAACGCGCCGGGATTGAGGCTCTGCGAGGTCTCGGAAAGAAGTTTGACGGGCATCAGGCGAACACCTCCGTCAGCTCGGCGGTCATCGAACAGACGCCGCGGTCAAACGGACGCGTCCACTTGATGCAGCGCCACGTCTGTGCCGCCTGTCCCGGCTTCGCCCATGTGAACGGCTGACCGTAACGGGCCTTGAAAAACTCGTGGATCGCCGAAGCCTGCGCGAACGTCAGCACCGGCCACGACAGCTCCAAGGACTCTCGCGCGGCGTTCAGTCCGTCCGCGACTACCTGCTCATAGCCGTCGCCGAAGGGGTTGCTCTTCGTCTTGATCTCGATCGAGGCGGACGTCGTCTTCGGCCGGACGGGAGGCGTAAAAACAGGATATGTCATTTTCTCGCCTCCTAATACGCCGCGGCGCCCTTGAAGAACCCGCGCCGCTTGTAATCGTACAGCTTTTCGGTGACTTGGACGGAGACGACCTCCTTGATCATCTTGCCGAGGGTCGTGGCCTGCTCTTCGTTCATGTCACCGTTGCCGGAGTTGTCGACATTGATGTTGATATTGATGTCACCCGTGCCGCCGCCCATGCCGGCGCCGATGGCCTGCATCTGGCCGGGCGTGAACACGCCCTCTCCGTTCTTCAGCAGGGCAAGCTGTTCGCCCGGACGGACCACGCCGCCGGTGTGGAACTTCGGAAGGATCCGCCGCATGAACGTCGGCGCGTCGGATCCGACGATGCCGCCGGAATGCATCCCCGGAAGGAACGAGAACAGCCCGCTGAGCAGCCCCCTGGAGCCCTTGCCGTCTCCGAAGAGCATCCACTTGAGCGCCATCTTCTCGATCTGCTTGCCCAGGTCGGTCAGCATGTCGCCGAGGCTCTTGCATTCCACTAACGAGTCGACGATGCCGTTCTGGAAGTCCTCAAGCCAGCCTTTGGTCAGTTCGTGGAGTGTCTTCATGCGCTCCCTGGCTTGCTCTGTCCCGTCGGCAAACTGCTGCAGCGCTTTGGGAGACTGGACGCCGAGGCTGTTCATCGTCTCGATCAGCTTCTGCGCTTCAGCCTGAGCTTGTGCTGTAGACATCGTGCCGAGATCAATCTTCTCGCGGATACGGTCAAGAGCACTGTCAGCCGCAGCCTGGAGGGCGGCGTAATCCTGGCGCATAGTCTCTGTCAGCGAGTCATATTCCTTGCTGTCCTGCTTGCCCTTGAATCCGTTCAGCGCGTCCACCGACGCCTGATAGCGGGCTTTCAGCTGCTCGAAATACGCGTCAGCGGACGCAAGGCCAACCTGATAGCGCCAGTCTTCCGTCTCCCTGATACGCTGCGCCGATTCCTGGGCTTTCGTCTTGATCTCTTCCATCCCTTCGAGCTGGAGATCTTTGACGGCCTTCCACTCCTCGCTCAGGCGCGGATAGCGGCCGAGCATCTGATCGAGCACGGGCAGGAAGTCGGACACGGACGCGCCGGCGTACTTAACCTCATCGCGCATCCGCTGGATGATCTTCTGGACAGCTTTCAGGCGGTCCTTGGCGGTGGAGTTTTTCGACGTGCCGGAAGAAGTGCGAGTGCTAGTATTACCTTTTGCACCTGTACCAGTGCCCGCGTCGCCACCGGCGTTAGCGTCAATGCCTTCACGAGCAGCGGCAGTGTTGATTTTGATCTTGGACGCCTCTTTACGAGCAAAATCACTCACGCTTTTAAAAGCGCTAGCAATCTCCGTTGAAACGCCATCCATCAATTTTTCTCTATCGAAATCGTCGAGAGCTTTTCTTGCCTCCTCTAATTCTTTCGATAGATCGCCAGATTGAGTATCGTATTGTGATCTACGTTCCAAGTCAGCCACAGTACGCTTTAATTTGTCACGCTGCTCCTTGTCGGCTTTACTTAATTTTGCTTCGTTAATATTTGACTGAATTTTGTCTTGGATAAGCCCGATCGCCGCTCCAATCACCATGCCCTTGGCACCGAACAGAATCTTGCCGAGGAGGCCGTATTCCATAGTTGAGGCGTATCGCTCGAAATTTTCGATAAAACCTGCAAGGCTGTCAGCTACTGAAGCAATAGCTCCAAGCGCAGCCGAAAGCATAGTATTGATCCCGTCCTGGACCTTCCGAACAAAGGCCGGATACGAATTCGAGTTCGTGAACTTCTCCCACTGCTTGCGCACGTCGATCAGCAGCAGCCGAAGATTATCGAACGGGCCGCCCGTCCCGGCGTCGCCGGCGATCTGGCGCTTGAAGTCCGTCCACATGCCGGACATGGTGTTGATATTGCCCTGCCAGGTGTCCTTCATCGTGTCCATGACGCCGCCGTATTCTTTTTGGATCGTCTGGACGATGCCCTGGCGGATCTCCTGCAGCCCGTTTTTGACCGTGGTGACAGTGTTGCCGATCTGGATCTTCGCCTCGTTGCCCGCCGTGGAGAGCTGGATGCCGTAATAGCGCAGCGTGCGGGCGTTCGCGGTCACAAGGGCGTTGGCCGCGTCCTGCATACTGGTGCCCATCAGCGCGGCCAGATTGCCGACCGCCTGAGTTGCTTCCTCGGTGTTCGCGACTGCTGCCGATTTGAGGCGCACGAAGGCGGCGATCGCGTCGTCGGTGTCGACGGGATTCTCGGCCGCCCACTTGGACATCCGTTCAAAGACTTCGTTGGCGGTCTTCTGGTCCTTGGTGACGGCCAGCAGGCGCTTGCGGTACGTCTCGAACTCCGCGCCGGTGCTGATAAGGTCCTTCGCCAGCTTGCCGAGGCCGAGCGCCGAAGTCAGGCCGAGGAACGCCGTCTTCAGGTTGAGTACCTTGCTCTTGAGGACATTCATCGAATTCGTGACGTTCGACAGCCCCTTCGTCGTAAACTCCGCGTACAGCTGCCCCACGCGCAGTGAATCACCTGCCATGTTCTCACCTCCCGTTGACCGTCTTTAAAAAGTCGTTCATGTCCAGCTTTTCAGGCTCTTTCGGCCTGCCGGACGCGCTGATGATCGCGCCGAGCCTCTGCGGATCGTTGAACGCCAGCGCCGTGAAAAAGGCGCGTTCCGCTTCCAGCCGCTCGACGCGCCCGGCGCACATCATAAAATGAGAGTATGCCATGTCGAGTACCTGCGAAGGCAGCCAGCCGTAAACATGACATACTCTCGTGACTATTTCTGCGATGTCTGCTTCTCTTCCGCCGTCGCCGTCGCCGTCTCCGGTTCCGGCACGATCGCCAAAGGGGGCTGTTTATCCTCCCCGTTGACCACGTAACTGAACAGCTTTTCAAGCGCTCTGACGGGCACAGCGTCCACGTCCAGACCGGGGACGACCTCCTTCACGATCTGCGACATACCCTGCCACACGTCCCGCGTGTCTTTCGCGTCCTGCAGCGCCTTGTCGGCCTTCAGGACGGTGCGCAGCGTGATCTCCTCGACGGGATAATCGACGCCGTTCCAGCGGATCGACTTCTTTTCGCCGAGCAGTTCGTCAAGGTTCAGCATCAGCTAACTCCTAATCGCCGCCGGAGGGCGTCGCCGTCGGATCGCCGATGATGACCGTCTGTCCGAGCGTGGCCTGCGCCTGCGACGGGTAGGCCTTGAACTTCACGTTGACGACCTTCAGCGCCGTCTTCTCATAGCTGAGCTCCAGCGAATCGCCCAGAGGCGCGGCGCAGGGGAACAGAAAGTCCCTGCTCTTGTCGCTGTCGGCGTGCGAAAGAGGATGCACGCGCAGCTCGCCGGCATACGTCAGCATCGACGCGCCGGCCGTGGAGCCGAGGACCAGCTTTTTCTTCGTGGCCGTCGTTCCGTCGGTGACGAGCGTCGAGCCGGGGAACGCCAGCGCCAGATTCTCCAGCGTGAACTCGGCCAGAGGCACGTCGATCGTGACGGTCCTCTTGGTGATGATCTCGTCGACGGGATCCAGCTGCTGATCCACCTCGATCTCCGTCGTCTCCAGGTTGGCCGTCACCTTGATGCCGCCCTGAGTGTCGCCGAGACTGACTTCGCTATTCGCGCCGGGGGCCTTGAAATAGACGCGCCCTGCGCCGATGTCATATTCCTTCGTCGTTGGCATTGTTTTCTACTCCTTCCGTTTCCTTCCACTGTGCAGTGATCTGCACGTTGAACTCATGAACATACCGCGCGCCGTCCTTGCCGAGGAAAAACGGTTCCTGACGCGCGACGATGCCGCTCAGCGAGCGGCGGTCAGCGCCTTCCGGCACGTGATCGACAAGCGCGTGGAACGCTTCCCAGCACAGCGACTCCGAGGCAGGGAACGTCGCAGCCGAGGCGCGCACCTGAAAATACTGCGTGCCGATCGGCAGATACTCTTCGCTGTCGCTGCTGTACGGGATGATCACGACCGCGCCGGCGTCGAGCGTGCTTTCGGGCGCGTCGATGATGTACGCGTTTCCGATGCCCGCATCGACGAGCAGCGCTCGGACTGATTCGACCAGCGTCATTTGAAGATCCCCGCCTTTCTCTTCGCCCTCTCCAGGTACACTGACCAGCGGCTCTTGACTTTTGGCAGGGCCTTTTCGAGCCACTTCCAGCAGCCGACAGCCGGCTTGGTGACGCGATGCCCTGCGGCCGTCACCTTCCAGTTGCGAGGCTTCCAGTCCGGCGACTCGTGCAGCCAGATCGCGTAAGGCGTGTTGTACGAAACGAACACGCGCCGATCGCTTGTTTTGCCGCCCATGCGCGGCGTACTCTTGCCGATCGTCTTGCCACGGCTGCCGGAACCGTTCTGCGCTTCGCTGTACACCGCCGAAGCGTCAGGCAGTTTTTCGACCGTCACCGTGCCGGACCTCCGCAGCGTGCCCGTATCAAGCGGCACGTTGTTCATCGCCTGCGTGATCGCGTCCTGACCGGCGAGCCAAAGCATTTCCTCGACGACGCGCTGCAGCTTGTCCGCCGCATCGTCGCCGTGCCACTCGACGCGCACGTCAGACATAGCACGTCCGCCCCTGTTCCTTGCCGGCAAGGTCGACGATCGTCTCGACCGCCTTGACCACGCCGCCGACAGTCTGACTGCCGATCTCGATCGTCAGCGTGTCGCCTTCGTTCACCTGTGCGTCCACCATGACGATGCTCTGATAACTCCTCTGGTCCGCCGAAGACGAATCACCCATCACGCCGCGCGCCCAACCGCTTTTCTTCGTCCAGCGGCAGCGAATCGTCTGTGATGCCGGCGCGGCCGGCTGGCCGAAGGCGTCGAACTCGGCCGTGCGCGGCGTCCAGGTGCACGTCTGCCGAAGGTACCCAGTTACAAGAGCCATGCGGGCCCCTTCTTTCTGCCGCCCTGACCGTCTACGCCGTAGCTGATGATCCGCCAGGCTGCCGGGGCGATGCTGCTCGGACGTCCTTTGACGGCATAGGTTTCCGACAGGCCCGTAACGCTGAACGACTGTACGCCCTCAGCCTGAGCCGAAGCTCTGGCGCCCAGCAGCCAAAGCGCCTGTTCGTAGGTCGCCGCATCGATGTCAGCATCCGGCAGTCCTGTGATGTACGGGGCCAGTGTATCGGCCGCGCTTACGAGGGCTGCTTCCTGACGTTCCTGCGTCTCGCCGGTGAAGGCGTCGCCGCCGAGGCGGGCGCTCCAGTAGGCGACGGCGTTTTCTCGGGTTGCGGACATTCGGCATTCTCCTTCCCCTCGTCGATCGGGACGACGCCTTCGACGTTCGCCTTTTTGATACCCGAGATCAGTTCCGCGTCGTCGGTCTCAAAAAATCCGCCGGCGAACCGCGCGCAGCGGCCGCCGACGAAAATGCAGATGCTCGGGTAATGGTCAGACCGGAAACGCATCGCTTTAGCCCGTGATGCCGGTGATCTTGCCGTGGTAGACTTCGGGGCCGTAGGCAAGGCCGATCTGGCCGTAATACTGGCCGCTCTCGCCGGCGCCGGTCTTCGACAGAGGCTCATAGAACATGTGGCCCTTGCCGGGAACGGCGAGCGACACGGGCGTCACGAACGCCAGGTCGGCGATCAGCAGCGTGCCGGAGGGGACGTAACGGTCATACACCACTCCTACCTCGCCGAAGTCGGTGACGATCGTCTCGATGTTGAGGCCGCCGACATTGCGGCTCTGAGGCACGGCGCCGAGCGGAGTCGTGCCGAACAGGCCGGTGATCGCCTGCTTGACCGTGCTGTTGCCGAAGAGCACCGCGTTCTTGAAGGGCGCGCCGTGATCGGCCATGCTGGCCACAAGGGTGTTGATATGGGCCTTCGTCAGAGCGCCGCCGGCTGCCACGACGTTGGTCGTGATCGCCGTGATGATGCCGCGCATCTTGTTCGACTTCTCGGCCGCGCCACCGGAGACAGCCGCAGCCGCCTTCTGATACACGCCGTTGAGCATCGTGTACTCCACGTCGACCGCGATCTGCTCCAGGTTGCGCATCTTCTGATGCTCCACCGGGTCGGTGATCGGGTTGGTGCCCAGCAGGGACAGGCCGCTCAGCGTGGCGTTGTCGCTCATGCGCGCATAGGACACGCTGACCTGGCGCTGGAAGATCTGGCACACGTTGGTCGTCTGCGTCGGGACGTAGGTCGTCGGCGTAGGAGCCGTCAGCGAAGCCGTCTCGGTGATGTCGGGCTGAGCCGCGGTGTTGAGCGCTTCCTCGACGGAAACGGGGTACTCCCAGCCGGCAACGGCGCGGCCGCCGTTAGACAGGCCGCCGATCATCGTCAGGAACGGCGTCTGGTTGCCGCCGACAAGGAAAAGTTCGCCCACATAGTTGGGCAGGTTGAAAGTGTTTGCTGCTGCAGAAACATTAGCCATTTGTCATTCCTCCTGGTTTATTTTTCGTACATTTGCCTTTTGTAGATCATGGCTTCTTCGATCGCGCCGCGCTTGATCGCGTCCGCGTAAAGCGACGCCAGATCAGTCGCGGGCGAATTGTTCGCCGTCGGAGCCCCGCGGCCGCCGACAGCTGCACGCTGCGGGAAGATCTTTTTGAGCTCTTCGATATCTGCCTTGATGCTCGTCTCGTCTTCCCCGCGGATCCGATCGGCCAGCTCGGCCGGCAGTCCGGCATCGGCGGCAAGTCTGGACTTGAGGCTGCGCAGTTCCATCTGTCTGATCTGCGCCTCGAACTCCTTGACCCTCGCCTCGGCCTTTTCCCGCGCCGCGTTGGCTTTCTCCAGCTCGCTCAGCTGGCCCTGTTTGAGTTGATCAAGCTCTTCCTTGGCCTTCTTCAGCTCGCTGTAATCCGCGTATTTCTTCTGCTCGCGGCTCAGGCGGTCCGCGATCATGCG
>Ga0310695_10005586_pt1 | contig 21826 bp, 20 predicted proteins | sample RumenRJG_04DNA_FD_203882 | JGI IMG/M metagenome (GOLD analysis project Ga0310695, IMG submission 203882) | Bovine rumen microbial communities from Lethbridge, Alberta, Canada - RJG_04 (v2) (version 2) | ecosystem: Host-associated > Mammals > Digestive system > Stomach > Rumen | place: Canada...
CAGTGCGAAAAAGGCCTGTATGAACCAAATCTGCTTTGAATTCGATGGAGTCAGAGGTAAAAGTCCTCAGAAATTCCCATATTCATATGTACAGAAATCTAAATGACTGTGACTAAAAACGGGATGCCTCTTGATCTGACGGATTTGGAACTGAATATTCTGGAGTATATGTTCACTCAGAAGGGGAAAGTCGTATCCATCCAGGATATTTATGAGAATGTGTGGGGCGAGAAGTTTTTCTCGCAGTCTTCCAACACTGTTATGGTACATATTCTGAACCTTCGCAAGAAGCTGGAAGATGACACTTCTCATCCCAGAATCATCCGAACGGTTTGGGGCAAAGGCTACAAATTGTGTGTATGAAGCAAGAAATGAGCTGCAGGTTTTCCACTGCAGCTCATTTCTTTTCCATTTTTACTTTATTTTGTTTTTTCAGCAGCCGGTGCCGGCAGCGACATTACAGCCTGATAGGCACTCTTTGTGGCATCAGCAATACGTCCGCTGGCGCAGGCGTCGCCCACCGCAAATACATTTTCCATTTCCTCGCGAAGCTCTCCGAACAGTCCGTTCACCGGACGAACGCCCATGGAGAGTACAACCGTATCCGCCGGAAGCTCTTCCTTCGCACCGGTCTTGGCGTTGGCAACGGTAACGGAGCCTTCATTGATGGAGACCAGTTTTGTGCTGGCAAGGAATTTTGTCCCGTAAGGACGGATGCGTTCCATCTCATCATCCACCAGCTGGAACCAGGTTCCGGGTGCAATCTCCTTGGCCATTTCGATCACGGTGACCGTATTTCCTGCCTCGTTGAGCTTCTCCGTGGTTTCCAGGCCGGTCATGCCGCTTCCAACCACGATAACGTTCTGATTCTGTGGTACTTTTTCACCCATGATGACTTCCGGAGCCACCAGCACATTCTCCCGATCCGTTCCCGGAATGGAGCCCGGTCGGATGGGAACACCGCCGGTAGCGACAAACACCGCATACGGTTTCATCTCACGGATGTCCGCTGCCGTGATCTCTTTGCCGAAGTTCACTTCCACGCCCTGAGTCTGTACAATGGTCATCAGATCCTCAACGCTCCAGTGAAGCTTGTCTTTCAGGTTGCAGGAAGATGCGATATTGACCTGTCCTCCGGGGACATCCTGCTTTTCAAACACTTTGACCTTAAAGCCGCGGCGTGCCAGCGTGTGAGCCGCCATCAGTCCGGCAACACCGGCGCCAACTACAACTGCCAGCTGTCCTTCCCCGTCCTGCTCAATGTTCTCGTAGGCTTTCTCAATACCGATGGACATGTTCAATGCACACTCACCCGGTTTGCCGACCTTCGCATTGGTCATGAAAGACTGGATGCAGTTAAGACAACCGATGCAGCGGCGAATCTGTTCCGGATGGCCTTCTTCGATCTTCTTGACCCAGTGGGGATCGCAGATAAAGGTTCTGGCAGAACCCATGAAATCCTGCGTTCCATTGGCGATCTGTTCTTCTGCCTGCTGCGGCGAGCGGATAAAGTTCGCAGCGATGACCGGAATGCTTACCGTCTCCTTGATCGCTTTTGCCAGATAGGCTCTCCAGCCGGGCTCGAAAGAGGTGGGTTCCAGCCAGTAGTTGTATGCGTCATAGCAGGCGGAGGTAACGTTGATAGCATCAACGCCCAGCTCTTCCAGACACTTGGCAATTCGTTTTCCTTCTTCCAGACCATATCCCTTGTTCTGGAACCCGATGCGGTCATACATCTCATCGGCAGTAAGACGGACAATAAGCGGATAATCCCGGCCGCAGCGCTCCCGGATCCCCTGAATGATCTCTGTGACGAAGCGCATCCGGTTCTCGAAGCTTCCGCCATATTCGTCAGTACGCTTGTTGGTATTGGGGCTTAAGAACTGCTGGATGATGTATCCGTGTCCGCCGTGCAGCTCAACGGCATCCACGCCGGCTTTCTGGCAGCGGACAGCGGCCTCGATGAAATCATCCCGGAGGTTTGTGACCTCACGGTGACTCATAGCGTGCATTCTGGTGGCGCCATGATTGGCCAGCTCGACTTTGGACGGTGCCTGCACCGACCAGATGATCTTTTTCTCTTCCAGACCGAGAAGGAGCGGGGTGCATTTAAAAATGCCGTCCAGGACCTTCGGGAAACGGTCCACGATGGGAATGACCATGGGCAGGGAGTTTGTAGAGCTGGAATAGCCCTGTCTGCCCGGGTGATGGAGCTGCAGACACAGCTTGGCACCGTGTTTGTGCAGACGCTCGGCGAACTCATGCATGGGCTCGATGTGATAATCATGGCTCATGGCCAGCTGCGTGAAGGTGGAAGCGGCTCCCATATCATTGACACGGCAGATGCCGGGAATAATCAGGCCGACACCGCCTTTCGCACGCTCTTCATAATAGTCCATCAGCCTCTCGGTGGGCTTGCCGTTTGCCTGCCCGAGGCTGAATTCCGCTGCAGTCATAACGGTACGGTTCTTGACTTCCATCGTACCGATCTTCATGGGAGAAAGCAGATGTTCAAAACTCATATCTTTATTTTCCTCCCTTTTGTGCCAGTTTCTTCTGGAAACGATGCAGTTTGTTGGTCTCCAGTTTCCAGTAGATCGTGCGAACGAACGGGAAGATTCCCATCAGGACCTTTGCCAGTGCAAACAGTCCGCAGGGAGATACCGTCTTCTTACCCTTTTCGATTCCCTTGACCATTTTCCGTGCAACTACCTTGGGATCCTGAACCGGGAACGGTTTTTCAAAGGTCTCGGAGTTTGCCACTTTGAAGAAATTGGTATTGGTGGCGACCGGATACAGGCAGGTCAGTTTCATATTGGCAGGTTTCTCCAGACGGATGGCCTGCTGGAAGCCCTGAAGACCGAATTTACTGGCGCTGTACAGCGCATAGCCGGGCATTGCCATCTGACCGATGGCGCTGACGGTATAGGCAAGGTGGCCGTCGCGGCCGTTCAGATGCTGCCGGTATTTTGCATAGGTATAGATGGGCGACACCGTATTGGTCTGGAACATGATATCCACACGGTCCCAGTCCACATAATCGAAGGTCTCGTAATATGGAAAGCCCGCATTTGCATAGAAGATATCGATCTTGTCAAACAGTTCTTCCGCTTTTGCAAAGATGCTGTCCACGCCTTCTTTGGTGCTAACGTCCGCATCAAAACGGATCACGTTGTCTCCGAAGCCCATGATTCCGGTGGCATGCCGGGAAACCGCAAGGATCCGGTTCCCTTTGCCCTGGGCCAGCAGCTTCAGCGTTTCCAGACCAATGCCGCTGGACGCACCGGTCAGCACGATTGTCTTATTGTCAATCATTTCTTTTCCTCTTTTCTCTTAAGTTTTTTAATGGGGATAGAATTCTTAAGATTCCTTACTCAAAAGTATATACACAAACCAGAAAATGTCAATTTTCAGTCATAAAAATGACCGGCAGATTTCTCTGTCGGTCATTACACGCTATTTACTGATCAGCCGCTGAAAACAGTGCACTCTGCGGACACTCCGCCGCACTCTGCAACCAGCACTGCAGAACCGTTTCCGATTCCTTCTACTTCACAGGTTCCGTCATCATCAACGGAAATGGAAATGATATCTTCGCCGCCTTCCTTGACGCTCCATTTCACTTCCGCCTCCACATCAACCGGATACACTTTCGCGGTTACCGGTGTGGGTGAACCTCCGATGGTAACACCGAATTCGGTTCGGGGATCATCATAATAAGCAATGGTGACGCTGGTGACCTGAATGCTCTCGGATGGTGTAGGTGTTGCCGTCGGTGTCGGAGTCGCTCCTGCCTGTGAGCTGGCACTGGGTGTGGGCGTCGCCACCGGTGTGGCGTCTTCTCCGTTGAGACTTACCGTGACCATCACGATTACTGCCAGAATAATGGCAAGTACCAGGACGATGCCAAAGATCATCTGCCAGCGGGCGTTCATGGATGCCCTGCCGTTTGCTGCAGTTCCCTTCACCGTACTGGGGGTCCCTGCCGGCGTTCTGCCGGACTGCTGTACTCTTCTGGTACCGCAGTTCGGGCATCTGCGGCTCGTTGCCTTATATTCATATCCACATCGTCTGCAGGTTACCGTTGGTATCAGACTCATTATGTGGCCTCCGTTCCACGTCATAAAACGTCATTTTCTGTAAACAATTGTTACTTTATAATAATCCAATCGCTTTCTTTCGTCAAGGTGGTTTGCTTCTGTTGTGGACGGAAAAGTGCAGTTTTTTCCGTGTGTCAGCTCTGCAGCTTATCCAGTCCGATCTTCAGCCGGCGCAAAGTTTCATCTCTTCCCAGAATATGACAGATCTCCACAGCGCCTCCGGGCGTAACCATCTGTCCGGCCGCAGCGATGCGCACCGGCCACATAACGAGAGCATTCTTGCACTCCTTTTTTTCCACCAGTGCCTTCATGGCGTCCAGAATGGACTCCGGAGTCCACTCCTGCAGCTCCTCAAATGCCGGGATCATTTCCGACAGGATCTCACGGCTGGTCTCTTCATTGGATTTGGATTTCTTATGTGTAAACAGTTCAGTGTCATACTCCGGAAGTTCTGCAAAGAACCCCAGTTTTTCCGGGATCTCCGTGAGCACCTCCGTGCGTTGATGAAGAAGCTCTGCGATTTCTTCCGTATTGAGATCCGCTTCCCCGATCCCCTGCCGGATATAAGGCTCCGCCACGGCATGGAACTGCTCCGGTGTAAGCTTGCGGATGTATTCGGCATTGAAATAGCGAAGCTTTTCGATATCAAAAATGGCCGGTGATTTGGATACTCCCTTGGTGTCGAATGCCGCGATCAGTTCTTCTTTGGAGAAGATCTCCTGCTCCGCCTGTTCGCCGGAGGGGCTCCATCCCAGCAGTGCCACATAGTTGATCACCGCATCCGTCAGATAACCCTGTGCGATCAGATCCTCATAGCTGGGATCCCCGTGCCGTTTGGACATCTTGTTGTGCTGATCCCGCATGACCGGGGAGCAGTGGATGTATTTGGGAATGGGCCATCCAAACCCTTCATAAAGCAGATTGTACTTCGGTGCCGATGCCAGATACTCGTTTCCGCGGACCACATGGGTAATGCCCATAAGGTGATCATCGATGACATTGGCGAAATTATATGTGGGAAGGCCGTCCCGCTTCAGCAGGACCTGATCGTCCAGTTCGCTGTTTTCCACGGAGATCTCACCAAAGATCTCATCCACAAAGGAGGTGATCCCTTCCGAAGGGATCCGCTGGCGGATCACATACGGTTCACCGGCGGCGGCTCTGGCCTCCGATTCTTCCGGTGAAAGTGCCCGGCAGGGATCGGCTTCTTTTTTAAAGCTGTCCCCTTCTTCCGTTTCCTCTGCTTTTTCACAGAAGCAGCGGTACGCATGTCCCCGCTGAACCAGAAGTTCGGCATACTCCTTGTACAGACCTCTCCGTTCCGTCTGAATATACGGGCCGACCGGTCCTCCGACATCCGGACCCTCATCATGTTCCAGACCGCATTCCTTCATGGTCTTGTAGATCACTTCCGTGGCACCTTCCACAAAGCGGTTCTGATCCGTATCCTCGATCCGAAGAATGAATTTTCCACCCGCGTGGCGGGCGATGAGATAGGTATATAAAGCGGTCCGAAGATTACCCACATGCATATATCCGGTGGGTGACGGAGCGAATCGGGTACGCACTTCTCCCTCCGGGATCCGTGCTTCCATCTCTTCAAACCATTTCGGGTCTTTCATGCCGTTTTTCCTCCTGAAAATCTGTGTGTCAATTCATACTATTTGAGATTTCCAAAGTTGTCAAGAAGACGGCGAAATGATACAATGCTATACTGATATATTATGTAGAAATCTTTGAGGTGTTAATTGATGGAAAATCAGGAAAACAAAAAAAGGATGTTATCCGGAATCCAGCCTTCCGGGGATCTTCACCTTGGAAATTATCTCGGTGCGGTGAAGAACTGGGATGAGATGATCGATCAGTTCGACTGCTATTATTTCATGGCAGATCTCCATTCCATAACCGTGCGCCAGAATCCGACTGACCTCCGCCGCCGTTCCAAGACTCAGCTGGCACAGTATATTGCCAGTGGCCTGGATCCTGAGAAATGTACCTTGTTTATACAGAGCCACGTCCATGAGCATGCAGAACTGGGATGGATCCTCAACTGCTACACCATGTTCGGAGAACTGAGCCGCATGACGCAGTTCAAAGACAAGTCCGCCAAAAACGCGGAAAACATCAACGGCGGACTGTTTACCTATCCGGCACTGATGGCAGCAGACATTCTGCTGTACCAGGCAGACTATGTTCCGGTAGGGGAAGACCAGAAGCAGCATTGCGAGCTGACCCGTGATGTGGCGATTCGCTTTAACAACATCTACGGTGAGACGTTCAAGGTTCCGGAACCCTATATTCCAAAAGTGGGTGCCCGTATCATGAGTCTTTCCAACCCCTCCTCCAAGATGTCCAAATCCGATCCCAGCGGCTGTGTGTTCGTGATGGACAAGCCGGAGGATATCGCCCGGAAATTCAAGCGGGCAGTCACAGACTCCGACACGGAACACTGTGTCCGTTATGCTCCAACGGAAAAACCGGGCGTGTCGAACCTAATGCAGATCTATTCATCCGTTACCGGGAAGACCCTGGATGAGATCGAAAAGGAATTCGACGGACAGGGCTATGGCGCTCTGAAACCCACGGTCGGAGATGCCGTCATCGAATCGCTCCGTCCTCTGCGTGAGGAAACTGAGCGCATCCTTGCCGACAAAGCCTATCTCGAAAGCGTATATACCGAGGGCGCTCAGAAGGCAACTTATGTGGCGCGCAAGACTCTGCGCAAGGTATATAAACGTGTCGGTTTCGTAGAAAAACCATTCTGATTGCCGACTACGCCGTTCAGTAATCATCTGCTGACGGCAAACTTCATTAGGAGATCATCATTATGTTATTTTCCACTGCAGTCTGGATCAAGATCGGCCTCAGTGCCCTGATATCCTTTCTTATCGCACTGGCCACAACCCCGATCGTGAAGATGTTCGCCGAGCAGGTGGGCGCTATCGATGTGCCCACGGAAGCACGGCGTGTTCACGACCATCCCATCCCCCGAATGGGCGGACTGGCCATCTTTTTCGGATTTATCATAGGAGTGATCCTGTTTGCAGACATTACCAATCAGGTCAAAGGCATCCTGATTGGATCCATCATTATCGTGGTCATGGGGGCTATCGATGATATCATGAATCTGCCGCCGTTGGTAAAGCTGGCGGTTCAGATCGTAGCTGCAGCCGTCGCCATCTACTACGGTATCGTGATCCATGTGGTGACGAATCCGGCTTTTCTGCAGAACTACGCCATGTTCAATACCGGCAAGCTCGCGATTCCCCTGACGATCCTGTGGATCGTTGGATGCACGAATGCCGTAAATCTGATTGACGGACTGGACGGTCTGGCGTGCGGCGTCTCCGTAATCAGCAGTCTGACTATGCTCGCTGTTGCTCTGATGGTTGCGGAAGGCAACGTCGCCATCATTCTTTCTGCCCTTGTGGGCGGCTGTCTTGGGTTTCTCCCTTATAACCTCAATCCGGCAAAGCTCTTCATGGGAGATACCGGATCTCAGCTGTTAGGCTACGTGCTGGCAACAGTCTCCGTCATGGGCATGTTCAAATACTATGCCATCGTGACGTTTGTCGTTCCGGTCCTCGCTCTTGCCATTCCGCTGTCGGACACGACATTTGCTTTTGTCCGCCGGCTGATGAAAGGACAGAGCCCCTTCCATGCGGACCGCGGGCATTTCCACCACCGTCTTCTGGATATGGGTCTCAGCCAGAAACAGGCAGTTGCGATCCTGTATTCCATCTCGGCAATCATCGGACTCGCTGCCGTCGTTCTTGCCTCCAACTGGGGCATCCTTCGTGTGATCCTGGCAATCCTTGCCTTTGCCATTGCACTGTCTCTGTGGATTTTTGTCCTTCGCTGGAATCATGATCAGAACCCTTCCAACGGAGAAAAAGATTCGAACAAGGAGGACTCTCATGAGTAATATTCGTGTTCTCTCGGTTTTCGGCACCCGTCCGGAAGCTATTAAAATGGCTCCTCTTGCCTTGGAGCTTGGAAAAAGGGAGGGTATCATCAGCCAGGTCTGTGTGACTGCGCAGCACCGTCAGATGCTGGACTCCGTAATGGACTGTTTTCATCTGAAAGCGGATTACGATCTGAACATTATGGGAAAGAATCAGACCCTGACCGATGTTACTTCCAGAGTTCTCAACGGGCTTCCCGCCGTTCTGGAGGATGCAAAACCGGATCTTCTTCTGGTTCACGGAGATACGACGACCACGTTTTCCGCAGCGCTGTCCTCTTTTTATCACAAAGTAACGGTAGGCCATGTGGAAGCAGGTCTTCGCACTTATGACCGGTACAGTCCCTTCCCGGAGGAAATGAATCGAAGCCTGGTCGGTCGTCTTGCCACCCTTCACTTCGCTCCCACTCCCAAGAACGCAGAAAACCTGAAGAAGGAAAATGTTCAGGGAGACATCTACATCACTGGCAACACCGTCATTGATGCCATGAAGTACACCATTGGCGACAACGGAAGCTTTTCCTCGGAAGAGCTCAACTCGCTGGATCTTAACGGCCGCCGGCTTATCGTCCTCACCTGCCACCGTCGGGAAAACTACGGTGAACCCATGAAACAGATCTTTACCGCAGTACGGGATCTTGCAATGAAGAATCCGGATCTGCTTATTGTGTATCCGATCCATATGAGTCCTGTGGTGCGGGACACCGCCGGACCCATCCTGTCCGGAATCGAAAATGTTCGACTGATCGAACCGCTGGACGCCATCGATATGCACCGTCTTATGGACCGCAGCTTTTTTGTCATGACGGATTCCGGAGGAATTCAGGAGGAGGCACCTGCTCTGGGCAAGCCGGTTCTGGTTCTTCGCAGAGAAACAGAGCGCCCGGAAGCGGTCGCTGCCGGCACCGTACGTCTGACCGGGGTCGACTATAACTCCATCATGGAGGATGCTACCGAACTTCTGACCGACGCTTCTGCCTACGCCAAAATGGCCCGCGCCGTCAACCCGTACGGAGACGGGCATGCCTGCGAGCGTATTGCCGATGCGATCCTGGTCCATGCCGGTCTTTCCGACAAGATTCCGGCGCCCTTTGACCCGTATCACGAACTCAGCTGATTAATAGGAGTATATCCATGGTAAAAGTTGCGGTGTTTTCCGACACCCATAACAATCCCGAACCGATGCGCGAAGCGATCCGCCTGTGCGAGCCCGATGCGGTGATCCACTGCGGAGACGGAGTTCGAGACGTCCGTTCCATAGAACCGGATTTTCCCGGGTTGCCGTTCTATTATGTCGCCGGAAACTGCGACTTTGGGGACAACATGCGGCTTGCCCGCACGGTGGATATTGCCGGTGTAAAAATCTATATCGCCCACGGACATACTCTGGGAGTTAAGTACGGTGATCTGGACCGGCTGGGTTATGCCGCAAGAGAAGCAGGCGCTTCGGTTGCCGTTTTCGGACATACGCACATCCCTGTATGTAAACGGCTGGGAAACATCACCCTCATCAACCCCGGTTCCGCCGGTACGGGATATGATCCCTCATGGGGGATCCTGGAGATCGATGACAACGGATTTATATCCTGGCATTTACACCATTTTTTCCGGCGGGATAAATAAACACACATATAAAAAATCCTGAAACTCCATTGAGTTTCAGGATTTTTCTTTTCTATTCTATGGTTCGTCTTTGTGGATCGTGCGGTCAAAAAACCACAAATCGTTCAACGAAAATGAGTTCGATTTGGGAGCCATACCAGTGGTGACAGACAGATCAGCATGGGATACAGCTCCAGACGTCCAAACAGCATCGCCAATGTCAATACCACCTTGGAGAACGGAGAAAACAGCGCATAACCTGCACTGGGACCCACTTGTGCAAATCCAGGACCAACGTTGTTAAGGCAGGCAAATGTTGCACTGATATTCGTCTCCATACTGAATCCATTCAAACTGACCAGCAGAAAAACCAGTACCAGAACGCCGGAATAAATCGCGAAATAAATGGCTGCTCCTTTTCCAGATGCATCTTTCACATGTTTTTCATCCAGTGTCACAGAGGTGACGTGTCTGGGATGAAGCGCATTCCAGATCTCCGCAGATATTGTCTTTGCAAGTATCACGATCCGGGATACTTTCAGTCCGCCTGCAGTAGATCCCGCACAGCCTCCAATGACCATCAGGATCAGCAGGATCCCCTTGGAAAAGGCAGGCCAGAGATCAAAGTCTGTTGTTGAATATCCGGTTGTCGTGATGATAGACGCGACCTGAAACGCAGAATCTCTCAGTGCGTGAGATGCGGAAGAATACAGAGGCCGGATATTCCACAGAATCAAAAGTACCGCTGCGATCACGATTCCCAAATAGGCCCGCAGTTCTTCACTTTTCACTACTGCACGGAATTTTCTGTATAACAGGAAGAAATAAAGGTTGAAGTTGATACCAAACAGCAGCATAAAGATCGTGATGACCCACTGTATGTAGCTGCTGTATCCGCCAATGCTGTCGGAACGGATGCCAAAACCACCGGTTCCCGCAGTGCCCATCGCATGGACAACACTGTCAAACAGCGGACTGCCTCCTGCAACCAGCAAAATGATCTCAAGCAGTGTCAGTGCCAGATAGATCCGATACAGGATCCTAGCCGTTTCGCTTGCCTTTGGAAGAAGTTTTCCCACATCCGGCCCCGGCATTTCCGCCCGGAAAATGAGCAGTGCATTATCCGATGTGCGGGTACCAAACATCACGATAAAGACAAGGATCCCCATTCCTCCGACCCAGTGGGTGAAACTTCTCCAGAAGAGGATACCGTGATCCAGATTCTCAACTTGATTTACCAGAGAGGCTCCTGTGGTGGTAAAACCGCTTACCGTTTCAAATAATGCATCTATGAAATTCGGAATCTGTCCGCTGAGCACAAACGGAAGCGCGCCCACCAAAGACAGGTTGATCCAAACGAGGCTGACTGCGCAAAACGCCTCTTTTGCGTATACCGTTTTCTTTGCACCTTTTCCCAGCAGAAAAAGAGCTCCTCCTAACGCCAGTGCGATAGCTACGGTGATCAGAAAACTCCACCCGCTGTTCTCATGGTACAGCAATGCAACCAGAGCAGGACATAGAAGAAGCCCCGCTTCAACTAAAATGGCCTGCCCTGTAATATGGAAAATGAATCTGTAATTCAATTCTTATTTCCTCTTTCGTTTTCTTGACGGTTTCCGGTCATTTGCGGCGGAATGATCCAGGATATCACCCAGTTCTTTCATCCCGTGCCGCGTCGTTACAACGACGACATGATCTCCCACCTGAATGGTATCATTGCCGTTCGGAATGATACACTGTCTTCCACGGGTGATTGCAGCAATGAGAACCGATGATTTCAGCGGAAGATCTTTCAGGGGAACATTCAAAACATCCATATCGCTTCGAGCGACGAATTCCACCGCCTCCGCCTGTCCGTCCGAGATCATTCGCAGGGTCTCTATCTCGCTACTGCGGGAAGAGTTCTGCATCCATCGGACATATTCCACGATCCGTTCCGCCGTCACTTTCGGCGGCTGGATCACAGTCGTACGTCCATTGGCTCCCGTCATCTTTACAAAATGGTCTTCATTGATTAGCGTCGTGTTTTGCGGGACTCCTTCTGCTTTGGCAAAAGAGGACATGACCATATTCGTCGTGTCGGAATCGGTCATGGCAACGAGCGCGTCCATTTTTTCCAGACCTTCTTCGATCAGCACGTCCGGTTTGGTTCCGTCCGCACATACGATGATTGCTTCGGGAAACTCCGCTTTCAGCTCCATGCACCGCTTCATGTCTTTTTCAATAATGGTAAATCTAATATGAAGTTTCTGCAGTTCCTGCCCGAGTCGTTCCGCCAGGCGTCCTCCGCCCAGAAGCATGACATTGCGTGTTTCATGCCGGAATTCCTTGATCTGCCGGAACAGCTTATGGATCGATTCCGGTGCCCCCACCAGCGTGATCGTATCATCTGCCTCGATCTGGGATTTGCCGCTGGGAATATATACCTGGCCATCCCGCTCGATGGTACACACTAGGACCCGGTCTCCGAATTTTTCACGAAAATCCATCAGGACGACATTGCACAGCTTGCTGTCCTGCGAGACCTTATACTCCACCAGCTCAACCTGTCGGTGCGCAAACGGTTCCACCTTCACCGCAGAGGGGAAACGAAGACATCTCGAGATCTCCTTCGCAGCGGTCCTCTCCGGGTTGATGGACATGGACAGGCCAAGTTCTTCTCTCAGCAGCACCATGTCCTGATAGTATTCTTCATCCCGTACCCGTGCAATGGTGTGTTTTGCGCCCAGTTTCCGTCCCACCGCACATGCGATCAGATTGTTTTCATCCGAGGGCGTGACCGCAATAAGCAGGTCTGCTTCCGCAGTTCCCGCCTCTTTTAGATGATCCACATCGGACCGTCCTTCTATCACATAGACATCCATTGTCGTGGCAAGAAACTCCGCCCGTTCCGGGTCGCTTTCCACAACGGTGATATCATGCTGTTCATTGAGAAGCAATCGGATGATGGCCAGCCCAACGCGCCCGCCTCCGACAACAACGATCTTCATGATTTGAAGCCTTCTTTCAATACCTTTTCTCTAAGGATTGTCTGTAGCGCTGATTATTTCAGCAAATATGGAACTGAGACCACCGAAACGTTTCGTTTGTGCTCCAGCTGTCTTTTCAGCTGCTCGGAAGTCTGGTTGTGCAGTACTCGCTGCCACCAGTGCCGGATGATGATCTGACTCATGACTACGGTCAGCGTTTCATGCGGCTCCAGCTGGTCCAGACACTTGTCCATATGCCGGAGCAGCATCTCGCTGTAATTCCGGTACGGTGTTTCCTCAATGACAAGCACCGCATTCAGATTCATAAGCTCTTTCAGTTCCTCAACGCGCTCCCGGTACCGTTCCTGATCTTCTTCGGAAGATGCCACATGATACAGTTCGATGGGAAGATCTCCCTGGATACTCATGGCGTAATGGAGCGATTTCAAAAATGCGCGGTTCAAGTTGCTGATGGGCATCACGATTTTGACTTTCGGGACATACACATCGGAAAGCCGTTCATCCCCGAAATCCATCCCAAGATCATTCTGCACTCCGTGATAATGCCGGTGGATATACTCCATCACGAGCACGATCACCGGAATCGCCACCAGAACCATCCATGCGCCCGCCGTGAAACGGGAGATTGCAATGATCAGGCAGGTCGTTGCGCTCATGGCAGCACCAATGCCGTTGATGACCGCACGGTGCTTCCATCCGGAATTCTTTTTTCGGATCCATCGGATCAGCATTCCGGTCTGAGACAGCGTAAATGCCAGAAATACACCGGTGGCATACAGAGGAAGCAGAGAGTGTGTATCTGCGCGGAAGATGATAATCAGAAGCGCGGATGAAAGGAAGACCATCTCAATTCCATTCGAAAAGCCTAGCCGGATACCGCGGTTTGTCATTTTACGCGGCATATACCCGTCTTTGGCCATCAGTGCCAGCAGTACCGGCATTCCTGCAAAAGCGGTGTTCGCCGCCAGCGCCAGAATGACGACCGTAGCGACCTGAACGATATAGAAACCGACACTTCCCTCTCCATAAACGCGCTCTGCCAGCTGTGCGATTACTGTGATCCCTCCGGAAGGATCCGGGGTAACATGATAAACAGCGGTTAAGATTGACAGGCCTAAAAAGCAGACCAGACAGACCATTGCGAGCAACGCCAGCACTTTCTTGGCATTTCTCGTTGCGGGATCCCGAAAATTGGGGACCGCATTGCTGACGGCCTCTACGCCGGTAAGTGCGGTACATCCGGCACCGAACGCACGAAGGACGAGAAACAGGGTCGCCCCTTCCAGCATCGTAGGCTGATAGCTGAAGGACGCCGCCTTCGGGACCATTTCCGGATGAATAATAGCTTTGACTGCCCCCACCAGGATCGTAATAACAATAATGGCGATGAACATATACGTTGGAGTACCGAACATCACGGCGGATTCGCGCATTCCTCGCAGGTTTCCCCAGGTCAGCAGCGCGATGATACCCAGTGCGATAAAGACCCGATAGGGCTGCAGCACCGGGAAGGCCGAATAGATAGCCGCAGTAGCCGCCGCAGAACTGGCTGCCACCGTCAAAATGTATCCGATGATCAGTGCCGCACCGGCGATCAGTCCGGGGATTTTTCCAAGGTTTTCCGTGGCAACGCCGTAGGCGCCACCTCCGTTTGGATAGGCGTCTATCGTCTGACTGTAGGAAATTGCCAGTATGACAAGAAGGAACAGAATCGCTGCGATACAGAGGATATAGTATTTATATGCCCCCATGAACAGTGCCGGCACAAGAACGATCAGCATCTCTTCTCCTGCATATGCGACCGATGAGATTGCATCGCTGGAATAAATGGGAAGCCCCCATTTGACGCTGAATTTTTCTGTACTCAGGTCGGTATCTTTCAGTGCGTTTCCAACTAAAAATGTTTTGATGCGTTCAAACATAATGAAGTGACCTTTTGCGTATGTTTTTCTGTTCAGCCGATCAGAATGGCTGTATACAATGTGTTTTGCGGTTTTATAAGGAGTCCGTGTCTGCCGTCCGGAGCGATATTGTCCCTGACGATTTCTCCGGGTTTTTCCTCCCCGAAAGAATTATTCCTCGTTATCCGAAGCAGCCTCTTCTTCCGTCTGCATGGGAACGAACTCAATGTGGATCACGGTATCCATATGGATCTCTGTCAGATCGAAGGAGCCGTAGTATCCGCTCGGTGTTCCGTTGATGTTGATGCTGCCCACTGAATACCCCACATCGGGAATGACCGTAATATGGTCTGTCTCGCCGTCCTTCACGGTATTGGTGGTAGCATAGGCGTCTCCGCCGTAGCCAGCTGTCACATAGACCTGGTATGTAGGCATTTCGGTGGGTGTGGGCGATGGAGCAGCACTTTCCGGTGTTTCTGACGGCACTTCGGATACCGTGGTCTCCACGGAAGGTGTTTCCTCGTGAGAATCATTGCTGAACGCGCGGTCCAGCACGCCGCTCATGACCAGCAGTACTGCCAGCAGTATGATCAGGATCCCTGCTGCCAAGGCAATGAAATACGGACTGATCCTCGGTTCGTCCTTTTTATTACCGTTCGCCATCTCTTCTTCCCTCCTGCTCCGGGAACTCATTCTCCGGCGGGTTCTTTCTTCTTAGGCTTTCTGCGGTTGGGACGTCTTCGTTTTCTCGATTTGGCTTTCTCTCCGTTCTTCTCCGCAGATCCGTTTTCTCCTTTTGGTGCGGATTTATTCCCGCTCTTCGCTGCACCGGACTTGTTTTCCTGCTTTTTTGTGCTTTCCTGGGAAGACGACGTACCGGTCTTTTCCGATGCACTTCCGGCCTTCTTTTTCGGGCGGCGGTTTCTGCGTCGTTTCCTTCCTCCGGAGGTTCCGGATTTCTCCGATTTCTTCTCTGCTTCGGATTCACCGGTCATATCCTCGGCGAAAAGCACCGGCGCCAGCCAGTCGTCCGCTTCCTCCTCCGTCTTTTTCTTCTTCGGTTTGACCTTCAACACATGAGGGGGCTTTTCTCCGTTTGCCGGGCGTCCGCCCGGAACCACGGCAATCTCATCGGCCTCATAGGTCTTGATCACATCATCTCCCTCTCCGTCCAGCGTGACCTTTACAGTCTGACGGAGAAGATTGACCTGTGATACCACACCATATCCGGTGGGCGTTTCCACAAATGTTCCCTGTTTTGGAACTTTTGAAATCAGCTCCTCATAGGCCTCCTGTTCGTAGCGCAAACAGCACATCAGTCTTCCACAGCTTCCGGAGATCTTCGTTGGATTGAGCGATAGATTCTGGATCTTGGCCATCTTGGTGGATACCGGCTGGAATTCATCGACAAACTGGTTGCAGCAGTACGGCCTTCCGCAGATTCCAAGTCCTCCCAGCATTTTCGTTTCATCCCGGACGCCGATCTGTCTCAGTTCGATTCGGTTCCGGAAGATACCTGCAAGATCCTTTACAAGATCACGGAAGTCCACACGCCCGTCTGCAGTGAAAAAGAAGGTGGTCTTCGTTCCTTCAAAGTTGCACTCCACGTCCACCAGCTTCATCTCCAGACCATGCTCGGAGATTTTCTGCTTGCAGATATCGTAGGCTTCTTTTTCCTTTTCCTTATTGATTTCGGCAACCCGCAGATCCGATTCCGTAGCGATCCGGATCACCGGCCGCAGGGGCTGCACCACACTGGTGTCTTCAACCATATGATTGCCGTATACACATTCCGCCATCTCCAGCCCCTTGGCGGTCTCGATTACTACCGGATCTCCAGTGGCAACCGTGTTGCCGTTGGGCGCAAAGAAATAGGTCTTGCCCATACTTTTGAATTTTACGCTGATTACTTCTGTCATGAATGTTCCTTTCTATTGGGGTCCGCGTTGACTGCCAGATAAGCCATGACGTGCTTCGGTCCGGTGTTGACAGCCAGGAACTCCCTGCATCGATCCGCAAGCCGGATCAGATGATCGATCTTCTTTTTCTGTGTCAGAGAACGTTTGGAATCGGACAGTCCGGATACTGCCGTCTCCTTCACCGCATCCAGAAACCGGAGCGTCTCCTGAACGTTCATGGAATTATGCTCCATACACCACTGAAACAGGGTCGCTTCCGAACCTCTCAAGGCCGTGTTGAGAAAACCTCTTGCCAGTTCTTTCTCCTCGGCGGACAGTTCCTCCTCTTCGGAATCCGTCCGTATCAGAACACAGCGGGACCGCACCGTGGGAAGCAGCAGCATAGGATTGGCTGCCACCAGGATAAACGCATCAAAAGCGGGCGGTTCTTCCAGCAGTTTCAGAAATGCATTCTGTGCCTGAGGATTCATGGTGTCGGCATCTTCAATGATGTAGACCTTTCTTCCTGCCTCGTTTGGCAGCACATAGGCATCGGCGATCAGATCCCGGATCTGACGGACACGAATGGACTTTTTCTGTTTTCCATTTTCCACTTCCCGTGTCACGTGTCCGAGATCAGGGTGGATCCCCTCCCGGATCTTCCGGCAGTTTTCGCAATGGCCGCAGGGAGCCTGTTCCGGATACTGGCACATCATGGCTGAGGCCAGATTTCTTGCCTGTTCCAGTGCATTCTCTCCCGTCCCGGATACGATATATGCATGGGACAGCTTATTCGCGGTGTAAGACTGCTTGTGATCCACAAAACTACCTCTGACTGAAATTCATTAATTTATTATTTTACCTTTTTTTATTCTCACTGACAACTATTATGTTGCCCTTGCTGTGAAAAAGCTGTCCTCTCTCCATGATTAGAATATGTCAATCGTTGCAAATCGGCCATAAATGGCTTATGATAAATCCAATTCCATCCTCTTGAACGGATGGTCAGGGGGGATTTTATTGACACCTAGAGAAAAATATATTGCGTCCGCATGCATCGGCTATCTGGCCGGATCGGTCAACACCGGCGTGCTTGCATCCAAATATCTGTACAAAGACGATGTCCGCGAACATGGCAGCGGCAATGCCGGTGCCACCAACATGGCCCGCACCTTTGGCCTTGATGCCGGTGCGGTAACGCTGATCGGCGACATGGCGAAAACCATCTTCTCAATGAGCACCGGCTGGATTCTGGAGAAGAAATGGGGCATGGCCATCGCAGGTGCGTCCTGTCTGGTAGGCCATTGCTACCCGATATTCTTCAAGTTCAAGGGCGGAAAGGGCGTTGCTGTAGGCGCTGCGCTGTCCCTGATGATCGATCCCCGTGTCTTTCTCTCCGGCTGTGCCGCGTTTGCGGTGGGTTTCGGCACGACCAAGCGGGTCTCTGCCGGGTCCATTGCTTCCGCCATTGCGGTTCCTGTCGCCGGAATGTCCCTGCCGCTGAGCTATCAGAGAAAACTGTTGTCTCTGTTTGCTGGCGCTGTTGTTCTCTATGAGCACCGTCCCAATGTAAAGCGTATCTTTGCCGGCGATGAACCGGAATTCAAATTTGCAAAAAAGGACAGCGAAGAAGCCTGATCAAATCGTATCCCGGGTTCGAATGATCCGGATCGGGCCGTCGGCTCCTCCACTTACACAGCATGTATATTGAGGGAACTCCTCCAGAAACCGGAGCGGGATTCCCTCAATTTCTTTTTTGATCGTTCCGTTTTGGATCACGCTGAATGTATTCAGCTGACCGGCGATCCCCGTGCCGGTGTATTTGACATAGCTCTCTTTCGCTGTCCACAGGGAAAAGAACGCCTCTTCCTCCCGGCCGGACAGATATTCGACTTCCTCCGGATGGAAGAACCGGCGGGCGATCCTTTCCGGATGATTCTTTTCCGTATGGATCTGCAGATCGAGCCCCACCGGGCAGGGACTGAACAGACACATCCAGTACCTGCCGCTGTGGGTAACAGAAACGTGCAGGTGCTCTTTCAGGAACCGGAAATACGGTTTTCCCTTCTCCGTGCGTGCCACCGTCAGATCCGCATTCTCCGGAATGCCCGGAAGCTGTTCTGCCAGCATGCGGATACGTTCTTCCGTTCTGCCCCGGAGCTGTTCCGTTTCAATCACATAAAGTATGTTTTCAGAAAAACTCATCGGTTTATTTCCTTGCTATCCTTCTTCGGCAACGTCTTTCAGGATCTTTTCAAATGCCGGCAGGGAGCGCCGGATCATGTCATTGGAAACACAATACGCAAGCCGCAAAAAGCCGGGACAGCCGAATTCTGTCCCCGGAACAACCAGAAGGTTGTAATCCAGCTTTGCCTTTTCGGAAAAGGCACGATCATCCCCATTGGGGGCTTTCACGAACAGATAAAAGGCTCCATCCGGTTTTGCGCATTCATAGCCCATGCCCGTCAGCGCATTGTACAGGAGGTTTCGGTTTTCCTCATACGCCTTCAGATCCGGCTTTTCATCCGCACATGCTTCCACTACACGCTGAAACAGGGACGGGGGACAAACATGCCCCATGATCCGCGCAGCTCCGGACACTGCTGCCATCAGTTCCGCCGCATCGGCACAATCTTGAGGGATATATACGTATCCGATACGTTCGCCCGGCAGGGACAGCGATTTGGAATAGGAATAGCAGACGATGGTATTTTCGTAGATGGCAGGAATAAAGGGGACCGTAACTCCCCCATATACCAGCTCACGATAGGGTTCGTCGGCTATGATATAGATTGGATGCCCGTACTGCGCCTCCTTCTCTTTCAGGATCTCACCGATCTTCCGCAGTGTCTCTTCCGTATATACGACCCCGGAAGGATTGTTGGGAGAGTTGATGATCACCGCCTGTGTGTGTACTCCAACCGCTTCGCTCAGCGCCTTGTAATCCACCTGGAATGCTTCCACATCCGGCGGGACGACCTTGAACACCGCTCCGTTGTTCTCCACAAAATATTTGTATTCGGAAAAATACGGCGCAATGGCAACGATCTCACTGCTCTCTTCCGCCGCCAGCGCCTTGATCACACTGATCAGTGCGGGAGCTGCTCCGCAGGTGAAAAACAGATCTCTGCCTCGGATCGGGTAGGAAAACCGACGGCTCAGAACACCGGCTACTGTCTCCCGAACGTTCTCAAAACCCGCCGCCATGGAATATCCGTGCAGAGACAGGGAGTCTACGTTCTCCGTCAGCTGCCGGATGGTTTGATTCACCTTTTCCGGAGCCGGAATGCTGGGGTTTCCCAGCGAATAATCATACACATTTTCACTGCCGACCTCTTTGGACTTCTCCAATCCATATGCAAACAGCGCACGAATGACCGACGGCTCGGTACCGATCTCATATAGTTTTCGATTGATCATGTTTATATCCCCTTGGCCGGCCGGCTGTTCCGGCGGCCCTTTCTGTTCTGTTTTGCTAATTATACGTGATTTTCGTGCTGTTTACCACTTTCTCTTATCGGTTGATTCCAGACGCAAAAAAGCCGAAGGTGGTATTTCCTTCGGCAATTTGAAAAAGAAGATAAAGAAAACCGGGTGTTCTTCACTCCCACCCGGTTGTTAGTTATTTCATTGGACCATACCTCTATAGTATTTAACGGTCGTATGAACACCTTTCTTTGTTCTACGATATTCCCAAAATCTTTCTTGTTTGGGTTTACCGGCAGGTCTGGAACCTTTCATCGTTTCCTTCCCTAGGTGTTCCTCTGTCCATTTGACAGATCCAGAACTAATACTCTGTAGTATTTGGAAGTTCGGATTTACTCAGCCCAGACCTGCCCTTCAGTGTCAATCTGAAGTTTCATTGTCTGTGCTCCTTTCTATTAACTTTTGTTTTCTATCTAATAGAAATTTCAGATTTACCAGATATGTCTCTGGTTTATCTGTTTTTCTGTGTCTTTAAATTAACATAAATCCGTTTGAAGTTCCATCGGTAAAATAAATGGAAAACAGATTTGCTTTTCAGTGACATTGCCCGTTGAAATGGCCGACTGATTTTAATATAATAGTATCGTTGTGAGTCGTCTCGGAACTTTTCAGTTCCGGGATTTTTTCATTTTCAGCGTCAGTTTGCAAGCTCTGCCTTTCCCATCAAAGCTTCGGAATCATGTTCCTTTTCGGGAAACAGGTTTTCGAACAGCCAGTGCGTAAACGGGGCAGCGGCAAACATATTCCAGAAAAATGCCATGGGGAAGTTTTTAAATACCGTTCCGATCCAGATCACCGGAAGCTGCGTCAGTGGAAGCCCCTGCCCGATAATAAAAAACAGCACCGAGGCCAGCATACTCATAGCCGGGCACATGACGGCCACGGTACCGGCCTGCCGCATCAGCTGATGAAAGTAGGGACTGTCCGATTCTGTGGTGTGCTTCTGCATGAAGCGCTGTCCCATGCGGTTACCAAACAGTTCCGAGACAATCAGCACAAAGATTCCCATGATCAGCATTTCTTTCATGCCGGTTCCCACCGCGGTCCAGGTCATATGACTCAGGCCGCCGGGCTGCAGTGCGATCCCCATATTGATCGCAGTATTATACAGCTCCATCCCGAATGCCATGGCATAGGACATGATCACCCCGAAGATGATCTTCTGAAATTTATTTCTTGGCATCACAAAACACTCCCTTTATAATAATTGTTGTATAAAAACAAAGCGGCGCAGTCCGTAATATCAACAGACTACGCCGTAACGACTTATTTCATATCGATTGCCCTATTCATTTGCAACGATGTGATTATACTCCTGCGGTCATAACGATTGCAAAGGACAATTATTCAAAATCTTTTCTCCTTGGCGGGTGATTTTTTGTTCAATACGACTTTATGCTATCTGGAGCAGGACGGCAACTATCTCATGCTCCACCGTATCAAAAAGGAACACGATATCAACCATGACAAATGGATCGGCGTCGGCGGCAAATTCGAAGAGGGCGAAAGCCCGGAAGAGTGTGCTCTCCGCGAGGTACGGGAAGAGACCGGTCTGGTCATGAACTCATGGAATTACCGTGGAATCGTCACCTTCGTGTCGGACCGATATGAAGCAGAATCTATGCATCTTTTCACCTCATCGGATTTTTCCGGCGAGCTCATAGACTGCGATGAAGGGGTCCTGGAATGGGTTCCCATCGCAAAGATCCCCTCCCTGCCCCTGTGGACGGGCGACCTGATCTTTTTCCGTCTGCTACGGGAAGACCGACCCTTCTTTTCTCTGAAACTTCAATACGAAGGGGATACGCTGGTCTATGCATCACTGGACGGGACTGCCATTCCCTGCACTCCGGATTTTTGATTTGATTTTAAGTTTGTAGGATAG